>Ga0210397_10000090_pt1 | contig 73678 bp, 71 predicted proteins | sample IncBWH2OmetaG_FD_160126 | JGI IMG/M metagenome (GOLD analysis project Ga0210397, IMG submission 160126) | Forest soil microbial communities from Barre Woods Harvard Forest LTER site, Petersham, Massachusetts, United States - Inc-BW-H-2-O ...
AGCGCGCCGAAGTGCGCGACGCCATGGCCTATCTGCGGCTGATCGCGCAGGGCGACGACGACCTCGCCTTCGAGCGCATCGTCAACAAGCCCAAGCGTGGCATCGGCGACGCCTCGGTGCAGGCGCTGCACCTCTTCGCCCGCGCCCGCCAGCTGCCGCTGCTCACCGCCGCGCGCGAAATTTCCCAGACCGACGATCTGCCGCCCAAGGCGCGCAAGGCGCTGGCCGAACTCGCCGCCAATTTCTCCCGCTGGACCCAGACCGCGCAAGCCATCCCGCATACCGAGCTTGCCGAGATGGTGCTGGACGAGAGCGGCTACACCGACATGCTCAAAGCCGACAAATCCGCCGAAGCGCCGGGGCGGCTGGAGAACCTCAAGGAATTCGTCCGCTCGATGGAGAGCTTCGAATCGCTCGCCGCCTTCCTCGAGCACGTCTCCCTCGTCATGGAGATCGCGCAGGATGAGAGCGGCGACAGAATAAACTTGATGACGCTGCATGCCGCCAAGGGGCTCGAATTCAACACCGTCTTCCTGCCCGGCTGGGAGGAAGGCCTGTTCCCCAGCCAGCGCACCATGGACGAGAACGGCCTGGCGGGCCTCGAGGAAGAGCGGCGCCTCGCCTATGTCGGCCTGACCCGGGCGCGCCAGCGCATCCGCGTCTCCTTCGCCGCCAACCGCCGCGTCCATGGCAGCTGGCAGAGCGCCCTGCCGTCGCGCTTCATCACCGAGCTGCCCGAAGAGCACACCGACACCGTGGTCGACGAAGGCTTCTACGGCGGCAGCGTCGGCTTCCGCGACAATGCGGCGGCCGGCGGCTTCGCCAGCACCTACGATTCGCCCGGCTGGAAACGCGCCCAGGCCAACCGTGCCGCCAGCGGCGGCGTCCGCACAAGGCTGCCCATGATCGAAGGCCACGCCCACACCATCCAGACCTCCGACCCCCTGTCGAGCCAGTACGTGCGCGGCGACCGCATCTTCCACCAGAAATTCGGCTACGGCCTCGTCGCCGCGGTGGAAGGCAACAAGCTCACGGTGGATTTCGACAAGGCCGGCGAGAAAAAAGTGATCGATACGTTCGTGACGCGGGGGTGAACGCTGTGAGACCCGGTGCGTTTCCCCCGAACCTTAAAGGTTGTCATCCGCCGCGAGTGCGGCGGACCCAGGTCGCGTCTGCGCAGAAATAAAACAGCTGGGTCCCGGCAAACGACAGAATGCCAACGAAGCGTCAATCAAACTAGATTGTCATCGCCCGCGAATGCGGGCGACCCAGGTGATGCAAGCTCGGTATTGAAAAATGCGCTCGACCGCGATGGCGCAAGAAGATCGATCCAAACTAAAATATCATGTGAGGTCGCGCCTTGCGTCACCTGGGTGGCCCGTTGGTACGCTGTCGCTACCAACTCGCGGGCCATGACAGCGGCGGGTGATGGTTGGAGTCGGCCCTTTCACCCGAAAAACTCCAAATCCCGCCATTCGACATTGTGTTTCTGGATCAGATTGATTTTCCATTCGCGCTTGTACTTTTTGAGCCGCTTCTCGCGCCGGATGGCGACACCGATGTCGTCGAATACCTCGTAATACACCAGCATCTTCACGCCATAGGTTTTCGTAAATCCCTCCACTAGGCCTTCGCGGTGCTCCCAGGCGCGCCGCGCCAAGTCATTCGTCACGCCAATGTAGAGCGTGCCGTTGCGTCTGCTGGCCAGAATGTAGACGAAATAAATCCTCGGCATGGTACACGCGTCAGCTGGGTCCGCCGCATTCGCGGCGGATGACACATGTGTTTAAACGTAGAACATGCCCCTTGCGTCCCCCCAAATACGGGGGCGTGACGACGCCATCTCGTTCGACGACGAGCCCGCCTTCCGCGACTGACAGGCGCGCGCCTATTCGATGACGCAGCGCGCGAACCATTGCGTCGGCGTGCCGTTGGCGAGCTTGCCGTCATGGACGTAGACCTCGCCGCGTGTCCCCACCGACTCGAGGCTGCGCAGCTTGCCGCCGGTCATCGCGAAGGTCAGCGTCGCGACGGCGCCGCTCTTGTCGTTGGTCCACACCATGCGCAGCCGCCCGCCCGCCACAAGCGTCAGCGCCGACAGCGTCGTGGTCCCGTCCATCGCCGGCACGCGCATGTTCAGCCGCGCATGGACGGTGCCTTTGGCGTCGGTCCAATAGGTGTATTGCGGATTGTCGGCCGCGGCCGGCTGGCCGCAATCGACCTGCCAGGTCCCGGCCAGCCCGAATATCGCGGCGACCTCGGCATCGCCCGCCTGCGCTGCGTGCAGCGCCAGCAGGACGGCGCCGGCGACGGCGGCAATGGAGCGGATCCGCATCGGCTTTTTCTCCTCGCGCCCTTCGGGCACCTGTGTCCCATGCCGCCGCCTCGCTTGTACACATCCCTGTTTTGCGCGAACCTTGCGCATGCGCCTTCTCGCGGCCCTTTTCGCGCTGCTCGCCGCCGCCGCCGCGGCGCGGGCCGCCGACGTGCCGGACAGCGCCAAATCGACCTATTTCATCGTGCGGGCGCGCTTCGTCCCGAAAGAAGCGCTGCCCAATCCCGACGGCCCCGATCCCTATATCGGCGTCAAGGTGAAGGGCGACGTCGCGGTCACTGCCGTCCTCGCGGGCCAGCCGTCTGCCAGGCATTTCACCGCCGAGCTGTGGCTGCCCAGGCTGTCGGGCCGGCGCGATCTCTACCTGCTGCTCGAGCAGGCCTGGGAGGGCGCGCCCGAGATCGCCGCCTGGAGCCCGGTCGGCGACGGCTTCTGCATCGCGCCCGACCAGGCGCTCGACGGTCCCGTCGCCGAAATCGTCCGCCTGCGCCTGCGCCATCCCTGCCGCCGCAAGCCCTGACGCGCCGCCGCGAAAATAATTTCGCGGATATTATCGACGACTTATCGAAGGCGCCGCGCGCAATCTTGCAGGCAAAGCAGCGCACCCGCCGCGCGATGGCGTCGATAAGTCGTCGATACGCTGCGCTGCCGCATTTTCGCAGCCCTTGACCGCGCGGCGCCGGCGCTCAATTCAGCCGCATGACCAGCGCCTGCGCCGCCACCGCCGCCGTGAGCACCGCCGTCCTCGCGGCGGCGCGTCTGCGCGCGCCGAGACGGCGGCCGTCGACCCGCCACCCCCCTCCCCCGTTTGCGCGGAACAATTATCTTGCCGAAGCGGTGCGCGCCGGCGCCAGGCCGGGCAACCGCAACGCCTGGCGCCACGGCGTCTTCGGCCGCGCCCGCCGCGCCCGCCGTGCGCTGATGCGGCAATGGTTCGCGGCGCAGGCCGACATGATGACCGCCGCCCTGCTCTGGCAGGCCCGCCCCGGCGCCGAGGCGGCGCGCGTCTTCGAGCATTTCGCCGCGCTGTCGCACGCCCTCGGCCTCCGCTATATCGGGCGCGATGAGCAATCCCCCGCTGTGGAAGGCCAGCGTCACGCTGGCGAAGGACCTGGCCGCCGATGTGAGCGCGGTGTTCGAGCTTGCCCCGCCGGCGCCGCAGGCGGTGCTGATCCACGAGGAGCCGTTCAAGCCGGACGCGACGGTCGAGGCGCTCTACACCGAGGCGCCGGATGCGGACCTGCTGTCGCGCCTCGCCGGCCACGCCGTGACGGTGGCGCCGCTGCCCGACCAGGACTGGATCCGGCTCAGCCAGGAAGGCCTGCCGCCGGTCCGCGCCGCGCGTTTCTTCGTCTACGGCGCGCACGATGCCGGGATGGTCCCGCCCGGCGTCATCGCGCTGAAGATCGAGGCCGGCATGGCGTTCGGCACCGGCCATCACGAGACCACGGCGCTGTGCCTGGCGGCGCTCGGCGACCTCGCCAGGCGCCGCACCTTCGCCAACGTCCTGGACCTCGGCTGCGGCACCGGCCTGCTCGCCATCGGCGCGGCCAAGCTGTGGAAGAAGCGCGTCATCGCCTCCGACATCGACGCCGTCGCCATCGCGGTGACCAACGAGAACGCGCGCGCCAACGGCGTCGCGCCGCTGGTCCGGGCGCTGACCGCCGACGGCTTGACCCATCCCAGGATCGCGGCCGCGGCGCCCTACGACCTGATCGTCGCTAACATCCTGGCCAGTCCGCTGACCCAGCTGGCGCCGTCCATCGTCCGCGCGCTGGCCAAGGGCGGCATGCTGGTGCTCTCGGGCCTGCTGACCTGGCAGGAGAACATGGTCGTCAGCTTCTACACGCCCCATGGCCTTGTCCTGCGCGCCCGCCGCCGCGACGGCCCCTGGAGCGCGCTGGTGCTGGAGAAGCCGTGGTCTTAAGCTCTACGCCCAACATCAACACCGTCATGGGCGGGCTTGATCCGCCCATCCAACTACAGCGCCGCTGGCAAGACCCAACAGTTGGATGGCCGCCTCAAGGGCGGCCATGACGGATGAGAGAATAGGCTAAGGTATCATGGACAAAATCGGCCCCTTCCAGACCTACGAGAACGAAACCGACGCGGCGACCTGCGCCCCCCGGCTCGCCGCGCTGCGCGCCGAGCTGGCCCGCCGCGGCCTCGACGGCTTCCTCGTCCCGCGCTCCGACGCGCACCAGGGCGAATACGTCCCCAAGCGCGACGAGCGCCTCGCCTGGCTCACCGCCTTCACCGGCTCGGCCGGCGCGGCGGTGGTGCTGACGCACAAGGCGGCGGTGTTCGTCGACGGCCGCTACACGCTGCAGATCCGCCAGCAGACCGACACCGCGCTGTTCGAGCCGCGCGACCTGGTCGAGGAAGGCCCCGCCGGCTGGATCGCGCATGCGCTGCCCAAGGGCGCCAAGCTCGGCTACGACCCCTGGCTGCACACCGCCGCCGCGGTCGAGGCCTTGCGCGCCGCGGCCGAGAAGGCGGGCGGCACGCTCGTCGCTTGCGACAGCAATCCGATCGACGCGGTGTGGCACGACCAGCCCGCGGCGCCCGCGGCAAAAGCGATCGTCCAGGACATGAACCTCGCCGGCGAAAGCGCCGAATCCAAGCGCACCCGCATCGCCGAGGACGTCAAGGCACTGGGCGCCGACGCCGCCGTGCTCACGATGCCGGATTCCATCTGCTGGCTGCTCAACATCCGCGGCGCCGACGTGCCGCACACCCCGTTCGCGCTGTCCTTCGCGATCCAGAATGCCGACGGCGGGGTCGATCTGTTCATGGACGAGCGCAAATCCTCGCCCGAGCTGCTGCGGCATCTGGGCAATGCCGTGCGCCTGAAGAACCCGTCCGATTTCGCGCCGGCGCTCGATGCCCTCAAGGGCAAGACCGTCGTCGCCGATCCGGTGACCGCGTCGGCCGCGATCTTCGATCGGCTCACCGCCGCCGGCGCCAGGATCAAGCGCGCCCCCGATCCGGTGCAGCTGCCCAAGGCGTGCAAGAACCCGGTCGAGATCGAAGGCACCCGCAAGGCGCATGTCCGCGACGGCGCGGCGCTGTCGAATTTCCTTTGCTGGTTCGCGCGCGAGGCGCCCAAGGGCCATCTGACGGAAATCGACACCGCCAAGGCGCTGGAAGGCTATCGCGCCCGCACCGGCTCGTTGCGCGACCTTTCCTTCGACTCGATCTCCGGCGCCGGCGCCAACGGCGCGGTGGTGCATTACCGGGTCAACAACTCGACCAACCGGCCGGTCGCCAACAACGAGATTTTCCTGATCGATTCCGGCGGCCAGTATCCCGACGGCACCACCGACGTGACGCGCACCGTGATCGTCGGCGCCGCCACGTCCGAGATGAAAGACCGCTTCACCCGCGTCCTCAAGGGCCATATCGCGCTCGCCACGGCGCGCTTTCCCGAAGGCACCACCGGCGCCGCGCTCGACGCCTTCGCCCGCCGGCCGCTGTGGGAGATCGGCTGCGACTACGATCACGGCACCGGCCACGGCGTCGGCAGCTACCTGTCGGTGCATGAAGGCCCGCAGAACATCTCCAAGCGGCACGTCACCCAGGCGCTGAAGCCCGGCATGATCTGCTCCAACGAACCGGGCTACTATAAGACCGGCGAATACGGCATCCGCATCGAGAACCTGATCGTGGTGAGCGAAGCCGCGCCGGTCCCGGGCGGCGATGCGCAGCGCGGATTCATGACCTTCGAGACCATCACGCTGGCGCCCATCGATCTCGGCCTCGTCGAGCCGAATCTTCTGTCTACGGACGAACGCGCCTGGCTCAACGCCTACCACGCGCGCGTCCGCGACACGCTGGCGCCGCTGGTCGACGAGGACGTGCGGCCGTGGCTGGAACAGGCGACGCGGGCGGTCTGACCATGCGCAAGGATCCCACCACCCCGGCCGGCGCCCTGCACCGCCTCGTCGTCGAGAGCGAGGTGCTGAGGAGCAACCGGCTCGGCGAGCTGACCAACCGCGAGATCGTCGTCTATGTCCCGCACGGCCACAGCGGCCACGGCCTGCCGCTGCTGGTCGATCTCGTCGGCTTCACCGCCGGCGGCCCGGTCCACGTCAACTGGAAGAATTTCGGCGAGAACCTGCCCGAGCGTCTCGACCGCCTGATCGCCACGGGCGCGATGCCGCCCGCGGTCGTCGCCTTTCCCGACTGCTTCACCAGGCTCGGCGGCAACCAGTATGTGAACAGCGCCGCGGTGGGCCGCTGGGACGATTTCCTGCGCAGCGAGGCCGTACCGTTCGTCGAATCCATCGTCGGCTGCGGCGGCCCCGGCCGGCGCGGCGTCTTCGGCAAGTCGAGCGGCGGCTACGGCGCCATGGTGCACGCCCTGCTGCATCCCGATTTCTGGAGCGCGGCGGCGGTGCATTCCGGCGACATGGGCTTCGAGCTGCTCTACCGCCACGAATTCGTGCCGGTGCTGCGCGAGCTGAGCAAGAGCAATTTCGACTTCGGCGCCTGGGTCGACAAATTCTGGGATGCGAAGAAGACCAGGGACAGCGACGTCCACATCATCATGATCCTGGCCCAGGCTGCGAGCTTCGATCCCGATCCCGCGGCGCCCTATGGCGTGCGCCTGCCGGTGACGCACGACACCTGCGAGTTGATCGCCGAGCGCTGGGCCAACTGGCTTGCCTGGGACCCGCTGACCCTGGTCGAGACGCACGGCCCCGGCCTCAAGGCGCTCAAGGCCCTCTACATCGATTGCGGCGACATCGATCAGTACAACCTCGTCTACGGCGCCCGCCGCATGCACAAGCGCATCGACCATTTCGGCGTGCCGCACACCTACGAAGAATTCCCCGACAACCACAACGCGGTGGATTACCGGATGGACGTCAGCCTGCCGATGTTGGCGAAGGCGTTGAGCGGATGAGTTCTCTTGTCCGCATATTGATTATATGCGGATTTACCGGCGCTTTGGCCGCTTGCGCTTCAGATCGACCCACGCCGGATATGGTCGTACGTGACAAGGCGTCCGCGATCCGCATGGCGGCGACTGAGTGCGCCAAGGAATGCGAGGGAAAGGGACACGCCTACTGGTTCGCCCAATTCAGCCAAGGACAATGGGAGGTGACCTTCCACATTGTCGGCGACCGAGGCAGCTGTCCTTGGTTTCACGTCTGGGTCGATGCGCGATCCGGAAAGGCACACGACGGCGACTACTGCGTGACGACAGACTGAGCTAAAGTCCCTCGATCATCGTCAGCCACGCATCCTCGTCGATCACCTGCACGCCGTGGGTCTGGGCATCCTTCAGCTTCGAGCCGGCGCCCGGTCCCGCGACGACGAGATCGGTCTTGGCCGACACCGAGCCGGAAACCTTGGCGCCCAGCGACTCGGCGCGCGCCTTGGCCTCCTGCCGCGTCATCTTCTCGAGGCTGCCGGTGAAGACCACCGTCTTGCCCGCGACCGGCGAGCCTTCGATCTTGCGCGCCGCCATCGGCTCGACGTCGACCTCCTTGAGGAGATTGCGCACCAGCTTCTTGTTGTGCGGCTCGTCGAAGAAATCCTTGATCGCCTCGGCCACCACGTCGCCGATGCCGCCGATGGCGTTCAGATCCTCGACCGCTCCGTCGCTTTCCATCTTCTCCAGGAAGCTCTCGATGTCGGGATAGTTGCGCGCGATCAGCCGCGCATTGGTCTCGCCGACATGGCGGATGCCGAGCGCGTTGATGAAGCGGTCCATCTGGATTTCACGCCGCGCGTCGATCGCGGCGACGAGATTCTCGACCAGCTTGCTGTCCTCGTCGTCGTCCTTGCCGGCCGGCTCAGACGCCCTGCTCTTCTTGATCTCGTCCTTGCCGTCCTTGGCGCGGCGCTCGGCGCTGAGTTGGGCGCGGCGCTCCGCCAGGGCGCGGCCCAGCACCTCCGGCTTCTTCGCCAGCTTGAAGATGTCGGCCGGCTCCTTGAGCAGCCCCTTCTCGTGCAGCGTCTCGATGTAGACGCCGCCGAAACCCTCGATGTCGAAGGCCAGCCGCGAGACGAAATGGCGCAGCCGCTCGACTGCCTGCGCCGGACAGATCAGCCCGCCGGTGCAGCGCCGGTCGACGTCTTCCTTGCCGGTCTTCTCGTCGACCTCGCGCACCGCATGGCTGCCGCAGGCGGGACATGTGTGCGGAAAGGCGAACGGCTTGGCGCCGCGTTTGCGCTTCTCCTCGACCACGCGCACGACCTGCGGGATGACGTCGCCGGCGCGCTGGATCACCACCGTGTCGCCGAGGCGCACATCCTTGCGCGCGATCTCGTCCTCGTTGTGCAGCGTCGCGTTCTGCACCATGACGCCGCCGACCATGATCGGCTTCAGCTTGGCCACCGGCGCCAGCTTGCCGGTGCGTCCGACCTGGATGTCGATGTCTTCCAGGACTGTCTCGGCCTGCTCGGCCGGGAATTTGTGGGCGATCGCCCAGCGCGGGCTGCGCGATACGAAGCCGAGCCGATCCTGCAGGTCGAGGCGGTCGACCTTGTAGACCACGCCGTCGATGTCGTAGCCGAGCCTGGGCCGCTTCTTCTCGATGTCGCGGTAGAATTTCAGGACGTCGGCGACGCTCTCGCAGCGCCGCACCAGCGGGTTGACCTTGAACCCGTAACTCTCGAAGGCCTTCAGCATGTCCCATTGCGTCTTGGCGGGGCGCTCGCTGATCTCGCCCCAGGTGTAGGCGAAGAAGTTGAGCGGCCGGGTCGCGGTGATCGCCGGATCGAGCTGGCGCACCGCGCCCGCCGCGGTGTTGCGGGCATTGACGTAGAGCTGCTTGCCGTCCTTCGCCTGGCGCTTGTTGAGGGCGACGAAGTTCGCTGCGGTCATGTAGACCTCGCCGCGCACTTCCAGGACCTTCGGCGGCTTGCCCTTCAGGCGCAGCGGCACGTCCTTGACGGTGCGCAGATTGGCGGTGATGTCCTCGCCCTCGGCGCCGTCGCCGCGCGTCGCGCCCTGCACGAAGACGCCGTTCTCGTAGCGCAGCGCGGCCGAGAGCCCGTCGATCTTCGGCTCTGCGGTGATCGCCAGTTCGGCCTCTTCGCCGAGCCCCAGGAAGCGCCGCACCCGGGCGACGAAGTCCGTCACGTCCTCGTCGCTGAAGGCGTTGTCCAGCGACAGCATCGCCTTGGCGTGCACCACCTTGGCGAATTTCTCCGATGCCTTGGCGCCGACGCGGTGCGACGGGCTGTCGGCGCGCACCAGCAGCGGAAAGCGCTTCTCGATCTCGGCGTTGCGGCCGCGCAGTGCGTCGTACTCGGCGTCGGTGATCGCCGGCGCGTCCTCGGCGTGATAGCGCCGGTCGTGCTCGGAGATTTCGGCGGCGAGCCGGTCGAGTTCCTTGGCCGCCTCGACCGAGGTCAGCTTGTCAGCGGCCTTCTTCGCGAGGGCCGAGCTCATGCGCGCTTGCGCTTCTTGGATGCCGGTTGGGGCGGGGCGTTGCGCGCCTCCGCCACCAGCCGGCGCGCCGCGGCGCGGGCCTCCTCGGTGACGGCGGCGCCGGACAGCATGCGCGCGACCTCCTCGAGCCGCGCTTCGTCGTCGAGCAGCGTCACCTTGGTCTTGTCGCCGATGCGGCTGATGCGAAAATGACGTTCGGCCCGGGCCGCGACCTGCGGCGAATGCGTCACCAGCAGGACCTGCGTCGTCTGCGCCAGCCTTTGCAGGCGCTCGCCGACCGCGTCGGCCACCGCGCCGCCGACACCGCGGTCGACCTCGTCGAAAACCAGCACCGCCGGCGGCGTGGCTTCGGCCAGCGCCACCTTCAGCGCCAGCGAGAACCGCGCCAGCTCGCCGCCCGACGCGATCTTGGCCAGGGAGCCGAACGCCGCGCCTTCGACGGTGGCGACTTCCAGCGCCACGCGTTCCAAGCCGCTCGCGCCGGCGGTGTCTTCGGCCAAAGGCTCCAGCCCGACGCGGAATTTGGCGTGGCCGAGCTTGAGCGGCGCCAATTCGGCGGCAACCGCCGCCTCCAGCCGGCGCGCCGCCATCCCGCGCGACTTCGACAGCTTGCGGGCGGCACCGAGGAACGCGGTTCGCGCCGCTTCCAGCAGCGCCTCTGCCGCCTTGAGCCGGCCGCCGCCCAATGTGAGCGTGTCGCGCTTGAAGCGGTAATCCGCCGCCAGCTTTGCCAGCGCGTTCGGCGTCACGCCGTATTTGCGCGCGGCGGAACGCAGGTCATGAATACGGTCGTCGACCTTTTCGAGCTGGCCGGGCTCGATGTCCAGCCGCGACTGCAGCACTTCGAGCTCGCGCCGCGCTTCCTCGACGGCGTTGTAAGCCTGGTCGAGCGCAGCTTCCGCCGACGCCGCCGCCTTGCGGGCGTCCTCGTTCATGCGCGACAGCCGCTTCAATGCGCCGGAGATGCCGTTCGCGGCGCCGCGGTCGCCTGCCAGCAGGTCCGCGGCGGCATTGACGTCCTCGGCGATGCGCGTCGCATTGCTGAGCAGCGCCCGCTCGCCGGCGAGCCGCGCCTCCTCATCCTCTTCGGGTCCCAGCGCCGTGAGTTCGTCGGCGGCGTGCTTGATATAGTCGGCGTCGGCGGCCGCGGCGGCCGCTTCGGCCTTGAGGTCGGCCAGCGCCTTGCGCGAACCGTCGAAGGCGGCGAAGGCGACGCCGGTCTCGCTGAGCAGCGCCTCGTGTCCGGCGAAGGTGTCGAGCAGGCCGCGATGGGTGGCGATGTCGAACAGGCCGCGATCGTCGGCCTGGCCGTGGACCTCGAGCAACGCGCCGCCGAGGTCGCGCAGCAGCGCCACGCCGATCGGCTCGTCGTTGACGAAGGCGCGGGTGCGGCCGTCCTGCGCCAGCGTCCGGCGCAGCACGATCTCGGTCTCGGTGGAAATCGCCTGCTCGGCGAGCAGCGCAAAGGCCGGGTTCTGCCGGGGCGGCTCGAACACCGCCGTGACCGAGCCCTGCGCCGCGCCCGGCCGGACGGCCGCCCGGCCGCCGCCGCGCCCGCCCGCCGCCAGGCCCAGCGCATCGAGCAGGATGGACTTGCCGGCGCCGGTCTCGCCGGTCAGCACGTTGAGGCCCGGCGCGAATTCCAGCGCCGCGGTTTCGATCAAGACGATGTCCCGGACCGTGAGCGTCGCGAGCATCGAGGCGCCTTCTAGAGAATCCGCCCGAAAGTCTTGCTCAGCCAGGAGCCTTCGTCCATCTCCGGCCGCATGCCGTGCTCCTGCAACAGCTTATAGGCGTCCTGGTACCAGGGACTGCCGGGATAGTTGGCGCCCAACACCGCAGCCGCCGACTTGGCCTCGTTGTAGAGGCCGAGCGCGTAATAAGCCTCGGTCAGCCGTTCCAGCGCCTCGGCGATCTGAGAGGTCTTCTGGTACTGCTCGACCACGACTTTGAAGCGGTTGATGGCGCCGATATAATCCTGCTGCTTGAGGTAGTAGCGCCCGACCGCCATCTCCTTGCCGGCGAGATGGTCGAGCGTCAGGTCGATCTTGAGCGTCGCGTCGCGGGCATATTCGGTGTCGGGAAAGCGCTGCACGACGTCCTGCAGCGCGGTCAGCGCGTCCTCGGTATTCGACTGGTCGCGGCCGACGTCGACGATCTGCTCGTAGAGCGAGACCGCCTTCAGATAGAAGGCATAGGCCACTTCCTTGCTGCCGGGGTGCAGCGCGATGTACTGGTCGGCGCCGCTGATCGCGTCGGTGTAGTGATTGGCCTTGTAGTAGCAGTAGGCCGACATCAGCATCGCGCGCCGGGCCCAGATCGAATAGGGATGCTGGCGCTCGACCTCGTCGAACTGCTTGGCGGCGTTGACCCAGTCCTCGTCTTTGATCTTCTTCCAGGCGTCGGCATAGATCTGGTCGACCGGGCGATCGACATATTCCGGCGGCTTGTCGGCATCGGAGCCGCGGCCGGTCAGGTTGTTGAGGGCCTCACAGCCGCCGAGACCGAGGCCGGCAACCAGGAGCACGAGCGCAAGGCGCGCCGCGCGGGCAGGTTTCAGACTTGAAAGCAGCATCATTCCGTCCGGCTGTTTGCGTCGTTTTTCGTTTGGGGCCAAGCCCTTATGCCATTGCGGCAAACCCCGGGTCCAGTGCCAAGCGGACCAGGGTTAAGGCCCTTGGGCGGCGGCTTATAGCACGGGATCCGGCCTGTCAGCCGAAATCGCCGTCAGCCTGAAGCGATTGTCATGTAGTTGGCGGGATCGGCGAACAGGGCGCGAAGGACCGCATTGTTGGTGCCGTGGCCGGACTTGACGCCCTCGAAGCGGGCGATCAGCGGGGCGCCGGCCAGGACCATGTCGCCGATGGCGTCCAGGATCTTGTGCCGCACGAACTCGTCGGGGAACCGCATCAGGTCTTTGTTGAGGACCTCGTCGCCCTGGATGGCGAGCGTGTTCTGGAGCGAGGCGCCGCGGCCGAGGCCCATCTTGTTGAGCATCTCCAGCTCATGCATGAAGCCGAAGGTGCGGGCCGGCGCGATGTCGCGGGCGAAGCTCTCGCGCGACAGGGTCATGGCGTAGGACTGCCGGCCGATGGCCTTGGTGTTCGAATAGTCCAGTTCGTAGGCATATTCGGGCCGCTCGGACGGGCTGAGCCGGATGCGCGCCTCCTTGATGACGACCTCGACGGGCCGCATCACCTTGATGGCGTGCCGGACGCCGGGCTGGTCGCGGATGCCGGCCGCGTCCAGCAGGACGAGATAGCTCAGCGCATCTCCGTCGAGAATCGGCGGCTCCGCCCCGTCGAGCGTCACCGTCATGTCGTCGATGCCGGCGCCGGCGACGGCGGCCATCAGATGCTCGATGACGCCGACCTTGACCTCGCCCTTGGCGATGACGGTGCCGAGATTGGTCTCGGTCACATGGTCGTAGCGCGCCGGGATCTCGGCATTGTCCTTGTCGCTGCGGCGAAAGACGATACCGTTACCGGACGCCGCCGGCGACAGGGTCATGTGGACCGTGCCGCCCGCATGCAGGGCCGTGCCCTCTGTCTTGATTTCGCGCGCCAGGGTTCTGCGTGTGCTCATGGCCGCAATATAGAAGGTTGCGGCGCAAAGGAAATGTCCGGCAATCCGCCTTCGCCATGGTCAACAAAAGGTTGAGAGGAACAGGTTCTAAGCGTCACACGTTTTGCTTGCATGGGCCGCCTGGACACATCGAAAGCCGGAGAGCTGCGTTTGCTGGCGGAGAAATTCCGCCGCCGCGCCGGTGCGATGACGCTCAAGAGCTATATCGAGCTCATGCAGCGCGCCGCGATCGACCTCGAGGCCGAGGCGAGCATGCTGGAGGAAGACGAACCGAGCATGCCGACCGGGCGGCATCTCGACATCCGCGTGTGATGCCAAACGAAAGAGCCTCGTCCGTCGGACGAGGCTCCTCGCAATTCCATTCCGGATCGTTCAGTTCGACTGCCGCCGCAGGAAGGCGGGGATTTCGAACTGTTCGTCGCGCTTGTGGTCGGGGAAGAGATCGTCCGCCACGGTCTGCGCGGCGGGGCGCGGTGCTTCTGCCGCTGTCGCCGGCCGCGCCATGGGCTGGGCGGTGGCGCGCGGCGCCGAGCGCTGCGCCGGCTCCATCCGCGGCTCGTCCTTCTTCTTGCGGCCGAGGAAGCCCCACATGCGCTTTTCCGGCTCGGGCTGCGGCGCCCGGATCGGCTCGATCCGCTGCATCGGCGGCGCGGCGCGGGCGGCGACGGGCGCAGGCAGTTCCTCTTCCAGCGCCGGCGCGTCTTCGCCGCCTAGGATCATGGCTTCGCTGGCCGACATCGCGCGCGCCGGCATTTGCGCGCCGAGCTCGTCGGCCAGCGCTTCGTGCTGGCGATGCACTGCGTTGGTGTAACCGGCGGGACGCGGTTCGATGCGCGGTTCGGGCTTGGGCTCCGGCTTGAAGGCCATCGGCTTGATGCCGGGCCGGAGCGGCTGGACCTTTTCCGGCATGCGCAGCTGCTCTGCGTCGATGCCCGTGGCGACGACGGAGACGCGGATGCGGCCTTCCATGTCGTCCAGGATGGTGTTGCCGAAGATGATGTTGGCGTCGGGGTCGACCTCAGCGCGGATGCGGTTGGCGGCCTGCTCGACCTCGAACAGCATCAGGTCCGGTCCGCCGGTGATGTTGATGAGCACGCCGCGGGCGCCCTTCATCGAGACGTCGTCGAGCAGCGGGTTGGAGATCGCCATGTCGGCGGCCTTGGCGGCCCGGTCCTCGCCCTCAGCCTCGCCGGTGCCCATCATTGCCTTGCCCATCTCGCTGATCACCGACTTGATGTCGGCGAAGTCGAGGTTGATCAGGCCGGGCATGACGATCAGGTCGGTGACGCCGCGGACGCCCGCATGCAGCACCTCGTCGGCCATGGCGAAGGCCTGCGCGAAGGTGGTGCGGTCGTTGGCGACGCGGAACAGATTTTGATTGGGGATCACAATCAGCGTGTGGACATATTGCTGAAGCTCCAGGATGCCGCGTTCGGCGGCGCGCATGCGCTTGTCGCCCTCGAAGGCGAAGGGCTTGGTCACCACGCCGACCACCAGGATACCCATCTCGCGCACCGCCCGGGCGATGACGGGGGCAGCGCCAGTGCCGGTGCCGCCGCCCATGCCGGCGGTGATGAACACCATGTGCGAGCCGGCGAGCTGCTCCATGATCTCGTCGAGCGACTCTTCCGCGCCGGCCTTGCCGACGTCGGGCGAGGCGCCGGCGCCGAGGCCTTCGGTGGTCTTGTGGCCGAGTTGGATCTTGCGTTCGGCCCGGGACTGCTTCAGCGCCTGCGCATCGGTGTTGGCGACGACGAATTCCACGCCTTCGAGCTTGGCGCCGATCATGTTGTTGACCGCATTGCCGCCGGCGCCGCCGACGCCGAGCACGGTGATTCGCGGACGCAGATCCGTCAGCTCGGGTGCCTTAAGGTTGATCGCCATTCTTCTCTCCTTGGCTAATTCTTGTCATGACCTCGTCACACCACGGATGCCCAACTGATTCGTGTTGTTATTGTTGAATCACTCGAACAGCCCACCGGTCAACCGGCCGAGCCATCCTTTGCCCTTGGTTTCGCGCGGCTCACCCGCCATTTCGGGATTGAGCGCTTCGGGCGGCAGCGTCGCGCCGGCCATCAGAAGACCGACCGCGGTTGCGTAGTCCGGCCCGAGCGAGGCCGCCGGCAGGCCGGGGAAGCTCTGCGGCCGGCCGATGCGGACCTGTTTGTTGAGGATGCGGCCCGCGAGCTCGCGCGAGCCGGCGAGCTGGCAGGCGCCGCCGGTCAGCACGGCTCTGCGGCCGGCGGCGACGTCGAAGCCCGAGGCCCGCAAGCGGCTCTGGACCTGGCCGAAAATCTCTTCCAGACGGGCCTGGATGATCCTTGTCAGCATGGAACGGGGCACGCGCATGGCGCTGTCGTCGCCCTCCTCGCCCATCTGGGCGAGCGGGATGACGTCGGCGCCGGCCTCCATGTCGCCCAGCGCCGCGCCGTAGAGCGTCTTGGCGCGCTCGGCGGCCGAGATCGGCGCCGCCAGCATGCGGGCGAGGTCGGAGGTGACTTGCTGGCCGCCCATCGGGACGACGTCGGCATGCACCAGATGGCCTTCGAGGAAGACGGCGATCGAGGTGACGCCGCCGCCCATGTCGATGACGGTGGCGCCGAGCTGTTTCTCGTCCTCGGTCAGGGTGGCGAGGCCGCTGGCATAGGGCGCGAACTGGGTGCCGACGACGTTGAGATGGCAGCGCTCGACCGCGAGCTTGAGGTTGTTGAGCGGCGACGGCTTGACCGCCACGGCGTGCATGGCGACGCCGATGCGCTGGCAGAACATGCCGAGCGGATGGCGCACGCCGCGGGCCTCGTCGACGACATAGGTGGTGGGTGCGCTCTGGATGAGTTCGTGGCCGTCCAGCGAGCAGCGCGAACGGCCGTCCTGCAGCAGGGCGCGCAGATGGGAGTCGGAGATCAGTTCGCCGTCCAGCGCCATCGCGGCGCGCGCCGTGACGCTGGTTGGCTGGCCGCAATTGACCGAGATGATGACGTTCTGGATGCGGACGTCGGCATGGTTCTCGGCCGCGGCGACGGCGTCGCGGATCGATTCCTCGGCATGCTCCAGGCCGATGACGGTCCCGGCGCGAATACCCTGGCTTTCGCGCAAGGCAGCGCCGACGACGCGCAGCGAGCCGGGCTCGGCACGGCCGATCAGGCACACGGTCTTCGACGAGCCGACGTCGAGCACGGCAACCAGGCCGGCGCGGTAGGCCGGCATTTCCCCGCCGGTACGCAATCTCACGGTCTCACCCATCAGGCGGCATTCCCTCTCGTTTCGTTCTTCTTCTCGCCGCTTTTCAGCACGAAGAAATATTGCGCCGGCGAGCGCAGGTCGATCTCGATCACGTCGCGCTCCAGGATTCCCTTGTCGATGATGAGATGCTCGAGCGCGTCGAGTTCCTTCTGCCAGGCCAGCTCCGGCAGCTTGACGACCACGCCGTCGTCGAGAATGAGGTTCCAGCGCCGCTCGGAGATGCGCTGATAGGCCTTCACGCGCGCCGAGATGGCGCGGTGCTGGGCGACGGCATCGACGATGTCCGAGGCGGCGGCGCCGCCGGCCCCGAGCAGCAGCGGCAGGCGGCGGAATTCGGCGACGCCATCCGTGGTGATGAGGCCGCCGTCGCGCTCGACCACCCAAAGCTTGTCGTCCGGCGACTGCCACAGCGCGAAGGGCAGTTTCTCGACGATGCGCACGGAGATGTCGTCGGGATAACGCCGGCGGACGTCGGCGTCGGCGACCCAGTCGAGCTTCATCAACTTGCGCCGCGCCAGCTGGATATCGGCGCCGAAGATCGACTGGCCGGGCTCGAAGCCGAGCGCCGCCAGGATCGATTCCGGCGGCGTGCGGCCGTTGCCCGCCAAGTGGACCTTCTCGATGCCGAAGCCGGCATCCTCGATGGCGGCGGCGGTCGCGGCGTCGACCGCATGTACGCTGCGCCCGACATAACCGCCGGCGAACAGCGCGGCGATGAAGACGAGCAGCAGCAGGGCAGCGGTGAAGGTCAAAAGCGGACGACGGAACGCGATCCAGCCCGTCAGCCGGCGGAACGTCCGTGCGACGATGTTGTTCGACGGCGCCTTGCGGCGGCCGAACGGCTTTTGCGGCGGCGAGGAGACACGGCCGGCACGCGCCGAGCCGCGCCCGGACTTGGTGCGCGGACGGGCAGGCTTGCGCTCGATCTTCAGCGATCGCATGAGGCGTCCTCCACGATCCAACGGCAGAGCTTCTGATACGACAGGCCATTATGCGCGGCCTGTTCGGGCACCAGCGAGGTCGGCGTCATGCCGGGCTGAGTGTTGGTCTCCAACAGCACCAGGCGATGCTTGCCGCCGGAACGCACCTTGGTGTCGTCGTAGCGGAAATCGGTGCGCGAGACGCCGCGGCAGCCCAGCGCCGCATGGGCGCGGACTGCGAGGTCGAGGGCTTCCTGCGTCACGGCCTGCGGAATCTTCGCGGGCAGGACGTGGATCGAGCCGCCATCGGCATATTTCGCCTCATAGTCGTAGAATTCGAGATTGGTGGTGATCTCGGTGACGCCGAGGCCCTTGGCGCCCATCACCGCGACGGTGAGTTCGCGCCCCGGCACGAATTCCTCGACCATCATCTCGTTGGAGAGATTCCAGGTCTCGCTGCCGAGCGCCTCGGGTGGACGGTTGTCGCCTTCGCGGATGATGAAGACACCGACCGAGGAGCCTTCGTTGACCGGCTTGACGACGTAAGGCGGTTTCATCAGGTGACGGGCGGCGGCCTCGCGGCGGTCGACGACGATGGAGTTCACCACCGGCAGACCGGCGGCGCGATAGACGTCCTTGGTACGCTGCTTGTGCATGGCGAGCGCCGAGGCGAGCACGCCGGAATGGGTATACGGGATGCGCAGAAGCTCGAGCAGGCCCTGAACGCAGCCGTCCTCGCCCCAGCGGCCGTGCAAGGCGTTGAAGACGGCGTCCGGCCTGGCGTTCAGCAATTGGGCCGACAGGTCTTCGCCCGGATCGATCTCGACCACGTCGAAGTCCTCGGCCCGCAATGCGGCGGCGCAGCCCTTGCCCGAAGACAGGCTGACTTCGCGTTCGGCGGAACGCCCGCCAAGCAGGACCGCCACTCTTTTGAAGACGATGTTTGTCATAGGGGGTGCTCCGCACCCGGGGGCACGCCCACGCGCTTGATCTCCCATTCGAGTTCGATGCCGGAGTGCTCGCGCACCCGGGCGCGCACCTCTTCGCCCAGCGCTTCGATGTCCGCGGCGGAGGCTTCGCCGTTGTTGATCAGAAAATTGCAATGCATCGGCGAGACTTGCGCCTGGCCGCGCAGCAGGCCGCGGCAACCGGCTTCGTCGATCAGGACCCAGGCCTTCCGGCCTGGTGGGTTCTTGAAGGTCGAGCCGCCGGTGCGGGTCTTGACGGGCTGCGAGGCCTCGCGGTCGGCGACGAGCTTGTCCATGCGGGCGCGGATGGCGGCCGGCTCGTCGCGCGTACCGGCAAAAACGGCGCTGACGAAGATCAGCTCGCCCGGAACCTGCGTCTTGCGATAGGCAAAGCCCATGTCGGCGGCGCTGAGCGTGACGATGTTTCCCTTGCCGTCGATGGCGGTCGCCTCGATGAAGATGTCTTTGATCTCGCGACCATAGCAGCCGGCGTTCATGCGCAGGGCGCCGCCGACCGTGCCGGGGATGCCGCGCAGGAATTCGAGGCCGGCGATGCCGGCATCGGCCGCGAGCTTGGCGACGGCGGCATCGAGCGCCGCGGCGCCGGCGGTGACATGTGTGCCATCGGCGGCCGCCTTGCCCATGGACCCTGGCAAGCGCACGACGACACCGGGGATGCCGCCGTCGCGGATCAGCAGGTTGGAACCGACGCCGATGACGCTGACGCGAATATCGGCCGGCTTCGCGAACAGGAAGGTCGCGAGGTCTTCGACGTCGGCCGGGCGGAACAGGATCTTGGCCGGCCCCCCGGCGCGGAACCAGACGAGATCCTTGAGCGGCGCATCGGGCGTGTAGCTGCCGCGCACTGCCGGCAGGGCATCGCAGGGCCGGGTCATCATCATGCCCTCCCCTTCTTCATGGCGTCTTCCAGGCCGTGCGCCCACACCGTGATCGAGCCGGCACCGAGGAATACGATGGCGCCGCCCGCGAGCGTGTTCTCCAGCGTGCCCAAAATGGCCGGCAGATCGGCCTCGCCGTCGACCAGCCGCACGTCGCGATGGCCGTGGGCGCGCAGCGCCTCGGCATAGCTGTCGCGGTTGATGCCGTCGATCGGCTTCTCGCCGGCGGCGTAGACCGGCGCGATGATGGCGATGTCGGCGTCGTTGAGACATTTGGCGAACTGCTCGAACGTGTCGTGCAGGCGGGTGTAGCGATGCGGCTGGACGATGGCGATCACCGGTCCGGAATAGGCCTGGCGCGCGGCCTTGAGCGCGGCGGCGATCTTGAACGGGTTGTGGGCGTAATCGTCGATGATGGCAGCGCCCGCCCATTCGCCGACGCGGGTGAAGCGGCGGCCGACGCCGGCGAATTTGGCGAGCGCGATGCGGATAGTATCGTCGGCGATGCCGAGTTCGCGTGCCACGGTGATGGCGGCCAGCGCATTCTGCACATTGTGCTCGCCGGGCATCGGCAGGCACATGTCCTCGAGCCGGGCCTGCTCGGACTTGCGGCGATCGGTGATGACGACCTCGAAGCGCGAGATTCCTTCGGAGAAACGCACATTGACGGCGCGGATATCGGCCTGCGGGCTGAAGCCATAGGTGATCAGGCGGCGGTCCTCGATACGGCCGACCATGGCCTGGACCTCGGGATGATCGAGGCAGAGCACCGCGAAGCCGTAGAACGGGACGTTCTCCACGAAGCGCTGGAATGCCTCGCGCATACGCTCGAAAGTGCCGTAGAAATCGAGATGATCGGGATCGGCGTTGGTCACCACCGCCACGGTCGCCGGCAGCTTGAGGAACGTACCGTCGCTCTCGTCGGCCTCGACCACGACCCATTCGCCGGCGCCGAGCCGCGCATTGGTGCCGTAGGCGTTGATGATGCCGCCATTGACGACGGTGGGATCGAGCCCGCCGGCGTCGAGCAGCGCCGCAATCATGGTGGTGGTCGTGGTCTTGCCGTTGGTGCCGGCAACGGCGACGCAGGAGCGCAGCCGCATGATTTCCGCCAGCATCTCGGCGCGGCGTACCAAGGGCAGGCTCTGCGCCCGGGCGGCATCGAATTCGGGATTGCCGGGCTTGACCGCCGAGGAATAGACCGCGGCATGCGCGTCCTTCAGATTGGCCGGATCGTGTCCCAGCATGACGGGAATGCCCATCTTGCGCAGGCGCTTGACGTTGGCGTTGTCAGCGACGTCCGAGCCCTGAACCTTGTAGCCGAGGTTGTGCATGATCTCGGCGATGCCGCTCATGCCGATGCCGCCGATGCCGATGAAATGGATGGTGCCGACGTCGAGCGGCACGCGGGTCTTGGCGGGTGCGGTCATGCCGCCCTCGCGATCTTTTCGACGGCATCGGCGAAACGCCGCGTGCCGTCGGCTTTGGCGATGCTGCGCGCCGCGGCGGCGTGCCTGGCGAGGTCTTCGGGCGCCGCCAGGATGGCGGTCAACATGACGGCGAGGCGCTGCGGCGTCAGTTCGGCCTGGCGCACGCGCCAGCCGCCGCCGGCCGCGGCCAGCGCGTCGGCGTTTGGCGTCTGGTTGTCGTCGAGCGCGTGCGGCAGCGGCACCAGGATCGCGGGCCGGCCGATCAGGGCAAGTTCGCTCACGGTGCCGGCGCCGGCACGGGCGATGACGAGCTGCGCCGCCGCCATGCGCGCCGGCAGATCGCCGAAGAACGGCGCCAGTTCGGCCTTGACGCCGAGTTCGGCATAAGCCGCCTTGGCGGCGTCCAGATCTTCGCTGCGGGCCTGTTGCACGATGTCGAGACGGGAGCGCAAACCAGTCGGCAACAGCTTGACAGCGGCAGGCACGAGCTCGCTGAAGACACGGGCCCCTTGGCTGCCGCCGAACACCAACAGCTTCAGCGGTCCGCCGGCCACGGGCGCGTCATAGGCCGCTCCCGCCAGCGCGATCACCTCTGGCCGCATCGGGTTGCCGGTGTAGACAATCTTAGACATGTCCCTGGGCAGGAAGCGCACAAGCGGGAAATTGGCCGCGATCAGTCCGACGCTGTTCATGACGAGACGATTGGCGCGGCCAAGCAGTGCGTCGGGAGACACGATGGCGGTGGGGATGCGCGTGACGATGGCGGCCAGCATCACGGGCACGCTGGGATAGCCGCCGAAGCCCACCACGGCGGCAGGCTTCAAACGTGCGAGCTTGATCAGCGACATCACGATGCCGCCGACGATCTCGAACGGCGAGGCCATCAGGCCGAGGATGGAACGATCCGAGAAGGCAGCCGACGGTACGGTCTCGATGCGCATGTCGGGGAACGCGATCGCGTAATCCTTGAAGCGGGCATCGGTCATCACGACGATGGTCTTGCCGCGGCGCTGCAACTCTCCCGCCAGCGCCTGGGCCGGGAAGAGGTGACCGCCGCTGCCGCCGGCCGAGAGCACGATCACGCTCATGCGCGCGCTCCCAGAAGCTCAAACAGCGATGGATCGCGGCCCGTCAATTGCGGCCGCTGCCGCGTCAACGCCAGTGCGAAACCCATGGTCAGCGCCACGGCGAACAGCGACGAGCCGCCATAGGAGATGAACGGCAGCGTCATGCCCTTGGCCGGCAGCAGGCTGACCGCGACGCCCATGTTGATGAAAGCCTGCAACGCCGTGACGGTGGCGAGGGCCGCGGCGGCAAGCTGCGAGAAGCGGTCGCGCTGCTCGGCGGCGCGCAGCAGCAGGCGCACCGTGAGCAGGCAGAACAGGACGGCGATGACGCCGCACAGGATAAGGCCGAATTCCTCGCCGGCGACGGCGAAGACGAAGTCGGAATGGGCTTCGGGGATGCGGTATTTGATGGTGCCGGCGCCGGGCCCGACGCCGGTCAGCCCGCCATGCGCGAAGGCCTTGAGCGCGAGACCCGTCTGGTAGCCGGTGTCGGTCGGGTTGAGGAACTGGTCGATGCGGTGATGCACATGCGGGAACAGCACATAGGCGAGGCTGCCCAGCACCGCCGTGCCGCCGCCGAGCGCCGCCATCCAGAACATCGGCGCGCCGGAGAAGAACAGCAGCGCCGCCCACAATGCGAGTAGCAGCGTCGTCTGACCGACATCGGGCTGCCTGAGCAGGATGGCGACGGCGGGAAGGACGAGCAGGAAGGTGATCACCGGTTTGGGCAGCGGCATGGCGGTACGATCGGCGATGATCGCCGCCGCCAGCACCGCGAAGCCCGGCTTGAGGAATTCCGACGGCTGCAGCGAGAAAAAGCCGAGCTCGATGGAGCGCTTGGCGCCCAGGACCTCGTTGCCGGCGACCAGCACCAGGCCGGAGCCGATCAGCGCCGCGGCGAAGGTGATGGCGGCCAGGATCTTGAGCTGCTGCAGCGACAGGATCGAGGTTCCGCCGAGGATGCCGGCGGCGATGACGGCAAACAGGATCTGCTTGGCCGTGTAGCGGAAGTCGCCGGCGGCCAGCGGTCCGCCGGTCGCGGCCGGGCTGGCGGCGAAGGCCAGCATCAGCCCGATGGTGATGAGCATCAGCATCAGGACCAGCGCGATGCGGTCGATGGTCCACCACCAGCTGGCATAGGTGCTGCGGTCGGCGCGAGAATTCATGACGCCTCCCGGACGGGATGGGCGCGCAGGCCGGCGACGAGGGCGCGGAAGGCATCGCCGCGCTGCTCGAAATCCTGGAACTGATCGAAGGAGGCGCAAGCCGGCGACAGCAGCACCACCGGCGACGGCAGCGCCGACTGCGCCGCCGCGGCAGCCGCGGCGCGGACGGCGGCGTCGAGCGTGCCGGCGATCTCGAAGGGCACCTTGCCGGTGAGCGTGGCGGCGAAGGCGGGTACCGCCTCGCCGATCAGGAAGGCCTTGCGGATGCGCGGGAAGAGAGGCGCCAGGCTCTCGATGCCGCCGTCCTTCGCCTTGCCGCCGGCGATCCAGAAGATGTCGGGGTAGCAGGCCAGCGCCCGCGCCGCGGCGTCGGCGTTGGTCGCCTTGGAATCGTTGACAAAGCGTACGGCGCCGATGCGGCCGACATCTTCCATGCGGTGCGCCAGGCCCGGAAAATCTGCGATGGCTTCGGCGATGCCGCGCGAATCCCTGGCGAACGGTTTGGTGGCGGCGTAGGCCAGCGCGGCGTTCTGATGGTTGTGCGCGCCGGGCAGGTGCGCGGCGCCGGCAAGATCCATCACCTTGGTGGCGCGCTGGCCCTGTGCGTCATAGAGCGTGCCGTCGACCACGAAGACGCCGCGGCCCAGCACCTTGCCGACCGAGACCGGCACGGCCGCCGGCCCGCCATTGGCGGCATGGCGCGTGAAGATAGCGGCGGTTTGCGCGTCGTCGACGCCGATGACGATCTGCCCCGCCTTCGACGTCTGCTTCAGGAGGCGCGCCTTGACGGCGGTGTAGTTCTCCAGACTGCCGTGGCGGTCGATGTGATCGGGCGTTATGTTGGAGAGGACCGAGACGTCAGGCACCAGGCCCGGTGCCAGATCGATCTGGTATGACGACAATTCCAGCACATAGATCGTCTTGGCGCCCGGCGGCTCGAGCTCCAGCACGGCCTTGCCGATATTGCCGCCGACCTGCACGTCGAAGCCGCCAGCGGCGAGGATGTGGCCGATCAGGGCGGTGGTCGTCGACTTGCCGTTGGTGCCGGTGACGGCGATGACGGGGGCACGGCCGGGCACCGCAGGATCGGCGCCGATCTCGCGCGCGAACAGCTCCATGTCGCCGATCGCCGCGACGCCTGCGGCTTTCGCCTTCAGCACGATGTCGTGCGGTGCCGGATGAGTCAGCGGCACGCCCGGCGACAGCACCAAAGCCGCGAGCTTGTCCCACGGCCATTCGGTGAACGGCGTCACGATGGCGCCCTCCGCGGCGGCGAGGCGGCGCGCCTCATCCCTGTCGTCCCAGGCATAGACCCGGGCGCCGCCGGCGCGCAGCGCTTTGATCGACGCGAGGCCGGTACGCGCCAGGCCGAACACGCCGACATCCCGTTTCTCGAAAGCGCGCGCCGCGATCATGGTCTACCGCAGCTTCAGAGTCGCGAGGCCGACCAGCGCCAGCACCACCGCTACGATCCAGAAGCGGATGACGATGGTGGGCTCCTTCCAGCCGAGCTGCTCGTAATGGTGATGGATCGGTGCCATGCGGAAGACGCGCTTGCCGGTGGTCTTGAAGGAGATGACCTGGACGATCACCGAAATGGTTTCGAACACGAAGAGGCCGCCGACGATAGCGAGCACGATCTCGTGCTTGACCGCGACGGCGACGGCGCCGAGCGCGCCGCCAAGGGGAAGCGAGCCCGTATCGCCCATGAAGACCATGGCGGGCGGTGCGTTGTACCAGAGGAAGCCCAACCCGGCGCCGAGCAGCGCCGCCAGGAACACCGCCATCTCGCCGGTGCCGGCAATGTAGACGAGTTCCAGGTACTTCGAGAAATTCACGTTACCGACGAGATAGGCGATCAGGATGAAGGTCGCGCCTGCGATCATCACCGGCACGATGGCGAGGCCGTCGAGGCCGTCGGTGAAGTTCACCGCATTGGCGAAGCCGGCGATGACGATGCCGCCGACGACGATGAAGCCGATGCCGAAGGGAATCGCGAAAGACTTGAAGAACGGCACGGAGAGCATGCCGACCAGCGAGGTATTGTCGATGCGCATCAGCGCCCAGGTCGCGAGGAAAGCGACGCCGAACTCGACGGCCAGGCGGACATAGCCGCTGACGCCGTCGGACGAGCGTTTGCTGACCTTCAGATAGTCGTCAGCGAAACCGAGCAGGCCGTAGGCGACGGTGACGAAGAGAACGATCCAGATATAGGGATTGGACAGGTTGGCCCAGAGCAGGGTCGAGACGATCCAGGGCAGGAGGATGAGCAGGCCGCCCATGGTCGGCGTGCCGGCCTTCTCGACGATGTGGCGCTGCGGCCCGTCGCTGCGGATCGGCTGGCCCTTGCCCTGCTTGATCTTCAGCCACTGAATCAGCGAACCGTTGACGATGAAGGCGAAGATCAGCGCCGTGATCACCGCCCCGCCGGAACGGAAGGTCAAATACTTGAACAGCCGGAAGAAGGCGAACTGGTCGGTGTGGGTGAGCAGGGAGAGATAATACAGCATCGCTTACGCACCCCTCGCCTTCAGCGCATCGACGATCACCGCCATTTTGCTGCCGAGCGAACCCTTGACCAGAACCGTGTCGCCGGATCTCAACGCCGCCGACAACTGCGGCGCGAGTTCCGCGGAGGTCGCGGCCCAGGCACCGCGGCGCGCCGGCGGCAACGCGTCCCACAGGCTGCGCATCTGGGCGCCGCAGAGGAAGACAAGGTCGGCTTGCGCCGCGTCGAGCGGTGCTGCGAGGCCGGCATGATAGGCGGCGCCGTCCGGACCCATCTCCAGCATATCGCCGAGGACGGCGAGGCGGCGGCCCCTGACGCCGCCGAGCAGGGCCAGCGCTGCGGTCATCGAGGCGGGATTGGCATTGTAACTCTCGTCGATCACGTCGACGTCGCCGGCGCGGAAGCGCTGGCCGCGGCCCTTGAGCGCGGTGAACGATTTGAGCGCCGCGGCGGCGTTGAGGACATCGCCTTCGAGCGCCGCCACCGCCAGGAGCGCGCCGACGGCGTTGGCGGCGATGTGCTTGCCGGGCGCAGCGATGCGAAACTCGACCGGCAAGCCGCAAATGTCGGCCTTCACATGGGCGCCGTCAGCCGTTTCGGCATAGCCGACGAGACGGGCATCGCTGCCGGCTTTCTCGCCGAATGCGAGCAGGCGGCCGACATGGGCCTGGCGGGCGCGTGCGGCGAGCCGGTCGGCATAGGGGCTGTCGGCGGGGAGCAACGCCGCGCCGCCGGGCACGATGCCTTCGAAGATTTCGGATTTGGCGTCGGCGATGGCTTCGCAGCTGCCGAAGAATTCCAGATGCGCCGGCGCGATGGTGGTGACCAGCGCGACATGCGGGCGGACGAAGCCGACCAGCGCGCGCAGTTCGCCGAAATGGTTCATGCCGACTTCGAAGACGCCGTAACGGGCTTCGCGCGGCAGCGACGCGAGGCTGAGCGGCACGCCCCAATGATTGTTGTAGGACGCCGCCGAGGCATGCGTCGTACCGAGCGCGCCGAGGGCATGGCGCAACAGTTCCTTGGTCGTCGTCTTGCCGACGCTGCCGGTGACGGCGACGATCTTCGCCGACGAGCGCGCCCGCGCGGCGACGCCGAGGTCTTCGAGACCGCGCTGTGTGTTGGCGACGGTCAGCAGCGCCGCGCCGGCGCCGATGCCGGGCGGCTCGTGGCTGACGAGCGCGGCACCGGCATGGGCGTCGAACGCTGCCTTGACGAAATCGTGGCCGTCGCGGGCCTCGCCCTGGAGCGCGATGAAGAGATCGCCGGGCCGGAGCGTGCGCGTGTCGATGGAGAGGCCGTTCACCTCGAAGGCGCGGCCGGGCGTGCCCAGCGTGGCGCCCTGTGCCTCTTCAGAGGTCCAAAGGCTCGTCATGCGGCACGCCCTCCCAGCGAGAGAGCGGCCTTCACGGCCTCGGCGCGGTCGGAGAAGGGGCGCGTTTCGCCGCCGGCGATCTGGCCGGTCTCGTGGCCCTTGCCGGCGATGATGAGGATGTCGCCCGCCGCGAGCGCGGCGATGCCGGCGCGAATCGCCTCGGCGCGGTCGCCGATCTCGCGCGCGCCCGGCGCGCCGGCCAGGGCTTCGCGGCGGATCTGGGCGGGGTCTTCGCTGCGCGGATTGTCGTCGGTGATGATGACGGTGTCGGCATTCCTCGCCGCGGCCTCACCCATCAGCGGGCGCTTGCCCTTGTCGCGATCGCCGCCGCAGCCGAACACGACATGAAGCTTGCCGGTGACGTGTGGGCGGATGGCGGCGAGCACCTTCTCCAGCGAGTCCGGCGTGTGCGCATAGTCGACATAGATCGGCGCGCCGGATGCGGCCGTGGCGACTTTTTCCAGCCGTCCGGGGGCACCTTTCAAATGCTCGAGCGCGGCGAAGACCTTCGCCGGATCGTCGCCAAGGCCGATGACGAGACCCGCCGCGACCAGCGCGTTGGAGGCCTGGAAACTGCCGGCCAGCGGCAGCGAGACGATGTGGTCGTGGCCGGCGTGGACCAGCCGTAGCGTCTGGCCATCGATCCGGCCTTCGCGGGAAACGAGCTTGATAGCGTCACCGGCCTCGCCGACGGTCATGACCTGCAGGCCGCGCGCCGTTGCGGCGGCGATGAAGCGATCGGCATGCGCCGCATCGGCGTTGACCACCGCGATGCCGCCGTCGCGCACGACTTCGGAAAACAGGCGCAGCTTGGCGCGGAGGTAATGCTCGAAGTCCGCGTGGTAATCCATGTGGTCGCGGGTGATGTTGGTGAAGCCGCAGGCCGCGATCTCGACGCCGTCGAGGCGGAACTGGTCGAGACCGTGGCTGGAGGCTTCCAGCGCCAGATGGTCGATGCCGTCCTGCTTCAACTGTGCCAGCAGGCGGTGGACCTCGATCGGATCGGGCGTGGTGTGCCGAAGCGGGATTTCGCCCGTGGGCGCCACGACGCCGACGGTGCCGAGGCTGGCGGCGGGCCTGCCGAGCGCGGTCCAGATCTCGCGCACGAAGGCGACGACGGAGGATTTGCCCTTGGTGCCGGTGACGGCGGCGACGGTGCGAGGCTGGGCGCCGAAGAAGCGGGCGGCATGGCGGGCGAGTCCAAGGCGCGGATTGTCGTCGGCGATGAAGCGCACGCCGAGCGCGCCGGCCGCAGGGGCAACATCGGGCCGGCCGAGCACCGCGATGGCGCCGCGCGCGACGGCATCCGGCACGAACTCCGCGCCATTGGCCTTGCTGCCCGGCAAAGCCGCGAACAGATAGCCGGGCTTGACCTCGCGGCTGTCGCTCGCAAGCCCGGTGAATGTCAGGGACGCCTGCATGGCGTTCTTGTTCCCATTACCCGTCGTAACCGTGGCTCCCGATTGTGGTCCCATTATGTGTTGTCGCGTGCGGCCAGCGCGACCGGGTTCTGCGGCACGCCCAGGATCGGCGCAATACGCGAAATCACGCGGCCGGCAAGCGGCGCAGCGGTCGAGCCGGCCAGCGCGATGCCGCCGGTTTCCTTGGTGCCGTGCGGCGTGTCGAGCAGGACGAAGACGATATAGCGCGGCTTCTCGATCGGAAAGGCGGCGAGGAACGAGGTCACCAGGACATGGGCCTGGTAACCATGACCGTTCGGGATCGGTTTTTCGGCCGAACCGGTCTTGCCGCCGACGTCGTAGCCCGCGATGTCGGCTTTGCGGCCGGTGCCGTTGGTCACGACATAGCGCAACAGCTCGCGCATCTTGTCGCTGGTGGCGGGTTTCAGAACCTGCTCGCCGCGTGCATCGGCCGGATGCCTGAGGAAGGTCGGCACGATGCGGCGGCCGCCGTTCACCACCATGGCGGCGGCGGCGATGTAGGAGAGCGGCGCCACCGAGATGCCGTGGCCGAAGCCGATGGTCGCGGTCTCGATCGTCCCCCAATTGGCGGGCGCCGGGAACAGCGGCCGGGCGAAATCGGGGAGCTCGGTGTGCAGGACGTGCAAAAGGCCGAGGCTGTCCAGGAACTGGCGCTGGCGCACGCCGCCGGAGCGGAGCGCGATCTGCGCGGTCCCGATGTTCGAGGAATGGGCGAGGATCTCTCGCGCCGTGTAGGTGGCCGGCATGTGCTCGGCCTCGTGGATCGTATATTTGCCGATGCGGTAGCCGTTGCCGATGGCGAAGACCTCGTCGGGCGTCGTGGTGTGGTCCTCCATCGCCAGCGCGAAGGAGAGCACTTTGAACACCGAGCCGAGCTCGTAGCGGTCCGCCGCCATGATGTTGTGGTCGGAATCGTCGCCCGTGAAGTGGCGGTAGTTGGGATCGAAGTCGGGCAGCGAGACCATGGCGAGCACTTCGCCGGTGTCGACGTCCAAAACCACGCCGCCGGCCTTGATGGCGCGGAAAGTCTGGCGCGCGGCGGCGACCTCGCTGGCGAGGATGTATTGCACCCGCATGTCGATGGAGATCTGCACCGGCACGCCGGGCGCGGTGCGCAGCTGGGTGTCGAGGCCGCCTTCGAGGCCCGACTGGCCGTTGCCGTCAGGATCGGTAACGCCCAGAAGCTGCGCGGTGGCGCGTCCGTCGGGATAGTAGCGCTTGGTATCGGGCTCGAACTCAAGGCCGGGCAGGCCGAGCCGCATGATCTTGTCCTGCACGTCCGGCGTCAGCTGGCGCGCGACGAGCACGTAGGGATGCCTGGTGTGGTCGAAGCCGTCCTTCAGCCGGCGGTAGTCGGCGCCGGTGATGCGGGCGAGATCGCGCGCCGCCTGGTCCTTGTCGTAGAGCGCGTCGGGACGGACGTAGAGATCGGTCACCGGCAGGTCGCGGGCCAGCAACTCGCCGTTGCGGTCGACGATGTCGGCGCGGGCGAACACGGCGTGGTCATCGACCGCGACGTCGTTGCCGCGCTTGAACAGGGTGACGTCGACCAGCCGCACACCGACCAGCGCGAAGGCCGCAACGCACAGGGCCGCACCGATGACGATGCGGCGCTGATAGATCGTGGGGCCCTGTTGCATGCGTTTAGAGCCCGCTGTGGTCCGCGACCTGCTGCGGCGCCGGCGTCGGCGTCGGGACTTGCGCATTGGCTTGGCGGATCGGCGTGTCGCTGAGCGGCGCCTCTTCGCCGCGGCGCGGCAACAGATCGAAGGACGAGAGCTGGACCGCCGGCGCGCCGCTGAGGCCGAGAGTGCTCTCGGCCAGCTGCTGGATGCGGGCGGGACCGGCGACGCGCTCCCATTCGGTTTCGAGGACGCTCATCGTCGCCTGTTCGGCGGCGATGTCGCGGTTGACATGCGTGAGTTCAACATTGGCGACGCGCGTGCGTTCCGACACATGGTAGAGCGCCAGGATCGAAAGCCCCATCAAGGCGACGCAGAGCGTATTGAGGACACGAACCATGAGGGCCTCCTAGGCCGCGAGACGTTGCGCCGCGCGCAGACGGGCGGACCGCGCGCGGGGATTGGCATGGACTTCGGATTCGCTTGGGCTGAGGGGACGTGAGGTCAGGAGCCGGAACTGCGCATCATGAGCGCGGCCGGTTTCGGGCGCGTGGCGCGAGCCCTTCGGCACGGCGGTGCTGCGCGCGCCGAGATAGCGCTTGACGATGCGGTCCTCGAGCGAGTGGAAGGCGACGACCACGAGGCGGCCGTTCGGCGCCAGCGCGTTGGATGCGGCTTCGAGGCCGCGCTCGAGCTCGCCGAGCTCGTCGTTCACATGGATACGCAGCGCCTGGAAGGTGCGCGTGGCGGGATGGATGGCGAAGCGCGCGGCGGCGGGACCTTGCGCGTCCTTCACAATCGCGGCGAGCTCGGCGGTCTCGGTCACCGGGCGGCGGTCGATGATGGCACGTGCGATGCGGCGCGCGTTGCGCTCCTCGCCCAGGCGGAAGATCACGCCGCTCAGCGTCTTTTCGTCGGCGCCGTTGACGAAGTCGGCGGCGGTTTCGCCCGTGCGGCTCATGCGCATGTCGAGCGGGCCGTTGCCCTGGAACGAGAAGCCACGCTCCGGCGCGTCGAACTGGAACGAGGAGACGCCAAGGTCCAGCACGACGCCGTCGGTGCGCCCGGCCCCAAACAATTCCTCGAGCTGCGAGAACGCGCCCTGCACCAACGTCAGCCGTCCGGCGAAGTGTTTGACCAAGTCTTGGCCGCGCGCGATGGCATCGGGATCGCGGTCGATACCAAGGACGCGGCAATCGGCGGCCTCGAGGATGGCCCGCGCATAGCCGCCGCCGCCGAAGGTACCGTCGACATAGTGCTCGCCCGCCTTGGGCGCCAACAACGCCAGCACTTCGCCGAGCATCACAGGGACATGGCCGCTCATGTGCCGCCGCCGAGCTTGGCGATCTCATGCTCGCGCTGGGCTTTGAGGCGCGCGATGCTCTGCGCCTCGCGGGCGGCATAGGCGTCGGCGTCCCAGATCTGGAATTTCGCGGCGAGGCCGACGAAGGCGACGCGGTCCTTCAGCTGCGCGTGCGCGATCATCGCGTCGGGCAGGCGGACGCGGCCGCCTTCGTCGGCGAGTAGCAGCTGGGTGCGCGCGACGATCGCGGCGGCGACGTCGTCATGCGCCGGCGAAAGAAACGGATCGAGCGTGGCGAGGCGCGCGTTGAGGCCGTCGAGCGCGACCTGGCCGAAGCCCTCGAGCGCGCTTTCGAAGAAAGACGGCGTAACGTAGACGCCGGCGGTGTTCTGCGCGGCCAGAACCTGGCGAAAGGACGCGGGAATGCAGACCCGCCCCTTGCTGTCGAGCGACCCCAATACCGTCGAGAGAAACGGCTGGCTGGTCATGAATCGCGCTACCCCCTGCGTCCGAAGGGGGCTTTTGGCGGGTTTGCCGCGCTGGCCGGGACGACCTTAGATCAAGCCCCTGGGACAGTATGGGATAGCATGGGATAGAAATGCCGGTCAATCAAAAAGTGTATATATTTGAGGGGCTTGGGGCATCTACCTATGGACTCGACTCGTCTAGCTGTGGTGTCGGCGGAACAAATCAAAAACACGTAAATCTTGCAGTTACCGAGGTAAACAAAGCCTTAACGCCGGCCAAGGGATTTTCCTCCTAAGCACGGCAGCTAGGAATATAAGCATACGCGGCGAAGCTGTGCCAGCATGCCTGGATGGCGGGCGGGCCATGCCGGAGGCGGCATGGTGCCGGCGACCCGCCGGGCGCATGTCTGCGCCGCAACGCCCGGACACCAGCCATGCACGACGAGATCATCCTGCGACCGATCGGATATGTGCGCGGCGGCCGCGCGGAGCCGATCGACGACGACTGGGACAGCGTGGCGGCGAGGATCGAACTCGATCCCGCGCAATTCAAAGCCGATGCGACAGCGAGCCTCGATGCGTTTTCGCATATCGAGGTCGTGTTCCACTTCAACCGCGTGGCGGACGACGAGGTGACCTCGGGCGCCCGCCATCCGCGCGGCCGCCAGGACTGGCCGCTGGTCGGCATCTTCGCGCAGCGCGGCAAAGGCCGGCCGAATCGCATCGGCGTGACGGTCTGCAGGCTGATCGCTGCCGACGGATTGCGGCTCACGGTGCGGGGGCTGGACGCCATCGACGGCACGCCGGTGCTGGACATCAAGCCGGCGATGAGCGGGTTCCTGCCGCGCGGCGCGCTATGCGAGCCGGACTGGGCGCGCGAACTGATGGAGGGATATTGGTGACCCCGCGCCGCGATTGCCTTTTCGGCCTGTGACAGCAGGGCTTTTTGCGATGTCAGCGACCGATCCTTTTCAGCTCTCCCGCTTCGTCGATGCTCAGGCGCCGGTTTTCGACCGCGTCCTGGCGGAGCTGCGCGCCGGGCACAAGCAAAGCCACTGGATGTGGTTCGTGTTTCCGCAGCTCGCGGGTCTCGGCCGCAGCGCGATGGCGCAGCGTTACGCGATTTCGTCGCTGGACGAGGCACGGGCATATCTCGCGCATCCCGTGCTGGGCCCGCGACTGCGCGCCTGCACGCGCCTGGTGCTGGCGGTGCAGGGGCGGAGCGCGCAGGCGATCTTCGGGGCACCCGACGATCTCAAATTCCGCTCGTCGCTGACGCTGTTCGCCGCCGGCGCGCCGGACGAGACGCTGTTCAGCGCCGCACTCGACAAATATTTCGCCGGCACGGCGGACGCGGCGACGCTGGCGAAGCTGGGGTGAGACGGTGCCTGGGTGGCCGGGTCGCGCTTAGGCCTCGCCGCCCGGCCATGACGAGAGTTATGAGACGTCAGATGGCCTGTAAGCCGGGTTCTGTCTTCGCGGTTGCCCGCAATGGACGGCCATTCCTCTGGGACGGCAGTTGCCTGACGCCTCTCGCGACCTACCCGGACGGCTATCCGGAAACGGATTACGTGCCGTCCCTATTTGGTCTTGCTCCCGGTGGGGCTTGCCTTGCCGCCCTTGTTGCCAAGGACGCGGTGCGCTCTTACCGCACCATTTCAACCTTGCCGTCCTCCTTCGCCGAGGCTTAGGAGGATTTGGCGGTGTCATTTCTGTGGCGCTGTCCCTGGGGTCGCCCCCGCCGGCCGTTAGCCGGCACCGTGTCTCCGTGGAGCCCGGACTTTCCTCCCTCCTACGCTCTTGCGAGTTTCGGAGAGCGGCCATCCAGCCATCTGACGCGAGGCCTACCTACGGCATCGCGGCGGCGGCGTCGAGTCGCTCAGCGCGTCTCGTGCCAGCGCGCCCGCATCGCCTGGGCGTAGGCGCGCGTCATCAGCGGGCGGGTGTATTCGGGCAGCGCCTCGATCGCGTCCAGCGGCATGTCGAGCGGCGTGCGGCCGACGTGGTTGACCTCGTCGAAGAACCATGTGCGGGCATAGACCATGTAGAGGATGGGCCGCACGCGGGCACTGCGGTTGGCGAGACCGGCATGCAGGGTGCGGTAGTCCATCAGGATGCAATCGCCGCGCTGCACCGGACAGAGAATGGCGGTCTGCGGCAGCGGCGCCGCGGTGCCGGCGGGCCAGCGCTGCGAGCCGGGCCAGATGCCGGTCGGGCCGGTTTCGGCGTCGACGTCGATGAGCGGCACGGAGACGTTGATCGCATAGGTCGGCAATTCGGCCGCGCCGTGCGGAAACAAGGGCGGATGGTCGCGGTGCGTGTGCTGCTGCGTCGCGCCGGGATGCGAGACCACGGCGGTGAAGCCGCTGAGCCGCATGTCGTCGCCCAGATGCTTCGCCAGGAAACGCAGCAACAGGAGATTGGCGAACAACCTGGGGTCGGCAAAGGCGCCGGTCATCGGAACGGTGATCTCGAAACGCGCGCCGCCGACCTCGAGCAGCGGATTGGGCGGCGGCCGGTCGGCCAGCGCCTTCATCCGGCGTGCGTCGAGGGCGCCGTAGCGGGCCATGAAGTCGCGGTACAAGCCATCGATGAGCGCGGCGTCGAAGGCGCCGCGCAGCAAGACGCAGCCATGCGTCTCGAGCGCCTCCTGGGCGGCACGCTCGGTCTGCGGCCGCAGCAGGCTTTGCGCGCGCTCGTCGGCCGAAACGGGAACGATCCAATCCATCGTGGCGCCAAAAGAGGTTCGCGCGCCCTGCTTACGGCATTCGGCGCGGCCGGCAAAGCGTGTCAGCGGACGCGTCCTGTGCTATGCGGGCGCGGCAACCGCTGCCCACGCGCAGACATGTCCGATCTGACCAGTGCCCGCATCGATCTCCTGCGCCAGGCGCTGGCCAAGCGGCCCGACGCCGCGGCGCTGCGCGTGCAGCTGGCCGAGGCGCTGTGGCAGGCGGGACGGCCGGGCGAATTCGCCGAGGGCGCGCGGCGCGCCTCGCTGCTCGACGGTAGTCTCGTGCCGGCGGATGGCACGCGCATCGCACGCGAACTGCGAGGCAGCAGCCTGGCGCTGATCGAACACGGCGCGGCGTTCGCGTCGGTGATCGCCGACCTCGCCGTGGCCGAGGCCTATCTCGGCGACACAAATGCGGTGCGGCGGCTGATGGATTTCGCGCGCTTCTTCCACGGCGCCGCCGCGTCGCCGCCGGACGGGGTAAGCGCCACGGACTTCCATGCCGCGCTCGCAGCCGAGATCAAGGCGGATCTCACCTTCTATGAGGCGCCGGACGACCGGGCGCTGCGCCGCGGCTGGCAGTTCAACGGCGTGGCGCGCGCGACGCCGGTGATGAGCGCGCTGCGGGCGATGCTGCGGCGCGAGGTCGAGCGCTATATCTCAGCCCTGCCCGACGATCCCGGGCATCCCTTCGTGCAATCGCGGCCGGCGGCGTACACGATCGATGGTTGGGCCAATGTCTCGGACGGCGCGACGCACCACTACGCGCACATCCATCCGCGCGCCTGGCTGACCGGCGTCTACTATGTCGTGGAGCCTGAGGTCGCACGGGCGCCGGGAAGCCATGCCGGCTGGCTGCGCGTGGCACCGCCACTGGACGAGACGGCGGCACGGAGCCAGGGCTGGAGCGCACGCTGGGTGCGGCCGGCGCCGGGCACGCTGGTGCTGATGCCGGGCTATTTCTATCACGGCACGGCGCCGATGGGCGTTGACCAGGAGCGCATCTGCGTCGCCTTCAACGTGACGCCGGCGGCGTGAACATCCGTGCGCCGCGGCCGGACGAAGCGGCGGCGTTGAGCGCGCTGTGCAAGCGCTCCAAGGCGCATTGGGGATATGACGCGGACTTTCTGGCGCGCTCCGACGCAGCGCTGACCATTGCGCCGGAACTGATCGCGACGGGACGCGTGCTGGTGGCTGAGGACGCGAGCGGCACCGTGCTCGGCATGGCGTCGCTCGAACCGCTGGCGGACGGCGTGTTTGACCTGTTGCATATGTTCGTCGAGCCGGCGGCGATCGGCAGCGGCGCGGGGCGGCAGCTGTTCGCCGCCATCGCGGCGCTGGCGCGCGGCTTGGGGGCGGCGAAGCTCTCGATCCTCGCCGATCCGCATGCGCAGGCGTTCTATTTACGCATGGGCGCGCGGCTGGCGGGCGAGGCGCCGTCGGACGCGATCCCGGATCGGATGCTGCCGCTGCTGGAATTCGATCTGGTGGGCTAGAGACTCAATTCGATTCAAACCCAATCTTGTCGCGTTTTAGACAAGCGCTTTGCCCCGCGTTAACGCGATTTGGGATGTCTGAATTCTGTTGGGAACGACTTGCCGGCCGGCGGACTCTCGCTGTGGCAAACAGCGGAGCGATCGACATGGGACTGGCTGAAAAAGACTTCCTCGAGGCAGGCCTGGCGCCGCGCGGCACATTCCAGATGGACCTGCCTTCGTCGCGGACCAAGCGCTGGGTGCCGCGGCGCAAGGCGCAGGTGGTGGCGGCGGTGCGCGGCGGCGTCCTCAGCCTCGACGAGGCCTGCGATCGCTACGCGCTGACGGTGGAGGAGTTCCTCTCCTGGCAGCGCGCCATCGACAAGTTCGGGCTGCCGGGCCTGCGCATCTCGCACGTGCAAGATCATCGCGGCGGACGGTAACGCTCAGGAGAGCGCGAGGTCGACCGCCGCCATGGCGTGCAGCGCCGTGGTGTCGAATAGCGGCACGGCGGCATCTTCGGGCTTCAGCAGCAGCGGCAGTTCGGTGCAACCCAGGATGACGCCTTGCGAGCCCCTGGCGACCAGCCGGGCGACGATGCCGCGGCAGGCGGCGCGCGAGGATTCGAGGAATTGACCGCGTACCAGTTCCTCGTAAATGACGCGGCTGGCTTCGGCAGCGTCGTCGCCCTCGGGCACGACGATGTCGAGGCTGTAGCGGCGCTGCAGGCGGCCGCGGATGATGCCGTCCTGCTCCATCGTGTGGCGCGAGCCGATCAGGCCGATGCGCCGCAGACCGGCGCGCTGGATGGCGGCGCCCAGCGGGTCGGCGATGTGCAGCAGCGGCAAGTCTACCGCACGTTCCATCGCCGGCGTCGAGCAATGCATGGTGTTGCAGGCGATCAGCAGGAATTCGGCGCCGGCGCGCGCGAGCCCCGCAGCAGCGTCGGCCATGCGGACATCGGCCTCGTCCCAGCGTCCGGATTGTTGCAGCGCTGCCATCTCGTCGAAATCGAACGAGTGCAGCACGATCCTGGCCGAATGGACACCGCCGAGGCGCTTCTGAACCTCACGATTCAGAAGCTGGTAGTAGACGGCGCTGGATTCCCAGCTCATGCCGCCGATTATGCCGATGGTCTTCATGGCGCAACGCTAGCAGCCGGACGCGGCTGTGGAAGCATCACCTTTGCATGACGGCCCTGCGGTCACGAGACCACGGCCTTCGGCGCCAGGAGGGCAGCAAGCGCCGAAGCGCATTCGCCGTCCCAGATGCCGTTCACGGCAGCAGGACGGAAATGGCGCTGGAAGGCGGTGACGACGGCGTCCAGGGGAACGTCCGTGTACGGATGAACACCATAACCGTAGCGGGCGAGGTCGGTGGGCGGTGCCTCGCCCACGCCGCGCGGAGGCGGCTCCGGCCAGACGCCGATGCCGAATTCGGCAAGCTGGGCCCAAGGAAAGAGTTCGCCCGGGTCCTGCTTGCGCGCCGGCGCGACATCGGAGTGGCCGAGGACGCGGGCGGGCGGAATGGGGTGGCGTTTCAGGATGGCCTGCGCCAGGTCCATCAGCGCGGCGATCTGCGCCTGCGCGAACGGCACATACCCAAACTCATGGCCGGGATTGACGAGCTCGATGCCGATGGAGCGACCGTTGACGTTTTTCTCGCCGGCCCAGTGCGAGACGCCGGCGTGCCAGGCGCGGCGTTCCTCCGGCACATGCGCGAAGATGCGGCCGTCGCGGCCGATGGTGTAATGGGCGGAGACCTTGGCGGCGGGATCGCATAGCCGCGCCAGCGCCTCGTCCGCCGTCCGCATGCCGGTGTAATGCAGCACCAGCATGTCGATGGCGGCGCCCTCGGGCCGCGCATCGTGATTGGGCGACGGACAGGAAACGATCTTCAGCGGCATGGACCCAGCTCAGGCGTGGTCGTGGCCGCCGACGCGGCCAGGACGCCAGTAACCTTCTGCGCAAGAGCGTTCCTTGCCAAGCCCGCGCGCGATCAGGCGCTGGCGGATGGCGCGGACATTGGAGGTCTCGCCGACGATGTAGGCGTGGCCGAAACCCTGTGGGAAAGCAAAGGCCTCCACCGCGTCATAGAGGATGCGGCTGGGACCGGCAGGCGCGCCGCCTCGCGGCAGCCAGACGACGGTGGCGTCGGTGGCGAGGTCCTGCTTTTCGTCCGCGTCTGCGATTTCGAGGAAGGCGAAGGCCTTCTCGCCGCGCGGCAGGCCTTCGAGCATCGCGCCGATGCCGGGGATGCCGGTCTCGTCGCCGACGAAAAGATGCCAATCGGCCTCGCGCAGATGGGTGTGGCCGCGCGGCCCGGCAACGGCAATCGAATCGCCCGGCTGCGCCGCCCGCACCCAGTCGTCCGCCGGGCTTGCGCCATGCAGGACGAAGTCGATGGCAAGCATTCGCGTCGCGGGATCCAACTGGCGGATCGTGTAATGCCGGCGCGCGACGGCGCCACCGGGCTGCGGCAGTTCGAGCACGAGATCCTGGCCGGGCTTATAGACGAACTCGTCGAGATCGGTGCCGGAGAACTCGATGCGCAGCATGCGCGGGGTGAGCTGCAGCTTGCGCCGCACGGTGAGGCGCCAGACGCGACGGCCCTTGCGCGCCAGGAACAGAGCGAGCTGGGCGACCGCGCCGGGCGATTTGGGTTCGGCGAGGCTCATCAAAGGAAAATCTTGTAGGCCACGGTCTCGCCGTTGGCGCGCTTGAGGGAAAATTCCGCGCCGGCTTCGTGCTCCTGCACCAGGGCCTCGAAGACGCGCAGCGCGTTGCGGATGACTTCGGCGTAGGAGGCGGCCTCGGTCTTCTCCTTCAGGCGCTGCAGGCGCTCCATGGCCTGGGGCGGCATTTCGAGCTGGACGCGCGTGGTGGTGCGCTCGGGCGTCTCCATCGCGTCGGCGGCGGCGCGCATGGCTTCCGCGGCGACGCCGTGAAAGCGGCCATGACGGTGTGATCTATGCATGTGTCGGTTCCTTGAATCTCGAAGTCTCAGTTTGCCGAATCGCGCGGCGGCTCGGCCGGCTTCGGGGGCTGCGGCGGCCGCTGCTCGGGGCGCGTGTCGTAGTGCGGCGGCAGGTCGAACGGATCGAAACCGCGATGCCAGGCGGCCGCGAGCAGCGCCAGCAGCACCACCGTGCCGAGGATGAAGTAGATGTGCGCGAAGGCGAAGCTGACGACCGCGATCAACACGATCAGCCCCAGGATCGGCCATAGCAGGCCGCCCCAGAAAAACGGATGGCCGAAGCGGCGATGGCCGCGGCGGCCGTCATAATAGCTGCCGCGGACCTGGTCGCGGAATTCGCTGCGGCGGGCGCGCCATTCGTCGCGCCATTGCCGCTTCCATTCGCGGCGTGCCTCGCGCCATTTGCGATGGGCCTCGCGACGGGCTGCATATTCGGCGTCGTAAGAGGCGTCGTCTCGCGGGCGGTATTCGCCCTGGAAACCCGGGCGCGGCCCGCGCTCGTCGCGCGGCTTGCCGTCGTCGACCGGGAAATCCTCGCCGATGCCCACTCCAATCTTGCTCATGTGTCTTAAACTCCTGATGTCGAGCCTATGAGTGACCCTTACCCTCATAATCATCATTGAATCATCAAACGTCAAGATGGATCATCAAATTATCATCATTTTTTCTAAGCTTATGTTTTCGTGGCCATATTTCAAATATTGCCGTTTCGCGCAGCCCGACGCATGGCGCTCAGCAACGCGCCGCCTGCCCTTACCAAAGCCCGGATCCGAGGCATTGATTGCCGCGGGCGCGATGGCAATAGGACAAACACGTCAGAGGGTTGCAGCGGTCGTGGAAATTACTGATGCCGCCGCGCGGGAACCTTGTGTGCAGCGCACCGTTCCAACCTCAGGAGCAACGAGCATGGCACATTTCTATCTCAACATCCGCGACGGCGAAGAATTGATTCGCGATCCGGAGGCCTATGTCTTCGACAGCGCCGCCGAGGCACGCGAAGCGGCGGTGCAATCGGTGCGCGATCTCATCCGTGCCAATCCCGAGGATTTCGAGTTCGACCACAAACAGATCGAGATCGCGGATGCGACCGGGCATGCGATCTCGGTGGTGAATCTCTACGATGTGGCGCCGCATCTCAGTCATTAGGCCGGAAATCTTGTAATTCAATCCAGACCGAGACGACTCCAGCAGCGTCATCCGTTCTTCCAGCCGCGCTCTTTTTCGATTCGGTCGTAGGCGGCGTTGATCACCGCCAGCTTGTCGGTGGCGAGACGGATGAATTCCTCCGGCACACCGCGGGCGATGAGCTTGTCGGGATGGTTCTCGCGCACCAGCATGCGGTAGGTTGCCTTGACCTCGTCGTCGCCGGCATCGAAGGCGACGCCCATGATGACATAGGGGTCGCCCTTGTCCGGCCCGATATGGGCGGCGCGGATGCGGCGATAGGCGTTCTGGGTGAAGCCGAAAATGTCGGCGACGCGCTCCAGGAACGCGGCCTCGCCGGGATGGAAGATGCCGTCGGCCTTGGCGATCTCGAACAGGCCGTCCAGGATGTCCTCGAGCAGCGCAGGGTTGCCCCGCAGCATCTGCGCGATCTGGGAGGCATAGGCCTCGTAGCCGGCGGTGTCCTGCTGCGCCAGGCGGAAAATGCGGTCGACACTCGCCTGCTCCTGCGGCGAGACGCGGAACAGGCGGTGGAAGGTCTCGACCTCGTCGTCGGTGACCGTGCCGTCGGCCTTGGCCATCTTGGCGGCGAGCGCGATCATGGCGATGGTGAACACCACGCCGGGCGCCTCGCCGGGCTCCAGCGACGGCATCTCCCGGTCGATCAGGAAATGCCCCGCCAGCGCGCCGATAAGGGCGCCGACCGGCCCGCCGCCCAGCATAAATCCGGCCGCCGCGCCACCTAGTTTTCCCAAGATGGACATAGGTCAAAGCAATAAGGGAAAGTGGACGTCATGTCAGCCATAGCGGGTAAGTGGAATTTCTACATCGACAGGGGCGGCACCTTCACCGATGTGGTGGCGGAGGCGCCCGACGGCAAGCTGTCGACGCTGAAACTTCTGTCGGAAAGCACGCAATATGACGATGCGGCGCTGGAGGGCATCTGCCGCGCGCTGGGGCTCCAAAGCGGAAGCGCAATTCCCGCAGGGCTGGTCGGCGAGGTGCGCATGGGCACTACGGTGGCGACCAACGCGCTCCTGACGCGTAGCGGCGAGCGGTTGGTGCTGGTCACGACGCGCGGTTTCAAGGATGGACTGCGCATCGCCTATCAGAACCGGCCGAAGCTGTTCGCGCTGAAGATCGAGCTGCCCGACATGCTGTACGAAAGCGTGATCGCGGCCGACGAGCGCGTCGGCGCCTCGGGCGCCGTGCTGCGGCCGCTCGACGAAGAAGCGCTGGCGCGCGACCTGGTGGCGGCGCGGGCGCGCGGCATCCTCGCCTGCGCCATCGTCTTCCTGCACGGCTACCGCTTTCCGGCGCATGAGGCGCGCGCCGCCGAGATCGCGCGCGCGGCGGGCTTCACCCAGGTTTCGACCAGCCACGAGGCGGTGCCGCTGATGAAGTTCGTGTCGCGCGGCGACACCACGGTGGCGGACGCGTATCTCTCGCCGGTGCTGGGGCGCTACACGGGCAAGATCGCCGACGCGCTGAAGGACGCGAAGCTTGCGTTCATGACCTCCAATGGCGGGCTGGCCGCGCCGGCGTTCTTCCGCGGCAAGGACGCGATTCTCTCCGGGCCGGCCGGCGGCGTGGTCGGCATGGCGGAGACGGCGCGGGCGGCGGGCTTCGACCACGTCATCGGCTTCGACATGGGCGGCACCTCGACCGACGTGGCGCGGTGGGGCGGCGATTACGAGCGGGTCTACGAGACCGAGGTCGCCGGCGTCAGGCTGCGCACGCCGATGCTGGCGATTCACACGGTGGCGGCGGGCGGCGGCTCGATCCTCGCCTATGACGGAGCGCGGCTGCGCGCAGGGCCGGCATCGGCCGGCGCCAATCCCGGGCCCATGAGCTATGGCAGGGGCGGACCGCTGACCGTGACCGACGCCAATGTGCTGGTGGGCAAGCTGCGGGCCGATTATTTCCCGAAGATTTTCGGCGCGGCCGGCGACGCGGGGCTCGACGCGGCGGCGGTGCGTGCCGCATTCGCGGCGCTGGGGCAGCAAGCGGGCCGCGCGCCGGAGGAACTGGCGGACGGCTTCATCCGCATCGCGGTCGAGAACATGGCCAACGCCATCAAGCGTATCTCGGTCGCCAAGGGCTATGACGCGCGCGACTACGCGCTTGCCTGCTTCGGCGGCGCCGGCGGGCAGCATTCCTGTCTGGTGGCGGACGCGCTCGGCATGACGACCGTGTTCATCCATCCGTTGTCGAGCCTGCTGTCGGCCTACGGCATGAAGCTCGCGGCGCTGCGCAGCGTGCGGCAGCGCGCGGTCGGAAAGCCGCTGGCCGGGAGCGAAGCGGCGCTGCGGCGCACGGAGCAGGAGTTGCGGCGCCTAGCGGAGGACGAGTTGATCGCCCAGGGCGCGGGCCTGATCGCCAGCAGCGTGCGCGTCCATATCCGCTATGACGGCAGCGACACGACGCTGCCCATCGCCTATGGCGCAACGGACGAGATGGTGGAGCGCTTCGCGGCGGACCATGCAAGGCAGTTCGGTTTCGGCTTCGAGGGCCGCGCGCTGATCGCGGAATCGATGGAGGTCGAGGCGCGCAGTGTGCAGAATATTCCCTCTCCCCCTCCTGGAGAGACGGTCATGGTGACGGGGACCCCGTCGCGGGACGTGGCTCTCGACTACCCACTCTCGCCCGAAGGGCGAAAGAGGGACTCAATTAAATTCTTCTCTCAAAGCGCCTGGCATGACGCGCCGGTATTGTTCCCTTCGAACCAATCGCAAAATGTCGACGGCCCGGCCCTGATCGTCGAGCCGCACCAGACCATCGTCGTCGAAGCGGGCTGGCGGGCGCAGATCGACGGCGACCGCGGCACGATCCTGCGGCGCGTCGGTGAACGCGTGAAAATCACAGCAAGCGCCGGCGACGTGGATCCCGTGCTGCTCGAAGTGTTCGCCAATTTGTTCATGGCGATCGCCGAGGAGATGGGCGTGGTGCTGCAGAACACCGCGACGTCGGTGAACATCAAGGAGCGGCTGGATTTCTCCTGCGCGGTGTTCGATGCCGCGGGCGGGCTGGTCGCCAACGCGCCGCACATGCCGGTGCATCTGGGCTCGATGGGCGACTGCGTCACCGCGATCATGGCGAGGCATCCCACGATGCACGACGGCGACGCCTTCGTCACCAACGCGCCCTATGACGGCGGCACGCACCTGCCGGACGTGACCGTCGTGATGCCGGTGTTCGTGGAAGGCGCCCTCGCCTTCTATGTCGCGTCACGCGGCCATCACGCCGATATCGGCGGCATCACGCCGGGCTCGATGCCCCGTTCTCCAAGGACATTTCCGAGGAGGGCGCGCTGTTCGACGGCATCCGCATGGTCGGCGGCGGGGTGTTCGACGAAGCGGCGTTGCGCGCAGTGCTGGCGCGGGGGCCGTGGCCCGCGCGCAATCCGGACCAGAACATCGCCGACCTGAAGGCCCAGGCCGCGGCCTGCGCCCGCGGCGCCGATGGCTTGCGCCAGGCCTGCGCCGCGCATGGCACGAACGTCGTCGCCGCCTATATGCGTCATGTGCAGGATAATGCCGAGGAAGCGGTGCGCCGGGCGATCGGCAAGCTCTCCGACGGCGCTTTCGCCATGCCGACCGACGGCGGCGCCGTGATCCGCGTCGCGGTGACGGTGGACCGCAAGACACGCTCGGCGCGGATCGATTTTTCGGGGACGAGTCCGCAGGCCGCGAACAATTTCAATGCTCCCGGTTCGGTGACCAAGGCGGCGGTGCTCTATGTCTTCCGCTGCCTGGTCGACAGCGACATTCCGATGAATGCCGGCTGCCTGAAACCGCTCGACATCGTGGTGCCGGACCGCTCTCTCTTGAAGCCGCATCCGCCGGGCGCGGTGGCGGCGGGCAATGTCGAGACCAGCCAGGCCGTGGTCGATGCCCTGTTCGGGGCACTGGGCGTGCTGGCCGCCAGCCAGGGCACGATGAACAACTTGACCTTCGGCAATGCGCGGCATCAGTATTACGAAACCATCTGTGGCGGCGGCGGTGCGGGCGCGGACTTCGACGGGCAGTCGGCGGTGCATACGCACATGACGAACTCGCGCCTGACAGATCCCGAGGTGCTGGAGACGCGCTATCCCGTGCTGCTCGACGATTTCTTCATCCGCAAGGGTTCGGGCGGAGGCGGGGCATACAAGGGCGGCGATGGCACGACGCGGCGCCTGCGCTTCCTGGAGCCGATGATGGCGGCGATCCTGTCGACGCGGCGCGATACCGAGCCGTTCGGCCTGGCAGGCGGCGCGGCGGGCGAAAAAGGACGCAACACGCTGATCCGCAAGGACGGTTCGCGCGCGGCGCTGCAAGGCTGCGACGAGATCGATGTCGCGGCCGGCGATATGATCGAGATCGAGACCCCGGGCGGCGGAGGATACGGCACACCATGACAACGATACTGATCACCGGCGCCAATCGCGGCATCGGGCTGGAGTTCGTGAAACAGTATGCAGCGGAGGGCGCCGAGGTGATCGCCTGTTGCCGTGATCCGGCCAGGGCGGATGCCTTGAAGACGATCGCCGGCAGCGTGCGCGTGCTGGCGCTGGACGTCGCCGATCCGAAGTCACTGACGACGTTGCTGAGCGAACTCAATGGCATGGCTCTCGACATCGTCATCAACAATGCCGGCGTCGGCGGGCCGCGCGGGCGGCCGCAAGGCATCGTCGACTTCGACCTCTGGCTGAATATCTTCGCCGTCAACAGCGTGGCGCCGACGATGATCGCCGTCGCGCTGCATCCGAATCTTATGGCGGGACGCGACAGGAAGCTGGTGACGATTACCAGCCAGCTCGGTTCGATCGCCAATCACGGCGGCGGCGCCTACCCGTATCATGCGTCGAAGGCGGCGGTGAACAGCTTCATGCACGGCCTCGCCAAGGCATGGACGAAGGACGGGATTTCCGTCGGCCTGTTCCATCCGGGCTGGGTGCAGACCGACATGGGCGGACCGAGCGCGCCGGTGACGCCGGCCGAGAGCGTGACGGGTCTGCGGGCACGGATCGCAGAACTCGGGGTCCGGAACAGCGGTTCTTATCGCGATTACACCGGCAAGGAAATTGCGTGGTGACGGACAGCGCAACCGTCGCAAAAATTTTCGGGCGAATCGTCCAAGCGATTCAAGGCTCCCTGATTCGTGGGGCGTTGACCCGGCGCGGCGCGCATCCGACTGTCGGGATGTCTCTAGGACTGGAGGGCTTCCATGGTCCGTGAGTTGCATATCCTGACGGTTGGCTTGGTATTCTTGTTTCTGGGGGCGATTGTCGTCGGCGTCTTCTGAAGACGGCGGCAGGGGAATTTGGAAAGGGCCGCGGCACGGGATGCGCCGCGGCCTTTTCGCTTATGCGGCGAAGCGCGCCGCACCGTCTTCCAGCGGCAGACGCAGCGCATTCGCGACGAACGAAACGGTGTGATAGAAGCCGGTCAGAACGATCAATTCGAGCAATTGCTCGTCGCTGTATTCCGTTTTCAGCGCACTCCAGAGGCCGTCATCGACCACGGCGCGATCATGCAGCGCGTCGACCAGACGGATCAGCAACGCCTCGCGCGGCGTCCAGGCGGCGGCATCGCCATGCACGGTGGCGGCGATCTCGGCCGGTGCGAGTCCTGCCGCTGCGGCGAAGAACGCGACATGGACGCCCCATTCGTATTCGCTGCCGCAGCGCGCCGTGGTGCGGTCGATGACGATCTCGCGCTCGCGCATCGTGATCGAGCCTTTGTCGAGCAGGCCGCCGGCCATGAAGCGCTGAAACACTCGCGGGTTGCGCGCCAGAGTGGTGAACAGCAGCAACGGCGGCGTGCCCGGCGGCATGACGGCGTCGAAGGCTTTTTGGATGTCCGGCGCGTAGGGCGGGGTTACCGGCGCGATGCGGGCGATCATTGGGGCGATGCTCCGGTTCTGCTATGATTTTCGTAGCAGAGAGGCGGAGCGCGTGCTATCAAAAACGTAGCAAAGAGGCAAAAATCCGTCCGCGGCACGCGGACCGGGCGCCCGGTGATGATACTGCTCGACCTGCTCGGGCGGCGCTGGAGTCTGCGCGTGCTGTGGGAATTGCGCGAGGGACGGCGGCTGAATTTCCGCGACCTGCTGGCCGCGAGCGAGGCGAGCCCCAGCGTGCTCAACACACGGCTGGCGGAGTTGCGCGACGCCCGCATCGTGGAGCACGGCGCGGACGGCTATGCCCTGACGACGGCCGGCGCCGATCTGTTGACGCGTCTGCTGCCGCTGCATGACTGGGCGGAGGCGTGGACGGCGCTCTGAACACGCGCGACAAACCGGTGCGCCAGACGGTATGGTGACGCCGCGCTTGGGGCGGTGGGCATGCGGGTCGTCGGAGCATTGATATTCGCCATATTGGCAACCGCGGCGTTGCTCGGCGTGCCCTATTGGACCACGAACGCGGCGCCCGACGTGCGGAGCCTGGTGAGAGGCGACGAGCTGCCGCTGGCGGAGCGGTTCGTCCGCGACATGCGCAGCCGGAACTATAACGACGCGCTCGCCATCCTGGAGCCGGCGCACCGGCCGGCGGACACCGCCGTCTTCCGGACGATCACCGCGCTTTTTCCGGCGCGACACGAGGACGGCACGCGAGTGACCGCCTGGCACAAGCTGAGCCTCAGCGGCTCAGAGACGACGCAAATCGAGGTGTTCTACGAGTTCGGCAAGGACGGCGCGGTGCGCGGAATCTTCACCATCTTCCGCGACGCTTCAGGCCTGAAGGTGCGCGGCGCGAGGCTCGAGAGCTTCACGGTGGCGCAATTGCACGCGAACGACTTTCGCCTGCCGGCGACGGCACTCGACATCCGCTGGGCCTTTCTGGCGGTGGCGGCGGTGTTCGATGTCCTCGCCTTCGCGACTTTCGTGCTGTGCCTGATCAGCCCGGTCGTGCGCTGGCGCTGGCGCTGGCTGTGGCTGCTGGTCGTGCTTTGCGGCTGTGTGCACTTCAGGCTCGACTGGTCGACGCTGCAGTTCGACTATCAACTGGTCAACGTCATGGCACCGCCGGCGCAGTTCGGCCAGGTGATCGCCTATGGCTCCTGGGTGCTGTCGCTCGCGGCGCCATTCGGCGCGCTGATTTACTGGTCCAAGCGCGCCCAATGGCGCAGCGAAGAGGCGGGCGCGGCGGATATCCGCACCGCCTGACGCGGTCAATGCGCCGTGGCGGCGGTGACGAAGATCTTTTCTTCGCGATAGGAAATATACATGTGCAGCTGGCGCAGAATGCCGATGCCCAGCAGCATCGGCGCCGCGCCGGGCAGTTTGGAATCGTCGCGCGACATCAGGACCAGGTCGGGGTTGTTGACGGTGACGCCGCCGAAGGTCATCGCCTTGAAGGGATATTTATAGGTATGGCCGTTGGCGGTCTCGCGCAGGGGCCGGAGCGCCGGGCTCTTCTCGTCGATGCCGAACAGGTCCTCAGCTTCCTCGAGGCTGAGGACCGAGCCGGAGGCGCCCGTGTCGAGCCACACCCGCACCTTCTTGCCGTCGAGTTCGACATAGAACTGGATGTGTCCGGCACCGTCGATGCTGAACGGGATCTCGGAATGTTCGGCGTCGGTCCACCACACCAGGTTGCCGCTGCAATGCGCCCGCTGGAACAGGCTGAACTTGGCGTTGGCGAAATCGAAATCGTCGTCATAGGCGCGCAGGATGTCGGGACCGAGCAGGCCCTGGACATCGGGCGCCATGCGGCCCCGGGGCATGACCAGGAACTGCATGCTGTGCGCCTGCAGGCCGCCGAAGGAGATGTCGTGCGCCGTCACGAAACGGTCGATGTGGATGCCGCCGAAGCCGACGACACGCACGCTGTTGAATATCTCGGGGTGCAGTCCAAGCGTCTCGACGGTGGACTGATCCAGCATCGAGTTGACGCCGCCGGTGTCGATCATGAGGTTGAGCGTCTGGCCGCCGACCTGCATCGGCACGTCGATGCGGCCGGAGCCGTCGATCGTCATGTCGAGCTGGGCGACGCGAGTCAGGTGACAACTTTCGTCATCGGCCAGCGCGGGCGCGGCGGCGCCAAGACAGAGCAGCGACAGGGCAAGCCGCAAAGCGGTCCGCATCGTCATTTCAACCTCTCCAGTTCGGTCGTCGCGTTGTAGCGCTCGCTCTCGCCGCGCGGACAGGCGTCGGCGGCGCGCTGCAGCCGTGTGCGGGCGCCGGCCGCGTCGGCGTGGCCGAGCAGCCATTCGCCGACGAAGAAATCGGCTTCGCAGACCTGGGCGTCGGCCGCCGCAACGTCCGGCCGCGCCGCCTCGCGGTCGACCTCGTCCACAGTCTCGTCACCGACATAGAACGACACCAGCGCACCCGGCCAGTGACGCGTGCTTATCGCGTCCGCATCCCTGGCGGCGCGCTTGGCGTCAAACGTGCCGGCATGCTGCCGCGCGCTCTCGAGCCACAGGAATGCATAGCCGTTGCTGGGCGCAAGCCGCAACTGCTGCGCGAAATCGTCGGCGGCGTCGGCGAAATCGCCGGTCTCCCAGCGCAGCCGGCCGCGGCCGGCATAGGATTCGGCCACGGGTGCCTTGTCGATCAGCGCCGAGAAATCGGCGAGCGCCGCGGTGAAGTCCTTCCTGCAGGCATGCGCGCCGGCCCGCAGCGCCAGGGCATCGCCATAGTCGGGCTTGAGCTTGAGCGCGGCATCGAAATCGGCGAGCGCCAGGTCGCAGCGGCGCAGCCGCAGATAGGCAAGGCCGCGGCCGCGATAAGCCTGCGGCAGGAGGCCGGCGCTGAGATCGCCGGCGGCGAGCGCGGAGGTGAAGAAGGTGACAGCCAGGACGGAATCGCCATGTTGATCGGCGGCGAGACCCTGTGCGAAATCGTCATAGGACGCGGCCTCTGCGCCGGCCGCGCAGAGCGCCAAAAGAAAAGCCGCAAACAAAGATCGCCGCACGCTCGCCCCCGTCGACAAAGCATAAAACGAAGTCGGCCGGCGCACAATCTTGCGCGCACCGCCTCCAGCAAAGCCTCACGGCTCTATCTAGGCCGCCGTCTTGGCGCGCGGATCGTAGTTGAGCAACGGGGCAAGCCAGCGTTCGGCGGTCGCCACGTCCCAGCCCTTGCGCCGGGCGTAGTCCTCGACCTGGTCGCGCTCGATCTTGCCGACGCCGAAATAGCGGCTGGTGGGATGCGAATAATAAAAGCCGCTGACCGAAGAGCCCGGCCACATGGCGTAGCTTTCGGTGAGCTTGACGCCGATCTTGTTCTCGGCGTCCAGCAGCTTGAACAGCGTCGCCTTCTCGCTGTGCTCGGGCTGGGCGGGATAGCCGGGCGCCGGGCGGATGCCGCGGTATGTCTCGGCGATGAGATCGTCGGCGGCGAGCGCCTCGTCCGGCGCATAGCCCCAAAAATCGCGGCGGACGCGTTCGTGCAGGCGTTCGGCGAAGGCCTCGGCGAGGCGGTCGGCGAGCGCGCTGAGCAGGATCGCGGAATAGTCGTCATGCGCCGCTTTGAAGCGGTCGATATGCGGTTGCTCGCCGATGCCGGCGGTGACGACGAAGGCGCCGATATAGTCCTCGGTGCCGCCATTGGCTTTGGAGGGCGCGATGAAGTCGGCCAGCGCCATGTTGGGGCGGTTGTTCTCACGGGACATCTGCTGGCGCAGCGTATGCAGCGTGTGGATGGGAAATTTGCGTGCCCTGTCGCCGAAGATATGGATATCGTCATCGCCGACGCTATTGGCCGGGTAGAAGCCGACCACGGCGCGAGCGGTGATCCATTTCTCGTCGACGATCTTCTTCAACATGGCCTGCGCGTCCTTGAACAGGCTGCGGGCGGCTTCGCCGACCTGAAGATCTTCGAGAATCTGCGGATATTTCCCCGCCAACTCCCAGGTCTGGAAGAACGGCGTCCAGTCGATGTATTTCGCGAGTTCGCCGAGATCGTAATCGTCGTAGACGCGCGTGCCGAAGAATTTCGGCACTGGCGGCTTGTATGCCGACCAGTCGAGCTTCTCCTTGTTGGCGCGAGCCTGGGCGAGCGTCAGGCGGCGGCCAGGTGCGCGCTGGGCGGCGTGGGTTTTCGCGATCTGCTCATATTCGGCGCGGACGCCGGCGACGAAGTCCTTATTGGCTGTCTTGCTGAGCAGGTTCGAGGCGACGCCGACGGCGCGGCTGGCGTCGGTGACATACACTGTCTGGCCGCGGCGATAGCCGGGATCGATCTTGACCGCGGTGTGGACGCGGCTGGTGGTGGCGCCACCGATCAGCAGCGGAATGTCGAAGCCCTGGCGCTCCATCTCGGACGCGACATGCACCATCTCATCGAGCGAGGGCGTGATCAGGCCGGAAAGGCCGATGATGTTGGCACCGTGCTCTCGCGCCGCGTCGAGGATCTTCTGCGTCGGCGTCATGACGCCGAGATCGATGACCTCGTAGCCGTTGCACTGCAGCACCACGCCGACGATGTTCTTGCCGATGTCGTGGACGTCGCCCTTGACGGTCGCCATGACGATCTTGCCGGCGGGTTCCTTGGTCTGGTTCTTGGCCTGCTCCGCGTCCATGAAGGGCAGGAGGTATGCGACCGCCTTCTTCATCACGCGGGCGGACTTGACGACCTGCGGCAGGAACATCTTGCCCGAGCCGAAGAGGTCGCCAACGACGTTCATGCCGGCCATCAAGGGGCCTTCGATGACGTCGAGCGGACGCGTCGCGGTCTGGCGCGCCTCCTCGGTGTCCTCGGTCACGAAGGTGTCGATGCCATGCACCAGCGCGTGGGTGATGCGTTCCTGCACCGGCAGTCCGCGCCATTCGGCGTCCTGGACTTCCGCCACCGCGCCGTCGCGCTTGTAGCGTTGCGCCAGGGTGAGCAGGTTTTCCGTGGCGTTGGGCGTACGGTTGAAGAGGACATCCTCGATGCCTTCGCGCAATGGCGTCGGGATATCCTGATAGACCGTGAGCTGGCCGGCGTTGACGATGCCCATGTCCATGCCGGCCTTTATGGCGTGGAACAGGAAGACGGAGTGCATCGCCTCGCGCACCTTGTCGTTGCCGCGGAATGAGAACGAGAAGTTGGAGACGCCGCCCGAGATATGGGCGTGCGGGCATTCCTTGCGGATAATGGCGGCGGCGTCGATGAAGGCGCGGCCGTAGTCGTTGTGCTCCTCGATACCGGTTGCGACCGCGAAGATGTTGGGATCGAAGACGATGTCTTCGGGCGGGAAGCCGACCGTGTTCACCAGGATGTCGTAGGCGCGCTTGCAGATGGAGACCTTGCGCTCCTGCGTGTCCGCCTGGCCGGTCTCGTCGAACGCCATGACGACGACGGCGGCGCCGTAGCGCATGACGAGGCGGGCGTATTTGACGAACGACTCCTCGCCTTCCTTCAGGCTGATCGAATTGACGATCGGCTTGCCCTGGCAGGTCTTGAGGCCGGCCTCGATGACGCTCCATTTGGAGCTGTCGATCATCAGCGGCACGCGCGCGATGTCGGGCTCGCCGGCCGCCATGTTGAGGTAGCGGCGCATCGCGGCCTCGGAATCGATCAAGCCTTCGTCCATGTTGACGTCGATGATCTGGGCGCCGTTCTCGACCTGCTCGCGCGCCACGCTGAGCGCCTTGTCGTAGTCGTTGGCCGCGATCAGCTTGCGGAACTTGGCCGAGCCGGTGATGTTCGTGCGCTCGCCGACGTTCACGAAGTTGAGGTCGGGCGTCAGGGTGAAGGGCTCCAGGCCCGACAGGCGCATGTAGCGCGGCTTCTGCGGGATCACGCGCGGCGCGATGCCCTTGATGCGCTCGTTCAGCGCCTTGATGTGCTCGGGTCGCGTGCCGCAGCAGCCGCCGACGATGTTGACGAGGCCGCTCTCGGCGAATTCGCCGATCATCTCGGCCATCATGTCGGCGCTCTGGTCGTAGCCGCCGAACTCATTGGGTAGGCCGGCATTGGGATGGGCGCTGACCAGCGTGTCGCAGGCTTCCGACAGGTCGGAGATGTAGGGGCGCAACTCCCTGGCGCCGAGCGCGCAGTTGAGACCGACGGCGAAGGGCCTGGCATGACGCACCGAATGCCAGAAGGCTTCAGGCGTCTGGCCGGTCAGCGTGCGGCCGGAGAGATCGGTGATGGTGCCGGAGATCCAGACGGGAACGCGCAGCTGCGCTTCGTCGAAGGCTTCCGCAATGGCGAAGATCGCGGCCTTGGCGTTCAGCGTGTCGAAGATGGTCTCGATCATGATGACGTCGGCACCGCCGCGTAAGAGGCCCAGCGTCGCGTCTTTATAGGTGGCGCGCAGCTCGTCGAAGGTCACGTTGCGGAAGGCCGGATCGTTGACGTCGGGCGAGATCGAAGCGGTGCGGTTGGCCGGGCCGAGCACGCCGGCAACGAGACGCGGACGCGACGATGTCGAGACGGAATCGCAGACCTCGCGGGCGAGACGAGCGCCCGCCTCGTTCAATTCGGAGACCAGGTGTTCGAGACCGTAATCGGCCTGCGACATGGAGATCGAGTTGAAGGTGTTGGTCTCGATGAAGTCGGCGCCGGCCTTCAGGTAGTCGAGGCCGATCTCGCGGATAATGGCGGGCTTGGTCAGCGTCAGAAGATCGTTGTTGCCCTTGAGGTCGCTCTTGTGGTTGCCGAAGCGCTGGCCACGGAAATCGTCCTCGCCGAGCTTGTAGCCCTGGATCATCACGCCCCAGGAACCGTCGAGCAGCAGGATGCGCTTGCGCGCCTCCTCGTGCATCCATTTCAGGCGCGCGGAACGATCGAAACTCATGACGATGCCTTTGCTGCCGGCTGCAAGCCCAAAATGCGGCAGGCCGCATAGGTCAGGTCCGGTTGTCCGATGACATAGAAGTGGAACTGCTCGAAGCCGCGAGCGCGCAATTCCTGCACCTGTTCGGCGAGCACGGCGGCGGCGACGATGCGGCGGGTTTCGACGTCGCCGTCGAGCCCTTCATAGAGCCGCGCCAGCCAGGACGGCACCGTGGCGCCGGATTTCTCAGCCATGCGGGTGATGGCCTTGATGCCGGTGGTCGGGATGATGCCCGGCACGATGGGGACGGCGATGCCTTCGGCGGCGATGCGGTCGCGATAACGCGCGATCAGGTCATTGTCGAAGCCGAACTGGGTCAGCGCGCGACAGGCGCCGGCGTCGACCTTGCGCTTCAGAAGCTCGATGTCGTGCTCCATGGAGCGCGAATCGGGATGGCGCTCAGGATAGCAGGAGACGCTGATCTCGAACGGCGCGATGCGGCGGATGCCTTCGATCAGGTCGGGCGTGTAGGCGTAGCCTTCCGCGTGCGGGGTGTAAGCGCCGCTCATCTTCGGCATGTCGCCACGCAGGGCGACGATGTGGCGAATGCCGGCATCCCAATAGCCGCGCACGATCTCGTCGATTTCGGCGCGCGGCGCGCCGACGCAGGTCAAATGCGCGGCAGGCTTCAACGAAGTCTCGTCGACGATGCGCTTGACGGTGTGATGGGTGCGCTCGCGGGTCGAGCCGCCGGCGCCGTAGGTGACCGAGACAAAGGCGGGCTGCAGCGGCTCGAGCCTGCGGATCGCCTTCCACAGCGTCTCCTCGGCCTCCGCCGTGTGGGGTGGCGAGAATTCGAACGAGACTTTGAGCGGGCGCGCGTCGGCGATGACGTCTTTCAGGCTCATGCGGCCTCGGCCTTCGCGCCGGCGCTGGCCTCGGCCAGCCAGAGCTTGACGGTGAGCTTGTCCTTGGGCGCCGAGATCGCTTCGCTAGCGAGGGATTTGAGGCCGGCGGCGGCGAACCAGCCCTGCACTTCGCGGTCGGAGAAGCCGAGGCGGCGATGGGCGAAATCGCCACGCAGGAATTCAAGTTCGTGCGGCGCGAAATCGGCAATCAACAACCGTCCGCCGGCGCGCATGACGCGCGCGGCCTCGCTCACGGCGGCGCCGGGATCGTCGAGGTAGTGCAGCACCTGGTGGAACAGCACGGCGTCGAAACCGGAGAGCGCGTTGCCCGACGGGAACGGCAAGCGATAGGTGTCGCCGAGCCGCACCTGCGCATGGCGGATATTGGCACGGACGAGACGATCGCGCGCGATGGCGAGCATCTCCGGGCTGACGTCGACACCGACGGCGCGCTTCACATGCGGCGCCAGCAGTTCGAGCATGCTGCCGGTGCCGGTGCCGGCATCGAGCAGCGAATCCAGCGGATGGGCGGCGATGTGGCGGACGATGGCCGCCTCGACGTCCTTCTCCGGCGCATGCAGGGCGCGGATGCGCTCCCATTCGGCGGCATTGGCCTTGAAGAAGGCGGCGGCCTCGGCGGCGCGGGCGTCGCGCACGGCCGCGAGGCGCTTGCTGTCGGAATCCTGCGCCTCGGCAGGCGCGATGGCGGCGATAGCGGTGCCGAGCTCGGCCCCTTCGCCGCGGTCGGCGGCGCGATAGAACACCCAGCTGCCTTCCTTGAAGCGCTCGATCAGATGCGCTTCGGTCAGGAGCTTCAAATGGCGCGATACCCGCGGCTGGCTCTGACCGACGATCTCAACCAGTTCGCTGACCGTCAGCTCGGCTTGTCGCAACAACAGCAGCAGACGCAGCCGCGTGGGATCGCCCGCGGCGCGCAGCATGGTGACCAGGATGTCCAGGACTTCGCTCATAGCAAAACATATAAACATATCTTTATATGATTATGCAACCACCTTGGCTGCGCTTTGGCACAGCAGGCCACCCTGCCTATCCGGCCCAAGCTGGGTAGCGGCACGGGGCTGCATCGGCCCTGCTCCCAGTGCATATAGAGTGGGCGAAAAGGGCGGTGGGGCATGCGCGGGGTTCGGGGGATGCTGGTGGTGACGGCAGGGCTGTGGCTCGCCGGCTGCTCGACGCCGACGCCGGGCATGCTGGCGGCCAACGATCCCTATGAGCCGATGAACCGCGAAACGCTGAAGCTCAACGGCAAGATCGATCATTATTTCGTCATCCCCACCGTCGGCATCTACTTCTTCCTGGTAGGCGACAGCGGCCGCCGCGCGGTGCACAATTTCCTGCAGAATATCTCGCTGCCGACGGTGTTCGTGAACGACCTGCTGCAGGGCGAGGGCCGCCGCGCGGCGCAGACGCTGGAGCGCTTCACGATCAACAGTTCTGTCGGCCTGGCCGGCTTTTTCGACCCGGCCGCGCGCCACTTTCACGTCCCGGGCCATGGCGAGGATTTCGGCCAGACGCTGGCGGTGTGGGGCGTCGGCGAGGGGCCGTACCTGGTCGCGCCGTTCCTGGGGCCGCAGCCGCCGCGCGACGCGCTGGGCCTGGCAGTGGATACTGCCATCATCGACCCGTGGAATTACGTGCCCATCAAGCAGCACATCTGGTGGGACGCGGGACGCTATTATTTTACGCTGTTGGACCTGCGCGGCCAGACCTATGAGACGGTACAGGGCGTCCAGCGCGGCTCGGTGGATTATTATGCGTCGCTGCGCAGTCTTTACAGACAGCTGCGCAACAACGAGATTCGCAACGGGCGGCCGGACGCCAAGGATCTACCCGACTTCTGAATTTGCGGTAATCCGGGAACCGCCACGAACTTGCCACAAGCGGGCCCGACCATCCGCCCGTTCACGATGAAAGACTCGCCGATGCCCGCCTCCGAGACTTCTGGAATACCCGCTCTTGCACGCCGCGCCGTGCTGGCCCTTCTCGTCGCAGCCGCCAGCCTCTTCGCCGCGCCGGCCCTGGCCGCGCCGCCGGCCGAAGCATTCGTCCAGGCCAATGTGCAGAAGGGTCTTTCGATCCTCAACAATCACGGCGCCAGCACGGACCAGAAGCGGGCGCAATTCGAGACCTTCGTCCTCGGCCTGACCGACATGCGGCGCATCGCCAACTTCACGCTCGGCCAGTACCGCCATTCGGCCTCGCCGCAGGACGAGGCTGCGTTCGCCGCCGCGTTCCAGAGCTATGCGGTCGCGGTCTATCAATCTTATTTCGCGAAATATTCCGGCCAGACGCTGCGGGTGACGGGGAGCCAGGAGCACGGCCCCGGCGATACCATCGTGCAGACGCAGCTGATCGATCCCAACGACCATAGCGGGCAGCAGCCGCTGGAGGTCGATTTCCGCGTCCTCAGCGACGGCGGCAAGTTCGTGGTGATCGATTTCTCCGTCGCCGGCATCTGGCTGGCGCTGGAGGAGCGCGATCAGTTCAGCTCCTTCCTCGGCCAGAACAACGGCTCGATCCCGACGCTAATTTCGCATTTGAAGGATCTGGCGAAGAGCTATCACTAGCTGTGTCGGGCGCGGTTCGGCCGCACGGTCGCGGCCAAGTCATGGCGAGCGTACGCGGATAACGATGTCTAGCGCGCGGTGACCGCCAGCGGCACATTCTGAATGGTCATTTCAGGCTCCGGTGCATCGAACGTGACCGTAGCGGTAGCGACCGTTGCGATGGGACGGCCGCCGACGGTCGCAGGCAGATAACGCCACGCCGCCGCGCCCTTCAGGGCCGCCTCGTCAAGCCGCAGAAATCCCGTCGGCTCCCGCAGCCGCACATCCGACACCTGTCCGTCGACACCGATGACAAAGGACAGCGAGACGGTGCCACGCTCGCTCAGCCGGCGGGAAAGAGGCGGGTAATAGGGTGGGTGCCATGCCACAGTATCCGGGCGGGCGGCGACGAAGCGTCCGGCGAAGCGCCGGCCATGACTGTCGCGATAGATGGCGTGGGGATCGCCATCGCCGTCGAAGCGCAGCACGGCACCGTCGCCGAAGGTCACGACCGCATGAGTATAGGCATAGCCGTCGCGCGTCGGCATGAGCATTGCTTTCAGCATGGTTCCGTTCGGCAATGTCTCCGTGAAGCGGCTGAACGCGAAGTCAGATGGCGCTTTGTCATAGTGTGCCGTGGTTCCGTCGCGATAGACAATCGCGAAGCCGGCGGCCCACTGATTGTCGCGCAAAACGCCTTCGACGCGCGTGCCCTGTGGCGTGACGAAGGAGGCCGGACCGTTCGCCTTGCCCGCACGATAGGTACCGTCGAATGCGGCACCATCCTTGAGCAGGAAGATCGCAGGTCCGTCTAGGAGACCGCCTGAAAAGTCGACGTGCAGGACGATATTGCCGCCGCCGGGCGGTACGATATCGAGTTCGCCAGGACCCTCAAAGTGATCGGCGGCACAAGCGCCGCTCCAGCGGAACGCAACGCCAAGCCGAGTTCCGTTCGGACCGCAAACGTAGCCATCGTCGATCAAAACATTATCCAGGACGGCCCAAAATGGGGTGTCATAGACCAGCGGCGACACGGTCAATGCGACGCGCGGGACCGGATCGATCGCCCGCGCCGCCGGCGCGAGCAGGACGCCGCCAAGGACCAAAGCGGGCAGGACACGCTTCAAGGCTCGGCTCCGGGCGCGGCGCGGCCGCGCATAGCTGCAATCCGCCCGCATGTAACGGCGCAGCTGCAACGTCTTAGCTCCGCGCAAACCGCTTGTACTTGATCCGGTGCGGCTGGTCGGCGTCGATGCCGAGGCGGCGTTTCTTGTCGGCCTCGTAGTCCTGGTAGTTGCCTTCGAACCATTCGACATGGCTGTCGCCTTCGAAGGCGAGCATGTGGGTGGCAATGCGGTCGAGGAACCAGCGGTCATGGCTGATGATCATGGCGCAGCCGGCGAATTCCTCCAGCGCGGTTTCCAGCGCCCTCAGCGTGTCGACGTCGAGGTCGTTGGTGGGTTCGTCGAGCAGAAGGAGATTGGCCCCCGACTTCAGCATCTTGGCGAGATGAACGCGATTGCGCTCGCCGCCCGAAAGCTGGCCGACCTTCTTCTGCTGGTCGCCGCCCTTGAAATTGAAGGCGCCGACATAGGCGCGTGACGGCATGGTGCGCTTGCCGAGCTCGAGGATGTCGAGGCCGCCGGAAATCTCCTCCCAGACGTTCTTCTTCGGGTCGAGCGCATCGCGGCTCTGGTCGACATAGCCGATCTGCACCGTCTCGCCGACGCGCAATTCGCCGGCGTCGGGCTTTTCGAGGCCCGTGAGCATGCGGAACAGCGTCGTCTTGCCGGCACCGTTGGGACCGATGACGCCGACGATGCCGCCGGCCGGCAGATTGAAGTTCAAATTCTCGTACAGCAGCCGGTCGCCATAGCCCTTGGCGAGGCCCTCGGCCTCGATGACGAGCGAACCCAGGCGCTCGGCGACCGGGATGACGATCTGCGCCGTGCCGCCGCGCTGTTCCTGGCTCCTGGCGAGCAGTTCGTCGAAGGCATTGATGCGCGCCTTGGACTTGGCCTGGCGCGCCTTGGGCGATTGCTGGATCCACTCGCGTTCGCGGGCGATGGAACGCTCGCGGGCCGCTTCTTCGGCGCCCTCCTGGCGCAGGCGTTTTTCCTGCACCACCAGGAACGAGGAGTAATTGCCCTCATGCGGAATGCCCTTGCCGCGGTCGAGCTCCAGAATCCAGCCGGTGACGTTGTCGAGGAAGTAGCGATCGTGGGTGACGAGGATGATGCAGCCCTTGTAATCGCGCAGCGTGTGCTCCAGCCATTCGACGGACTCGGCGTCGAGATGGTTGGTGGGCTCGTCGAGCAGGAGGATGTCGGGCGCGTCGAGCAGGAGCTTGCACAGCGCGACGCGGCGGCGCTCGCCGCCCGACAGCGAGGCGACGGCGGCGTCGCCCTCGGGGCAGCGCAGCGCGTCCATCGCCTGGTCGACTTTGCTGTCGAGATCCCACAGCCCGGCGGCCTCGATCTCGTCCTGAAGGCGCGCCATCTCGTCGGCGGTCTCGTCGGAATAATTGGCGGCGATCTCGTTGTAGCGGTCGAGCAACGCCTGCTTGGCCGCGACGCCCTCCATGACGTTGCCGCGCACGTCCTTGTCGGGGTTGAGCGCGGGCTCCTGCGGCAGGTAGCCCATGCGCACACCGTCGGCCGCCCAGGCCTCGCCGGTGAATTCGCTGTCGAGCCCGGCCATGATCTTCATCAGCGTCGACTTGCCGGCGCCGTTGACGCCGACGATGCCGATCTTGGCGCCGGGATAGAAGGACAGCCAGATGTCCTTGAGGACCTGCTTGCCGCCGGGATAGGTCTTGCTGAGACCCTTCATCACATAGACGTATTGCGGGCCGGCCATCGGCTGTGTCCTTGCGTGGAAGCTGGAAGGTGGAGCGGGTTTTAGGCGGATGGCCGGCCGGGTCAAGTCCGTCCGGGCAAGGGCTTCGCCGAGATGAAACTTCGCCTTCCCATGGATGGGTAAGGGCGTTGCCGCGCGATCAGAACTTGATCCGCGCCCGGCTCAGCAGCGAGACGGCGTTGGTGCCGTATTGGCCGGCATAGTTCATCTGGAACGAGGCATTGGTCTGCAGCGCCAGCGAGCCGTCGAGGAAGGTGGTGACGTAGCCGACCTCGATGTCGGTCTCGGGCGCCGCGCCTTCGAGCAGATGATTGCGCGCGAAGAAGGCCGCCCCGCCCTGCGTGCCCGGCAGGACCGCGAAGCCGCCATCCGAGGCAAGCGCCGGGCGCGACACGGCGAGGCCGAGCGCGTCGTCGCCGAACAGCCCGTTCTTGGCGATGGCGATGCCGTAGGAGCGCGTGTAGAGCGAATCATAGGCCAGCGGCGGGCCCGATTTCTGCTCGAGCTGGCTGAGGGCCTGGCTGTAGGAGGCGGACGTCACCCAGCCATTGCCGAGATGGACCCGCGCCGAAACGCCCAGGGCCGTGGTGCTGGCGGTGGTGCCGGGCGCGGCGCTGCCGAGCAGGCCGTCACGCTCGGCGCTCTGCGTCGCGGTCAGCCCGAGTTCGCTCCAATGACCGATATTCCACGACACGCCGGCGAGCAGGGAATGGGCGCTGCGCGGATTGTAGGGCGCGGGCTCGCCGCCGAGACGGGCCAGCGCGGTGTAGGCATCGGGCGCATAGCTCGAGACGCCGGGCGCGAGGCTGGCGACGCCGACGCTGACATGCAGATCGTCGGCGAGCGCTGTCGTCGCACCGAGGAAATTGCCGCCGCCGGCGAGCGAGGCATAGGGCATGCCCGACGCCGCCGAAGACAGGAACAGGCCGTCGAAGGCGCCGTCGGCATCGACCGGGGCGATGCGGCCGGCGAGGTCGACCTTGTAGCCGAGTTCGAGATCGAGGCCGGTGATCAGCGAAATACTGGTCGTGGCATTGGCGACGCCGAGCCGCGCGGTGGCGGGCGGGCCGTAGGACGCCTCGGGCAGCGAGAAGGTCTGGCTGAGATCGACGGCGGCGGCCTGGCTGCCGAGCGGGGCGAAAGTCGTCACCACGGGCGCGGCCGCGCCCGCAACGCCCGCGAATGCAAACGCTGCCGCGGCGGCGCAAATTGCCCGGCGGATCAAGACCTTCATAACCTGCTCAGTCCCACTCTAACCTTTCGGTTCCAACCAATCTAACAGCGCAAGGGTTCCAATTCCAGTCGAACCCCGTGATTTCACTGGTGTTTTCCAGTCATTTCGCCGCGATTTGTTGCACCATGGTTACGCTTTGGCTAGTGACACAACCGTAATAAAGTTACAAATCCGGGCATTGCTCGGATAGGTAATTGTTCGGCGAAAAAGTAGAGGGGGGTACCCCTCCCCGTCGCCGGCCCGGTGGACCTCGCCGCCGCTTGGCTCTATCTGAAATGGCATGGAACAGAGCCCAATCAAGGCCGCAATCCTGCCCGTGACGCCCTATCAGCAGAATTGCTCGCTGGTGTGGTGCACGCGCACCAGGCTGGGCGCCGTGATCGATCCCGGCGGCGACCTGGAGCGGCTGAAAGCCGCCCTGACGCTGGAAGGGGTCACGCTGGAGAAGGTGCTGCTGACCCATGGCCATCTCGACCATGCCAGCGGCGCGGCCAAGCTGGCGCGCGAATTCGCCGTCAGGATCGAGGGTCCGCACCGGGACGACGCCTTCCTGCTGGACGAACTGGGGCGCAACGCCAGGCGGCCGGGCTTCGGCGACGCCGAGAACTGCACCCCGGACCGCTGGCTCGAGGACGGCGACACGGTGACGCTCGGCGCCGCGACGCTGGGCGTGCGCCACTGCCCCGGCCACACGCCCGGCCATGTCGTGTTCTTCCATGAGGGCGCCAGGGTCGCATTCGTCGGCGACGTGCTGTTCAAGGGCTCGGTCGGGCGCAGCGATTTTCCCCGCGGCAATCACCAGCAACTGGTGGAATCGATCACGCAGCGCCTGTGGCCGCTCGGCGACGACATGCATTTCGTGCCCGGCCATGGCGAGATGTCGACCTTCGGCTGGGAGCGCAAGACGAACCCGTATGTCTGCGACCTGGCGCTAGGGATCACGCGCGAGCTCGAGCAGGGCCAGACGCGGCGGCCATACTGATTTAGCCTCTCGCGCGCGCGGGAGAGGTTATCTCGCTACATCGCCCCCAACGATTGCCAGGCCGCCATGGCGAGGCCGAGCGCGCGCAGGTCGCCGACCGTGGTGCCGGCCATCTTGTTCATCGCGTAGCCGAACGACATGCGGTTCTCCATGTCGATGATCGCGATCGAGCCGCCATAGCCGCCCCAGAACATCGTGCTCTGGTTGGGAAACGGCATCAGGCCGCCGGCGAGGCCAAAGCCGAGGCCGAAGCGGATCGGCATGGCGAGGATGACGTCGGTGCCGTCGATCTGCAGTTCGAGCGCCTTGCGGCAGCCGGCTTCGGACATGAAGCGCTTGCCCTTGGCGACGCCGCCATTGGCGAGGATGGTGTGGACCAGCGCGATAGAGCGGGCATTGCCCTGGCCGTTCGAGGCGCCCATCTCGGCGCCGCGCCAGGCGCGCGTCTTGCTGTCTTCCACACGGAACAGCGGATTGACGATCCAGTTTTTCTGGATTTCGTTCAGGGCATCGAGATTGTCGTCGAGGTTGCCGCCGGGCGGCGGCGGGATCAGCTCGGCGACGCGCGCGTCTTCCGACGCCGGCAGGCCGATATGAAAGTCGGCGCCGAGCGGCCCCGCGATCTCCTCGCGGAAGACGGTGCCCATGGTCTTGCCGGTGACGCGGCGCACGACCTCGCCGACGAGGAAGCCCATGGTCACGGCGTGATAGCCCGACGCGGTGCCCGGCGGCCAGAACGGCGCCTGGGCGGCGAGGAGTTCGACCGCGCGGTCCCAATCGTAGAGATCCTGCTTGGTCACCGTCTCTTTCCAGCCGGAGAGGCCGGAGCTGTGGCTCATCAGGTGCTTGACCTTGATGTCCGCCTTGCCGTTGGCGGCGAACTCAGGCCAGTATTTCGCGACCGGCGCCTCGAAATCGATCACGCCGCGATCGGCCAGCAGCAGCGCGGTGAGCGCGGTCATCGTCTTGGTCGTCGAGTAGACGTTGACGATGGTGTCCCGGACCCAGGGCCGCGTGCGGTGCGCGTCGGCGCTGCCGCCCCACAGATCGACCACGGTCTCATCGGCGATGCGCACGCTGACCGAGGCGCCGACGTCGGCGCCGCTGGCCAAATTGCCCTCGAAGGTGGCGCGCAGGCCTGCGAATTTGTCGGTGGTGAAGCCTTCGGCGACGATGGCGGGCATGGGCAGCGCTCCGTTAGCGGGGTCTTGTCGGTAGCTGGATGGCATGCTGACGGACGCACCGCCAGAAAATTTCGGTCTGCGCATTTTTGAGGATAGACGCCCTCTTGGGCCTTCGCTCAGCGGAGCAGAGCGCCAGTGCCGAAGTCATCGGTCCAATTTTCCGGCAGGGTGCGCGGCTGCCAGTCGGGCGGCGCATGCCAGGTTTCCCATCCCATGTCGAAGGGAGGCGCACGGCGCTCGAGACGGGAAATGAACTCGCGTCCGGCGGCGCGCACCGCGGCTTGATGCTGCGGGGTGTCGATACCGGCTTCGCCGCGCCGCGCGAACTCATCTTCGTCTTTCCAGCGCCAGCGGCCCGCCGCGTCGGCGACGACATCGAGCGCATGATCGCGCGTATCGATGCCGATCGGCGTGCGCCGGTAGGGCGCCTCGAGATTGCCATACCACGCCGCGACGCCGCCGCGATCGTCGAAGAACAGCCAAACGGAAAAGGCCGTGTCCGGTGGATGAAGGCGAAGCGTATGCGCCAGCCAGCGGCGGTCCACGAACGGCCGGTGGCGCGACGGCGGTGTGGTTTCGACCGCGGCGACGCGCTGTGCGTCGGGGACGGCGTAGTTGTCCTTGGCCACCGTACCGGCCGGAATGAAGAGCGCCAGGATCCGATCGTCGTCGCGGATCGCGATAGCCGGCATCGCCATGCTGACGCTGTCATCGGAGCGGGCGCTATTGAGCAGGACGACCGTATCGCCCGGTGACCAGCGATCCATCCCAGAGGTCTCCCCTGACGACTCGCGGCATATAGTGACCGGCGGACCACGGGCCGCAAGGGTCAGCGCGGCGCGGGCTTGTAGCTGTTCGGCATGCCGGCGGAAACCTTGCCCGGGAAGCTCGGCTTGCGCTTTTCGAGGAAGCTCGCAACGCCTTCCTTCACGTCGGGGCCGGCGCCGAGCTCGACGCTGAGCGCGCCGTCGATCTTCATCACCTCGAACGGATTGTCCATGCCGGAATACTGCCACAGCATGTGCCGCGTCAGCGCGATGGAGACGGGCGCGGTGTGGTCGATCATCTCGGCGGCGATCTCGCGGGCGCGGGCGAGCAGATGCTCGGGCGCGACGACCTCGGAGACGAGGCCGCCCTCCTTGGCTTCAGCGGCGCCGAAGACGCGGCCGGAGAGACACCAACGCAGAGCCTGGGCGAGGCCGACGAGGCGCGGCAGGAACCAGGCGCTGCCGGCCTCGGGCACCAGGCCGCGGCGCGCGAAGATGAAGCCGATCTTCGCCTCGCTGGAGGCGATGCGGATGTCCATCGGCAGCGCCAGCGTGATGCCGACGCCGACGGCAGCACCGTTGATCGCGGCGATCGACGGCTTGCGGCAATTGTAGATCGCGCCGACAAATCCGCCGACTCTTCGTTGGCCCACCGCTTCGCTGCTTGAGGCCGGTTGGAACATCGCAGCGTTGCCGCTCTTCGTATCGAACGCATTCGCGCCGCCCGAGATGTCCGCACCGGCACAAAAGCCGCGGCCGGCGCCGGTGACGATGACGACGCGGACCTCGTCGTCGGCGTCGGCGCGCAGGAAGGCGTCTTCGAGCTCGGCGCCCATGGTCGCGGTGTAAGCGTTGAGCTTGTCCGGACGGTTGAGCGTGATCGTCGCGATGGCGTCCTGCAGGTCGTAGACGATGTGCGCATAGGACATGGCGGCCTCCCGTTTCTCGCCGAAACGATAGACCTGTGGCGTGGCAAGGGAAGCGTTACGCCGCGTTAGTTTCGCCTCCAGGCCGAAACGGATGCGTCCCAATACCCCTCCACGGCTTGCGTGCATGTTGTCGAAAAAAAGGGGCGGCGTTTCGGCCGCCCCAAGTCAGAGTGTTTGCAGAATTGACGCTTCAGAGCTGAATCCAGACGCCCTGCCGCCAATAACCGCGCCCTTCGTGATAGCCGCGCCAGTGATGATCGCGGTCATGATCCCAGTCACGATGGAAATACCAGTCGTCGTTGTGCACGTCGAAGCGCACGCCGGGCTGGCGATAGACGTGGTCGGTATGCCAGCAATCGCCTTCCGCATTGCAAACAATGCGGGCAGCGGCGGGCCCGGTGCTCATCGCAACGAAGCCCAAACCCAAAAGCGCAGCCGTCGCCGCGCCAGCAATAATCTTTCTCATTTGTGATTGCTCCAGTCGTCGCCCCTCTTGGACATAAGCCGACCGTCGGGCGTTAGTTCCCTATTTAAGTCGCCTGTGGCAACATAACTTAGAGGCATAGGGCGCTTGCGCCAAAATACCGGAAATTCAAGAGCCGCCGAAATCGCGGCGGCTAATTCGGCAGCTGCACCAGGCTGGCGACGTGCCGGGCCTTGAGGTCGTATTCGCAGACGATCTTGGCGCTGCCGGCATCGGTGCCGTTCAGCAGCTTCGCCTCGGGTTCGATGCCGACGGCCGATCCGGAGGTGACGTAGCTGTTGCCGGGGTTGACGTGGCTGAAGGCGTCGGGCGGCCAGACGTTGAGCCCGGACGGCGACTGGGCCTCGACCGCCGCTTCGCACTGCGCCCGCAGATCGGCCCAGCCGGTCCAGCTTTTCGCCATGTCGGCATTGCTGGCGCATTTGCGCCAGTCGGCGGCGCAGGTGCCGGGCGCTGGCCCCGCGGCCTGCTGCTCCGACGACTTCTGATCGCAAGCGGCGAGGGACAGGCAGGCGAGAACGACGAGGATACCGGGCCGCAAGGGAAACTCCTGTGGTGAGACGGACAAGGCGCTGCGGCATACCACACTTTGGGGAAACGACTCGACTTCCGCCGCCCGGCCTGATTTTTTGTCGGCCAGCAAGCAACAAAATGTCGGGGAGTGCACGATGACGGCCATCAACCAGGTCACGGATTTTTCCAAGGACGGCGAGATCGGGGTCATCACCTTGAATTCGCCGCCGGTGAACGCGTTGTCGGCCGGCGTGCGCGATGGGCTCCACGAAGGCTTAAAGGCGGCGATCGCCGACGCCGAGGTGAAAGCCATCGTGCTGATCTGCGAGGGGCGGACCTTCATCGCCGGCGCCGACATCTCCGAATTCGGCGGCGCGCAGAAGGGCGCCTCGCTGTTCGACGTTCAGGCCATGATGGAGGACTCGCCCAAGCCGGTGATCGCGGCGATCCACGGCACGGCGCTGGGCGGCGGCCTGGAAGTGGCGCTGTGCGCGCATTACCGCGTCGCGGTGCCGAGCGCGCGCTGCGGCCTGCCGGAGGTGAATCTCGGCCTGCTGCCGGGCGCCGGCGGCACCCAGCGCCTGCCCCGCATCGCCGGCGTCGAAAAGGCGCTGGAGATGGTGACGAGCGGCCAGCACGTGCCGGCCAAGGAGTGCCTCGCCATGGGCCTGGTCGACGCCATCGTGTCGGAGGGCGAACTGAAAAAGGGCGCCATCGATTTCGCCAAGAAGGTCGTCGCCGAGAAGAAGCCGCTGGTGAAGGTGCGCGACAACAATACCAAGACCGACGCAGCCAAGGGCCATCCCGAAATCTTCGCCGATTTCCGCAAAGCGAACGCGCGCAAATTCCGCGGCTTCAAGGCGCCGGAGGCCAACATCCAGTGCATCGAGGCGGCGGTGAACCAGAGCTTCGAGGAGGGCCTCAAGACCGAACGCAAGCTGTTCATGGACGTGATGATGGGGCCGCAATCGGCGGCGCAACGCTACTACTTCTTCGCCGAGCGCCTCGCCAACAAGATCCCCGACGTGCCGGACGACACCAAGCTCATTCCCATCAAGAAGGTCGGCATCATCGGCGCCGGCACCATGGGCGGCGGCATCGCGATGAACTTCGTCAACGCCGGCATCGCGGTGACCATCGTCGAGGTCAAGCAGGAGGCGCTCGACCGCGGCCTGAAGGTCGTGCGCGGCAATTACGAGCGCAGCGCCAAGAACGGCCGCTTCCCGATGGCGGAGGTCGACAAGCGCATGGCGCTGATCACCGGCTCGCTCGACATGAGCGCCTTCGCCGACGTCGACCTCGTGATCGAGGCGGTGTTCGAGCGCATGGACGTGAAGAAGGAGATCTTTACCAAGCTCGACGCCATCTGCAAGCCGGGCGCGATCCTGGCGACCAACACGTCGGGCCTCAACATCGACGAGATCGCGAGCGTGACCAAGCGCCCGGAATTCGTCATCGGGCTGCACTTCTTCTCCCCGGCGAACGTGATGAAGCTGCTCGAAATCGTGCGCGCCGATCACACGTCCAAGGAGGTGATCGCGACCTCGATGAAGCTGGCCAAGACCATCGGCAAGATCGCGGTCCTGGTCGGCGTCTGCCCGGGCTTCGTCGGCAACCGCATCCTGGGCGCGCGCGGCCGCGAGGCGCAGAAGATGGTGCTGGAGGGGGCCATGCCGTGGGACATCGACCGCGTGCTCTACGATTTCGGCTTCCCGATGGGGCCTTTTGCCATGTCGGACCTTGCCGGCCTCGACATCGGCTGGGTCAAGGAAAAGTCGCACGGCGAGACCATACGCGACGTCCTGTGCGAGGCGGACCGCCGCGGCCAGAAGACCGGCGCCGGCTATTACGACTACGATGAGAACCGCAACGCCAAGCCCTCGCCCGTGACCGAGAAGATCATCCACGATTTCGTCGCCAGGTCGGGGCGCAACCCGCGCAAGATCTCCGACGAGGAGATCCTAGAGCGCTGCCTTTATCCGATGATCAACGAGGGCGCCAAGATCCTCGACGAGAAGAAGGCGATCCGTCCCTCCGACATCGACGTCGTGTGGGTCAACGGTTACGGCTGGCCGGTCTATCGCGGCGGCCCGATGCATTACGGCGACAGCGTCGGCCTGGACAAGGTGCTGGCCAAGATGAAGGAGTTCCAGGCCACCATGGGCGACGCGTTCAAGCCCGCGCCGCTGCTGGAGAAGCTGGCCGCCGAGGGCAAGACGTTCGGCGGCATGCGTTAGGGCTCAGCGCCCGTAACGCTCCGTGCCGTCCAGCCCGATATGGGTGGCGCCGAGGCGCTGCGCGTCGGCGAGGACCATCGCAACCGCGTCGTAGCGGGCGAGGCGGTCGGGCCGGATGTGGATATCCGGCTGCGGCGTGCTTTGCGCGGCGCGGGCGAGATCGGCGTCGAGCGTGGCGCGGTCGACGCGCGTGCCGTTCCACGCGATGGCGCCGTCGAACGCGACGTCGAGCAGCACGAAAGGCGGCGGCTGGACGACCGGCGACGGTACCGGCAGCTGCAGCTTCACGGCATGGGTCTGCAGCGGCAGCGTCACGATCAGCAGCGTCAGCAGCACCAGCATCACGTCGATCAAGGGCGTGGTGTTCATCTCCGACAGCATCCCGCCATCCGTCCCGCGCGTCATGGCCATGGCATGATCTCTCCCCAAAGAGAGACCGAGGCTGCGCGGAGATTGTGGCCGATTGCGGCCAAACCGGCCGGGTGCGGCCTTACATTAGCGCGCGGCGGCTAGCGCGCGGCGACGGTGAGCGCACTCGAAACCGGCGGCGACAGCCACGCGGTGCGGTCGCGATAGCGGATCACCAGGATACGGTCGCCCAGACTGTCCTCGCCCAGACGGCCGGCAAGCGGGGTTCCATCCGGGGCAAGGCCGGGTTCCGTCGCCGCGACGTCGAAATAGACGCCCGGCAGCGCCACCGGGCCGAGTTGCACGCTCACGCGCGCGGCGTGGCGGGCATCGCCGGCAATCGTTGCGGCGCTGACGCTCGATTCGGCGGCGCCGACGTCGAACTTCATCCAGACGGGCGCGGCGCCGTTGAGGCGGACCTGGAGATAGACGTCGTGGCCCAGGAAACGGGCCGGCAGGCGCGTCAGGTCCGCCGCGCTCGCGCCAGCGCCTGACAAGGCCAGAGCGGCGAGGACGGCCAGGAGGTGGAAAGGCTTGCGGACCATGACGTGGGAACGGACGAAGGCGCGCCGGGTTTCGCGGCGCGGGCATCGCGCGCGCTTTAATTTGTCGGTGTAGATTGGCGGCCACGGATGAGGGCGATGCGATGACGTTCGCGAAGATCGGCGACTTGGAGGTTTACTACGAACGCGCCGGCGCGGGGCCGCCGCTGTTGTTCATCTCAGGGTCGGGCGGCGATCTGCGGATGAAACCCAACGTGTTCGACGGGCCGCTGTCCCGGCATTTCGACCTGCTGGCCTATGACCAGCGCGGGCTCGGCCAGACCTCCAAGCCGGACGCGCCCTATACGATGGCGGATTATGCCGACGACGCGGCGCGGCTGCTGGACCGGATCGGCTGGCCGAGCGCCAAGGTGCTGGGCGTATCGTTCGGCGGCATGGTGGCGCAGGAACTCGTGCTTAGGCATCCCGCCAGGGTCGAGCGGCTGGTGCTGGCCTGCACCTCGCCCGGCGGCGCCGGCGGGGCGTCCTATCCGTTCCACCAGATCGAGCACATGGGCCGCGAGGAACGCGCCCGGCACATGATCCCGATCAACGATACCCGGCGCGACGCGGCGTGGCAGGCGGCCAATCCCGAGCAATACGCGCAATTCGTCGCCTTCGCGGCCAACGATCCGTATGCGGACGAGCCGGGGCGCGCCATGGGCTATTCGCGGCAGCTGGCGGCGCGCGCCGCGCTCGACACCTATGACCGGCTGGGCGAGATCGCCTGCCCGGTCTTGATCGCGGCCGGGCGCTTTGACGGCATCGCGCTGCCGGCGACGCAGGAGAAGATGGCGGCGCGGATCAAGGGCGCGCAGCTGCGCTTCTTCGACGGCGGCCACCTGTTCATGATCCAGGACCGCGCCGCGTTCCCGGCGATGATCGAATTCCTCAAAGGCTAGCGAGCACGATCCCCACCGCCGCCGCGTCCAGCGCCAGCAGGGCGGCGAAGGATAGTTCGGTGGGGCGGGTGACGCGGTTCTTGACGAAGCCGACCGCCGCCATCGCCGTGTTGAGCAAGGCTGTCGCCCACAGATTGCCGGTCGCCGCGTAAAACCCGCCGATGAACAGCCAGACGATCAGCAGGATCCGCACCATGCGCCGGCTGTTCCAGGGCGCGGCGTGGGTGAGGTGATAGAGGCCGAAGCTGACGGAGGTGGTGAGAATCGCCGCCGCGATCGCCAGCGGCCGGCCGAGCCACGGCGCCGTGAGGTGTTCCGCCAGGTTGAAGACGATGCCGACGAAGACGAGTACTTCGGCAAGGCTTGGCGGCAGCAGCGCCACCAGCAGCCCGGGCAGGCGGCCGATCTGCTCGGCGTGCTCGCCGCGCAGGCTGAGGGCCAGGAAGGCGCCGCCGGCGGCCAGCGCCAGGCCGAGCGGCCAAGGGGAGAATGCCAGCGCCCCGGATCCAGCGACGGCGGCCCGGGCCAGAGTTCTCAGCGCCAGCGCCGGGATCACGGTGCCGGCGAGGAGGACCACGAACAGCACATAGACCAAGCGCGGATGGCGCGGGGCGAGATGGTTGGCGGCGAAGTTGGCGGCGCTGAAGGCGAGGACCGCGCCGAGGCCGGCGGCAACGGCGAAATGCAAATCAGGCATGGTCAAATGTCCGGTCTCCGTGTTATAAGGACATTGATATTATCATCAGGACACTGATATATGTCAAGAGACGGAAAATTCGCGCATGGCGGCGGCAATCTTGGCTATCTGCTCAAGCGGGCGCAGCTGGCGTTCCGCGCGCGGATGGACGAGGCCCTGAAGCCGCTGGGCATCACGGCGCCGCAATATGCGGTGCTGTCGTCGCTGTTCATCGAGCCGGGAATTTCCAGCGCGGCGCTGGCCCGCGTCGCCTTCGTCACGCCGCAGAGCATGCAGGGCATCGTGGCCAATCTGGAAAAACTGAACCTGATCCAGCGCGCGGCGGATCCCGGCCATGGCCGCATCCTGCAGAGCCATCTGACGGAGCGCGGCAAGGCGGTGCTGGCCAGGGCCCATAAGTCCGCCAACGCGGTCGAGACGGCCATGGCGGGCGGCATCGCGGCGCGCGACCTTACCCTCTTCAAGAGCCTGCTGATGCGTGCCGCGGAAAATCTCGGCGGCTGAAGCAGGCGGGTTTACGGACGCGGCGGCGCGGGGCATACAGGGGCATGTTCCATATCTTTCCAACCGCACTTGCCACGCTGTTCGTCGCGGTGGGGCCGGTGGAAGTGGCGTCGATGTTCCTGGCCCTGACGGCGGGAACGACGCCGAGGCACCGGCGCCTGCTGGCGTTCACCGCGGCGGCGGTGGCGACGGCGGTGCTGGCGGCGTTCGCGCTGGGCGGCATTCAATTGCTGGCGCTGATCGGCGTCGGCCTGCCGGCGTTCCGCACCGCCGGCGGCGTGCTGCTGCTGATGGTGTCGGCGGATCTGCTGCTGGCGCAGCATTCGGCGATCTCGTCGATCACCTCGACCGAGGCGAGCGAGGCGCAGAGCCACCAGACCGACATCGCGGTGTTCCCGCTGGCGATCCCGCTGACCGCGGGACCGGGCAGCATGACGGCCATCGTGCTGCTGATGAGCAAGACGCACGGGCCGGCGGATGTGGCTCAGGTGCTCGCGGCGCTGGGCGTCATCATGCTGACGGTGCTGGCCTCGATGCTGCTGTCCGAGCCGCTGATGCGCCTGTTGCGCAAGACAGGGACAAACGTTATCGCGCGCGTCTCCGGCGTGCTGCTGGCGGCGCTGGCGATGCAGTTCATCTTCGACGGCCTCAGCACCAGCGGCCTGTTCCGCTAGGTGCGCCGCGCCTCAGCTGAACAGGAAATCGCCCGCGTTGAGTTGTCCCATGGTGACGTGTTGCAGCGTGATCTCGTTGGCGGGATCGAAGGCGATGACGGTGTCGTCGCCCACCTGCGTCATCAGGGCCTGCAGGCCCGCGAAATTCGCCACGCCGTAGCCGTGCAGATCGACGACGTCGCCGCTGGAATTCCCGGGCGTGAAATCGGTGATCGTGTCGAGGCCGTCGCCGGCGTGGAACACGAAGCGATCGTCGCCGGCCCCACCGCTGAGCGTGTCGTTACCCCTGCCGCCGTAGAGCGTATCGTTGCCATCGCCGCCCGACAGCGTGTCGTTGCCGGCGAAGCCATAGAGAATATTGTCGCCCGGTCCACCCGTCCGCACCGTGTCGAGCGGCGGACCGTTGACGTTCGGATCGTAAGGCGTCGCGAACCACAGCGCCGTGTCGAAGGCCGCGCCGATCCTCGCCGGTGAGGCGAAGGGCGTGCCGTCGTCGTTGGTTCCGTTCTCCGAGGTCACGTTGCCGTTGGCGTCGAAAGCCATCGCAACGGTCGCCCAGTCGTACTGGTTCGCCGCGTCCGTCAGCGTCACCTGGATATTGCCGCTCTTGTCCGTCAAGACGTCGGAAAGCGTGTTGCCGTTCGCGTCCTTATGAGAGGTTTCCCAGGCAAACGGCGAGTTGTCGTTGTAGTAGTTGGTCGTCCAGCTCGTGCCGTTGTCGTTGACCGTGGTTTCGCTGTTGAGATTGCCCTGCGCGTCATAGTCAATTTGCTGCGTCGACCAGTTGAGCGTCCCCGCGACATCGGTCAGCGCAATACTCGTGACACCGGAGTTGAGCGCAATGTGCTGCGTGGTGATGCCGTGGACCTCGTCGAGCGCCAGCGTGCCGTCGGCGAATTTGAGTTGTTCGACGTTGGTGACGGTGTCGCTGCCGTCCGGCGTGCCGGCGCGCTGGTCGGCCACCGTGAACGCACCCGCCGCAAAGCCGATCTTGTAATCGGCGATATTGCCGGAATAGACCGCCGTGTCGTTGCCGGCGCCGCCGTCCAGGATGTCGTTGCCGCCATGGCCGTAGAGCGTGTCGTCGCCGCCCAGCCCGCTCAGCGTGTCCGCGAAATTGCCGCCGACCAGGGTTTGCCCGATGTCCGATCCGGTGAGGTTCACCGCGGTGGACGGCAATTCTCCGTAAACGACATAGGTGGCGCCGGCACCGGCGCGGCCAAGGGCATCGACATTGTCCGCGCCGACCATCAGGTCCGCCAGGCCGTCGCCGTTGAGATCTCCGGCCGCCGCCACCGAACTGCCCGCGTGATCGCCGGCAGCCACGCCGCTGATCTTGAAGCCGTTGGCGCCGTTGAGCGTCGACAGGTCGATGGTGGCGGGGAAGCCGGAGGGCCCGCCGAACACGACATAGCTCGCGCCGGACCCCGCGCCATGCGGACTATCTCCCGCATTGCTCACGATGAGGTCGGCGAAACCGTCGCCGTTGACGTCGCCGGCGGCGGCAACGGAATCGCCGATGTTGCCGGTCGCGGCCGACTCGACGATTTTGAAGCCGTTGCTGCCGTTGAGCGTCGACAGGTCGATATTGGCATCGAAGCCGGACGCTTTGCCGAACACGACATAGACCGCACCGCTGCTGCCGTCATGGCTGCCGACGAACAGATCGGAATAGCCGTCGCCATTGAGATCGCCGGCCGAGCCGACGGACAATCCGGCGGCGTCGCTCGCCTGTACGCCGCTGAGCTTGAAGCCGTTTGTTCCGTTGAGCGACGAGAGCTGGAAATCGTCGGGAAAGCTCGACCCGCTGCCGAACACGACATAGGCGGCGCCGGTGTTCGCCGCGTCTCCGGCCGCATGCGGCGCTCCGACGATCACATCGGCGAAGCCGTCGCCATTGACGTCGCCGGCCGAGGCGACCGCGTAACCGCTGTGATCGCCGGCCGCGGCACCGCTGATCTCGAATCCGAGCTGCTGGCTGTGGGGACCGCCCGAACCGGGCAGGCTCGACACATCGATATTGGCGGAAAAGCCGCCCGCATGGCCATATATCACGTAGCTCGCGCCGGAACCGGCGCCATTCGGGCTGCCATTGGGTGCGCCGATGATCAGATCGGAAAATCCGTCGCCATTGATGTCGCCGGCGGACGCGACCGAGAAACCGCTCTCGTCGCCGGCCAGGCCGGTGACCTTGAAGCCGTTGGTACCATCGAGCGCGGTCAGGTCGATGTTGGACTGAGATTCGGAGGCGTTGCCGAATACGACAAAGCTCTCGCCCCCGGCCGAGCCGACGCCGGGCGCGCCGATGATGAAATCGGAGAGACCGTCGCCGTTGACGTCGCCCGCCGCCGCGACAGACTGGCCGGCATTGTAAGAGATGTTCACGCCACTGAGCTTGAAGCCATCGCTGGCGATGAGAGTGGACAGGTCGGTATTGAAATTCTGGCCGTCCGGTTGGCCGAACACCACATAGCCCGCGCCGGAGTTGGTTTGATTTGCATCAGCCCC
>Ga0210397_10000091_pt1 | contig 73548 bp, 66 predicted proteins | sample IncBWH2OmetaG_FD_160126 | JGI IMG/M metagenome (GOLD analysis project Ga0210397, IMG submission 160126) | Forest soil microbial communities from Barre Woods Harvard Forest LTER site, Petersham, Massachusetts, United States - Inc-BW-H-2-O ...
CCGCTTTCCGCACGGTCCACAGCTTCCGCCAATGCCACAGTCAGGTTGGCTACACGGAAAGAATGTCCTGAGGTTGCCGGATCGCGTGTTTCAATTGCCGTGACGGCAGCGCGCACAAAGCCTTCAAACAAGCGCTGAATGGAGTCATACAACTGGCTGTTTTCCAGGGCCACGGCAGCCTGTCCGGCGAGCGATTGCACAATCTCCTGCTGTCGCGGGGTAAAAGTAAGCACCTGTTGCTCCATGCTCTCAGGCGAATCAAGACGCGCGGAAAAATCTCGCTTGGCGTTAATGAGCTGCAGCACCGCGATTGTCTTTTCTCTCTGGTTGCGAATGGGAACGGCCAGAATTGACTTGGTGCGGTAACCGGAATCCTCATCGAACTTGCGATTGATGGTGTACGGAACATCCGCGGGAAGATGATAAGCGTCTTCAATATTGACGATCTTGCCCGTCAACGCCACATAGCCGGCGATGGATTGCTCATTAATATCAATAGCGACTTCGCGGAACGGCACGGCAACCGTATCATTCTGCGCCAGCTTAAAGCGCAATTGCTCCAGCGGCTGCTGATCCTGCATGGATGTCCCAGATGTACCCTGCGCATAAAGCAGTGACTGCCGCTGGCGGCCGTCGCCGGCGCTCTCCACCAGATAGACGGAACCGGCGTCACTGCCGGTAAACTCGCGCGACTTCGTCAGGATGAGCTCCAAAAGCTTGGCAGGATCATGCTCGGCGGAAAGCGCCATGCCAATCTGGTTCAGCTCGTGAATTTCCTGGCTGGCGCCAGCAAGCCGCTGATTTGCTTCATGCCGCGTATATACAAGATGAATGTGATCGAGCGCGTTGTCTGCCATGCGCTCCAGAATTGACTCCGGCACATCAGTCGGCAAATAGGCATAGACTGCGCCATCATTACGGGGATCTTTAAAACGCGCGTTGGTCAGGGCCAGCACCCGCGTATTGGGAACGCGCAGGTCGTTGTAGTGCCGCTCAACCAAGTCTTCTTTTGAGACCAGTATGATCCGTTCCACGTCTGCTTGGTCGGCGGAAAGCTCCTCAAAAAACATGCGTCGGAAACGCTGTACGCCCGTGAAATATTTTGCCGGGGCCTGGTCGTCCTTAAAGTAGGCAATGATGGGCAAAGCACGGAGGCCGGGTATTTCGCGTCGCTTTGGAATGACGGCGGAACTCATAAGTGGAAGGGGAGTGGCCCGGAAGTATCCTTCAATTTTCTGTGTTGATGTGGGGAGATATTACCAAAACACCGCACGTTGGAACAGGTTGATCTGCATGGTTCTTTGGTGTGAGTACTTTAGGTGCATGCTTTAGGGGATGTTCCAGTTTGGGCTCAGATAAAAGCCCTAGGCAAGATTTGCTGAAGGTTTTTTTTGCCGCGCCGATGGGATGAGTAAGAAGTTATTGCCCAGCGGACCCTCCGCTCTTAAAAGAGACTAAAGTGACGACCAAACCTAACTCTCCCGAAGACTCTGCCACCTTAAAGTGCCGCAAATGCCATGAACCCATTCAACTCAGAAGCGAAGACGATGTTCTGGACAAATTCGGCGGCTTTGTGCGCCTGCGTTGCGCCGCGACGGATTGCGGCAATGAAGACTGGTACAAAAAGCCTGCTTTCACCCCGGCCGTGAGTATTGCACAGCCGGTTCCGGAAGGCCCCGGAGAGGTCTGGATTCACGATGTGATTCTTGGACTCAGCTTCAGGGCAGAGAGCGCCGGCCATGAGTTGGCTGGATAAACGCCATCTCTCCGCGTCTAAGCCTTGCCCAGGGCTTTTTTTAGCTGAGCGATGATCTCTTTGACTGACGGAGCCAGGCTGCCATCCGGATCAAGCTGCAGGTATTTCTGGAATTCAGCGAGGGCAGCCTCAGGATCTTCACGCTGGATATAGATGTTCCCCATCAAGGCATGTGGGCCGGCGTAATCCTCATTGAGTTCAATGGCCTGGCGCGCATGTGGCTCAGCTGCCTGCCATTTACCCAGCCCCCATAAGCTGCGGGCCAGCTCATAGTGAGCCTCTGCCATATCCGGACGAATCTCCAGACTTTTCTGCAGGACTTTCTGCGCTTCAGCGTAGTTCTGCTGTTCATTCAGCGCGGAGCCAGCGCCTAAATACGCCTTGGCATTTCCCGGCTCAACCTTGGCCGCCTCTTCAAAAGCCCACTGTGCTTCACTCCACTGCTGCAAATCCATGTGCGCCAACCCCTGCAACATATAGGCTTGCCCATACCAGGGATCGAGTTTGGAGGCACGCTTAAATTCGTCTAATGCAGCCTGTGCATTGTGCTGCTTGAAAAGCAGATTCTCACCCTTGGCCATGGCGTCTTCCACTTCAGGAATCGATCGGCGCTTGTGCGCTTCCGGGGTTGGGGTGGCCGTGGGACGCGGGTTTCCCGAAGGTGGAGCTTGGCCGATAAGCGCGGACGCGACGAAACAGAGAAATAAAAAGCCAGAGACCAAGTGCATGGGGCGCATTGGAAAATTATAAGTGTTCTGTGCAACGGTTTTCAGAAATCACTTCTTTGCACAGGAATCAGGCTATTGACTCCGAATTTTCGCTCCGCGAAACAATCTTGTTACTTAGTCAGACGACTTTCCTGCAACTCTGGGCATCTATTAATTCAGTCCGCTCGCTTGTATCGGGGCCCCATGAAAATCAGATTTCCGCTCTTTATCTTCCTCATAACAATTGGCTTAATGGTGTTGACCGGATGTGGCGGTGTAAGCGCCGCGAGCTTCACTTCCGCGCCAGGGGTTACCCCCACGCCAACACCCTCGCCCACACCAAGTCCCACGCCGAATCCGAATCCAACACCGACGCCCATTGCTTCGCCGACGCCGACGCCCACTCCTGCGGCAACGACGCCAAGCAGTTTCATTTTCGGCATCGTGGCGTTTGAATCGGACACTGGCTATGCAGGGGGAAAGATCAACAGCTCAACCGGTCAGGTCACCTCGGTCGGAGCGCCTTTTGACAATTCCGGACTGGGGCAGAACATCGTCATACAACTGATCAGCGATCCTCAGGGACGTTTCCTCTATTCATTAAATATAGGAGCAAGCAGCTTTGGCATGATGTTCGGCCTTCCGGGCATTGCTGAAATGCAAATCAACCGGCCGAGCGGTACTATTTCTGACATCCCTGGCGGCCCACTTGTCTTCAATTCACAAGTACTGGGCCAATTGGCAATCGATAAAACAGGGCATTTTCTTTACGAGTCCGACGCGGGCAGCTTTGATATTTACTCCATCGATCAGACTACCGGGCTGCTCACTCGAACCATGACTCCTACCGCCGCCAACTCAATCGGAGATTTCAGCACTATCAGTCCCGATGGCCGTTTTCTTTTTAACGCCTCAGATACTGCGGTAGAAACACTTTCCGTGGATGCAAGCGGGAACCTGGCAGTGGTGCAGCCACCTGTTCCAACCGGTGGATCAGCATCAGGAACGGTTGGGCAGCTGATTGTCAGCTCAGATGAACAATTCCTCTATGTTCTAAATCAAGGCAGCATTTCCATTTTCGGCATTGGGGCAAACGGCGCGCTTACCCCAGTAATTGGCTCACCCTTTTCTACTGATCAAGACGAAACCGGTTTTGCTCTCACACCGGATGGAAAGTTCCTTTACGTAGCGTTTGATGTGGACAACGTCAATTTTGTGAAGGGATTTACCTTTGACCCAGCCGCGAGCATATTCACTCCGATACCTGGCGCAGTCATCAACGATAACGCGGCAACGGTAACGGTGGATGGATCAGGCAAGTTTGCCTATATCAGCGAAAACTTTCAGCTTGCCACTTACAGTATCGATCCGGCGACGGGCAATTTGACTCTGGTTTCGAAAACCGCGCAACCTGAGAGCGATACAACATTAAGCATGGTGGTAGTGCCTTAGCTGGAAGATGGCATGAGCCACTGCGATAAGTATCTCTCCAGCTCTTGTAGGTTCTGCTCTGGCTGCGCTAACGCTATATGGCCATCCGGCCGGACAAGATAAAGAGCATCCGGAACAAATCCTGCCGACTCTGTTTGCTTAGTCGATTCAAAAACACAAAGCGGTAAACGCCATCGTGCGGACAAGCCCCTAAACGCGCTGTTTGCCACGCCGTAGATGTGTATTTGCCAGTCCAATGAATTGAGCGGCTGAAAATTATTTTGCGAAGCCACCCAGGGCAGGCGATCACCGCCGCGCATTTTTCCTGCACTTCCGCTATTCAACGCGCTGCTGTCGCGATAATTGATGCGTATTTGTGAAACCAGCCGGAACTGTGCCGTCCGCGCGGCTTTGAAGCGCAGAGCCATTGGAGCAAGGTAGCGCAAAAAAGATCTGCGGATGATACGGGTTTTAAGATCGCGACCAATAGCAACTTGAAAGAGACGGTCAGTTGTCGATACCAAAAGACGGGCAAAAGCAATGCGCTCCGATTCATACGTATCCAGAATCGCAGGCTTGGCTCGCCCGCGAATCACCGCTGCCAGCTTCCACGCCAGATTCACCGCATCGCCAATGCCAGTATTCATTCCCTGTCCGCCGGCAGGACTATGGATGTGGCCAGCATCGCCTGCAATAAAGACGCGCCCCTGCCTGAAATGATCTGCCACTCGATGGTGTACGTGATACCTGGAAAACCAGTTCACCTTTTGTACATCCACATTGATCTGCTTTTTCAGGTAGGGACGAAGGTCATCCATTGTGAGGTCTTCTTTACCGGCAAGCTCCTTAGGAACGATACCGATGAGCCGGAACATTCCAGTGCTGCGCACCGGAAACACAATACAGAACGAATCCGGACTGATGCACGCATTCAGCGCCGGATCAAAATTAACTCCGGTCACCTGCGCGTCGGCGACGTAAAAAATCTGGTCATACGTGCCGCCGGGAAAGTTTAAGCCCAGTTCTTGCCGCACTGTGCTGCGCGCGCCATCGCATCCGCAGACGTATGAAAATTCGCAGGCCTCGTCAGTTCCATTTTTCTTGAGCGTTGTTTTTACGCTCTGCCCTTCATCTTTGAATTGGATGAGCTGGGTATTCCACTCCACGCGAATGCCAGCGGCTTCCAGGCACTTCACCAGCAAACGCTCATGATCATCCTGCGGATAGCTCAGAACAAATGGATATGGACTGATGTCGGCGGCAATGTCGTCAAACCTGAAATTCGCAACAACGCGGCTGCCTTCGCGCAAATGCCCGACACTAAAAGGAATGCCGCCTGCAATGACCTGATCTGCGATCCCAAGCTGCCGGTAAAACTCCAGTGTACGCGCCTGCACCGCCATGGCGCGCGATGCCTGTCCCGGGCCATCATTCTTCTCAATGATGCGCAGTGGAACGCCTGACTTGGCGAGCCACAATGCCAGCACCAAGCCGGTTGGTCCTGCGCCCACAATCAGAACCTGCTTTTCCATTTGCAGCTGAATTTATCAGGATAGAGAGCCGCTGGCCAGTCCCGAGTGTGGGCGCAATCATGCGTCGCGTGATGAACTGCGCGCTACGGCGTGATCACCTTTTTCTCTTTCGGAATGGCATCGATCATCTCTTTGCCTACCTGCAGGTGCTGGTTCACCAACAGGTGTGGCGTATGGGCCATCCATTCTGCAAGCGAGATGTCTTCATAATGGTCGCTCTTGAACATCTCCAGAAAGACCAGATCGGTGTCGCCTGTGTTTTCGATGTAATGCGGCTGCGATTGAGGAATGTAACCCACATCACCCTCTTCAAAATCCATCGTTCGCGCACGACTTGCTGCGGCAAATACCGTCATGCGCCCTTTACCGCTGACGTAGTACTGCCATTCGTCGGCATTCGGATGCCAATGCAGTTCGCGCAGGCCTTTGGGCTTCAAACGCACAATGGCTGCTGCAATTGGCGTGACCGGAAAGATTTTTGAGTCAATAATTTTTACCTCGCCGCCTGCAGTCACCTTGGTTGGCTTCATCTGGCTGGGCCGGAAATCAAGCCGCTTTGGCACCATGCCTGTACCAGCAGACGCCTCCGTTTGCTCCTGCTTCAGCTCACCGGGAAGATCTGTCTGGAAGATGAAGAGTTCTTTTTTGGGAACTTTATCGAAAGTGGATTCCGGCGCTGAGAAATTTTTTGCCAGAACTTCTTTCGGTGTGTGAGTCAACCAGTCAGTAATCAGAAAGGTCTGAAATTCGTCGAAGTTGCCGTCATCAAAAACCAGAAGAAACTTGCAGCCATCAGGACCAAGTCCCTGAATGGAGTGCGGGACTCCCGGCGGAAAAAGCCATAGATCGCCTTCAGTTACATCACTCACAAAGCTCTTGCCATCCTGATCGACGGCGGTGATGCGCGCATTGCCGTAGAGCATAATGGCCCACTCCGCCGATACGTGCCAGTGAAGTTCCCGCACGCCACCGGCAGTCAGGCGCATCTCCACACCGGCAATGGTCTTTGAAGTCGGCAGCTCTCGCGCTGTCACCTGGCGTGTCCAGCCGCCGCTTTCAATACGTTTGTGGGCCAGCGAGAAAGAATATTTAAAAGGAGGGACAGTGCCGCTGTCCGTCTCCGGCGCCCAGACTGAATTTGGGTTTTCCGCATCCAGTGCCGTGTTTTTTGCGCCCGGCTCTTTTTCGTTTGGCAAATGATGGTCAGGCGAATGAATGGCTTTTTTGTCTGAACCATTACTCTGTTGCGCATAGCCGCGCGGCAAAGCTGCCGCCATTGCCAGCGCTGCTGAACTTACACCTACAAACTTTCTTCGCGATATCTTATTGTCATCTGCCATGGCTTTAAGTCCTGTAAATTATAAAGATCGGATTACGACGAACCCAAGTAGGATGAGCGATGCTGAATTTGAGATTTCCTTGCGAGAACGCAAAGAATTGTTAGCTACTCTCAATTCGATACTTATCGATTTCGATTTCATATGAATTCACTTACAAATCGCAGGTAAGTCTCTGCTTCGGCGAACTCGCGGTTGCTGAGTGGAATCCTAATCCGAGGACAGTTTTGCAGCTTGTAATCGCCAACAAATCAACTGGAGGCTGGAATGGATTTCAGCGATGCCCCTAAAACTCCTGACATTCCGAAGGAGAACCCTTCTGAGCCTGAACAGCAGCTCGCAAGGACAGAACCTTCCTCAAAATATTTTTGCCGCATCACACGGCGTGACTTTGTAAAAACCGCCGGGCTGGTTACTACAGGCTGGGCGGTCGGCAGAAAATTTTCAAGCCTGCAGCCAGTGGAAGCCGCCACGCAAGTTGAGGCGGCGCATGACACAGCTGAAGGCATGGCGACCGTTGCACTCACCATCAATGGCACGCACCATGAAGTCTCATTGGATCCTCGCGTAACTCTGCTGGATCTTCTGCGGGAAAATCTGGGACTCACTGGCACAAAGAAAGGTTGCGATCATGGCCAATGCGGTGCTTGCACGGTGCTGGCCAATGGACGCCGTATCAACAGCTGTCTTTCACTTGCCGTGATTCATCAGGGAGAAGAGATCACCACCATTGAAGGACTTGCGCGAGGTGAAGAACTTCATCCCGTGCAGGCGGCATTTCTAGAACACGATGGATTCCAATGCGGGTATTGCACGCCAGGGCAAATCTGCTCTGCCGTGGCGTTGCTGCATGAAGCTGAGCGTGGTGATGCCAGCCTGATCACCGCTGACTTGGCGCGCACAGGGAAGGCCGAGCTATCTACCGACGAAATTCGTGAGCGCATGAGCGGAAACATCTGCCGCTGCGGCGCTTATCCGGGAATTGTTCAGGCAGTGCAGAGTGTCGCGCAGAATCGCAGCTAACGGGAGAAAAGCTGATGCATCCATTTGAATATCGCAGGGCAGAAAATCCGCAGGCTGCTGTTGACGCGGCAGCGCCCGCGACGCAGGCCAAGTTTATTGCCGGCGGCACAAACCTTGTCGACCTGATGAAGAACGGCGTTGAGCAACCACATCGTCTGGTCGACATCAACCGCCTTGAGCTGTCAGCCATTGAGCAACTGCCAAATGGCGGCCTTCGTCTGGGAGCGCTGGCGCGCAATAGCGATACGGCGAATCATCCTATGGTGCGACAGCATTATCCGTTGCTTTCACGCGCCATTCTTGCCGGAGCATCACCACAACTGAGAAATATGGCGACAAATGGCGGCAATCTGCTCCAGCGCACCCGCTGCTCTTACTTTATGGACACGCGCTTTCCGCAGTGCAACAAACGCGTGCCGCACAGCGGATGCGGAGCGCTGGAAGGCTTTAACCGCAGTCACGCCATCTTCGGCACGAGCGAGCAGTGTATTGCCACGCATCCTTCTGACATGTGCGTGGCGCTGGCGGCGCTGGAAGCAGTTATCCGCGTGCGCGGCCCCAAAGGCGAGCACAATATTCCTATTGCAGATTTCCATCGTGTGCCCGGAACCACGCCACAGGTTGAAACCAATCTGCAGCCAGGCGAGCTGATTCTTTCCATCGATCTGCCTCCGTCGCGCTATGCGCAGCACTCGTATTACCTGAAGGTTCGCGATCGCGCGAGTTATGAATTTGCACTCGTGTCCGTAGCCGCAGGGCTTGAAATTGAAGATGGAACCGTACGCAGTGCGCGTCTGGTGTTGGGCGGTGTGGCTCACAAGCCATGGCGTGTGCAACATGCCGAGCAAATGCTCATCGGCGCCAAACCTTCAGCCGACATATTCGCCCGCGCAGGAAAAGTGGCCGTGGTCGGCGCAAAAGCATACCAACACAATCAATTCAAAATTCCCATGGCGGAGCGTGCGGTTGCAGAAGCGCTCAGCCGCGCAGCAGGTGCAGTATGAGCTTAATTGGAGCGCCACTCACGCGCGTAGATGGCCGGTTGAAGGTCACTGGCGCGGCAAAATATACCGCAGAATTTCAAATGCCGCGGTTGGCTTACGGCGTGGTGGTTGAGAGCACCATTCCCAGCGGTCGAGTTACCAGCATCGATACGGAAAAGGCCGAGCACGCTCCGGGCGTGATCTCTGTGCTTACCTATCGCAACGCGCCAAAGTTGCCCGGCGCTGAGATACGAATTTCGCTCCTGCAGAATGACAAGGTTTACTACAACGGCCAGGCGATCGCTCTTGTTGTGGCAGAGACTTTGCATCAGGCGCAGCATGCAGCGTCACTGGTGAAGGCGCAGTATCTTGCCACGCCGGCCAAGCTGGATTTTGCGGCAGGATTTCCAACTTCGCATCCCGGCAGCCACAATGGAGAGCCCGGCGACGCCGGATGGGGTGACACCACAGCTGGTCTGGCTCAGGCAGAAGTTAAAGTGGAAGAGGTTTATACCACTCCGATTCAGCACCACAATCCCATGGAGATGCATGCCACGATTGCCGAGTGGGATGGCGACAAGCTCACCGTCCACGACGCAACGCAGGCCGTCACCAGCCGGCAGCAGTATCTGGCCAAGATGTTTAGCATTCCGGAAGAAAACATTCGCGTGATCGCCCTCTACGTGGGCGGCGGCTTTGGCTGCAAAGGGCAAACATGGTCGCACGTTGTGCTGGCTGCGATGGCGGCGAAGCAGGTCAATCGTCCGGTAAAGGTAATGATGGAGCGACCACAGATGTTTGGTCCGGTAGGCGCGCGTCCGGGAACGCATCAGCGACTTTCTCTCGGCGCAACGAAAGATGGCAAGCTTACTGCCATCCGCCATGAGGTGCATGCCAACACCTCAGTGATTGAAGATTATCTTGAGTCTTCCGCTTTCGCCACGCGCGTGATGTACAACTGCGAGAACGTGGCGACCATTCATCGGCTGGTTCCCATGAATCTGGGAACACCCACGTACATGCGCGCTCCAGGCGTGGCCACGGGGACGTATGCGCTGGAAGTGGCGATGGACGAACTTGCTTACAAATTGAAGATGGACCCGCTCCAGTTACGGCTGGTGAATTACACCGAAGTGGATCCCGGTACAAAGAAGCCTTTCACCGAAAAAAATCTGCGCGAATGTTACAAGCAGGCATCGGAACGCTTTGGCTGGTCCAAGCGCACGCCAGAGCCGCGCTCCATGCGAGATGGCTCGCAGCTTATTGGCTGGGGCATGGCGACAGAAACTTATCCTGCTCGCGGTTTGCCGGCTGCCGCCAGAATTCGCTTCCAGCCCAACGGCCGCGTGCTGGTGGAATGCGGCACGCAGGAAATTGGCAACGGAGTCTACACGATCATTACGCAGGTGGCGGCTGAGACGCTGGGCGTTTCACCGGAAATCATCGACGTAAAAATTGGTGACACTACCCTGCCCAAAGGCCCGATCTCTGCAGGCTCCATGACAACGGTCAGCGTGACGCCGGCAATTCAGGCAGCGGCCACTGAGGCGCGCGAAAATCTGATTAAGCTGGCCATCGGCGACAATCAATCACCTGCCTACGGCGCCAGCGCTGACCAGATAGAAATCAAAGACGGCCGCATTGCCAGCAAATCCTCGCCGGATAAATTAGAACCGTTTGCAACGCTTATCTCTCGCCATGGCGATCAGCCGGTGGAAGGCAATGCCAGCTTGAAACCAACCCTCGATCAAAAACAATTTGCCGCGCATTCTTTCGGCGCTGTCTTCGCCGAGGTTGGCGTTGATCCACAGATTGGCGTGGTGCGTGTGCGCCGGATCGTCGCGGTCTTTGACGTGGGCAAAATTATTAATCAGCGACTGGCACAGAGTCAGTTTATCGGCGGCATTGTGTGGGGCGTCAGCCTGGCATTATTTGAAGACACGCATATGGATCCCAAGCTGGGACGCTTCACCAATGCCAACCTTGCCGAATATCTTGTACCGGTGAATGCGGACATTCCAGAAATTGATGTCAAGGCCTTGGACATACCTGACCTGAAAGTCGATCCGCTTGGCTGTCGAGGGATCGGAGAAATCGGCATCACGGGGACGGGCGCGGCGGTGGCAAATGCCATCTATCATGCGACCGGAAAGCGCGTGCGAGATTTGCCAATCACGCCGGACAAATTGCTGTAGCTATTGAAAATAACAGGCGACCATACGGGGTCGCCTGTTTTGTTATTGCTACGTTATTGCAACAGGAGCACACGATGCTCGCGCGCTCTCTAGACTGCACATATCGCAGACTTTAAGATGTATAGGCGGAAGAGAGCCAAACTATCTCCGGAAATTCCGCGCAAAGACAGCAAGATGAAAACGATTTTGATTCTTGTGGTACTCGCAATCACGCCGATTATTCCTCAGAACGCCAGCAAACCCAGCAACCTGAATCCAGTTCCAGGCAATTGCGCTGCAGATCTGCGTGCCGCCATGGGCCGCATGCATGAAATCATGTCTCATCTTCCAGCAGCAGCGAATGCCGATGAGGATTTTGTCCGGCTCATGATTCCGCATCATCAGGCGGCACTGGACATGGCAAAAACGCAGCTACTTTGTGGCAAGGATCCCCAAATCCGCCGATTAGCGCAGGAAATCATCACTGACCAGCAGTCAGAGATTGAGGTAATGGATCTCTGGCTGAAAAACCACGCAGTAAAACAGAACATCTCACATTGATGGTTCAGCAAGGAGTGACTCTGGTGAAGACGATAAGTTTTTTAGTTTTGTCCTTATTCCTGGTGGCTGCGGCCGTGGCCCAGCAGGCGCCATTTGCAAAGCAAAACGTTCCACTTTCAAACCATGATCGCGTATATTCTGCCGACCAGACCTCGAATACGGTTTCCGTGATTGATCCTTCCAGCAACAAATTACTGGGAGTGATCAAATTGGGCGATCCCGTTCCCGCCTCACTCGCCCCGCTTTATAAGGGAGCACTTTTGGTCCACGGCTTAGGCTACTCACCGGACTCCACCACCCTGGCCGTTGTCTCCATTGGTTCCAACTCCATCACCTTCATCGATACGGCTACAAACAAAGTGAAAGGGACCATTTATGTGGGCCGCTCACCGCATGAAGCGTTCTTTACGCCTGACGGGCGCGAGCTCTGGGTGAGCGTGCGTGGAGAAAACTATATTTCCGTGATCGATCCAAGCCAGATGAAAGAGGTGCGGCGCATTGAAGTTGCCAACGGGCCGGGCATGACCATGTTTTCTCCAGACAGCAAGTACGCTTTTGTCTGTTCCAGTTTTTCGCTGGAGATCGATGTGATTGATGTGAAGACTTATCAGGTGGCCAGCAAGTTGACGCAGGGGAGCCCGTTCTGCCCGAACATTGCGGTGAGCCCTGAGAATGACGAAGTATGGCTTACTCTGAAAGATTCCGGCAAGACACAGGTGATCGACGCTAAGCCTCCTTTTGCCACAAAATTTACTTTTGAAACCGGACAAATCACCAACCATGTAAACTTCGTGAACAACAGCGCCGGCAAGTTTGCCTATATAACGGTGGGCGGTGAGAACGCGGTAAAAGTTTTCCGTCGCGGAACAAATCCGCCGCAGTTAGCAGCCACCATTCCAGTAGGTGAACTTCCGCATGGGTTGTGGCCTTCTGGTGATGGCAATCGTGTCTATGTAGCGCTGGAAAATGGCGGCGCAGTGCAGGCGATTGATACGGCGTCAAATAAAGTGATTGCCACAATTCCAATCGGCCAGACGGCGCAGGCGCTGGTTTATGTTCCTAATGCGGTGCCGCAAGGCGGCGGTGGAGACAATCTTGTGCCTCTGGGCGAAGCCGCGAATTCAGCCAAGCTAGATCTGGTTTCTGCCAGCCAGGACACGCCGAAAGCACACGCTTCTGCTACCGTGAATTCGCTTGGAGCACTGGATCTGGTTGAGGTAGCCGTGGCCAACATGACGCCAAAGTCGCAGTTCAAGCTGTGCGTGGCAGATTCTGATCATGCTCCTTATGGGAAAGTTGAATGCATCGGCATGGTGAAGACCAATGTAGAAGGCTCAGGCATCGGGCAGGCTATCAGCGCGCTGAAATCTGTCGCCAATACCCAGCAGAGTGCAAATGCAGCGCAGGCGCGCCGCTATCTGGTGGTAACAGACCAGAACGATACGAGCAAAGTGGTGCTGAAGCAAAGCAGTAAATAGATTATTCGCTATCCTCTTCTGATGTTTTGCACCGGCGGAAGGACCGTGGGCTGTCGTGTGCTTTCGTCGCGCCAATAACAAATGCAGATTCATTCATCGCATTTTCATCTTCTTGGCGCAGTATAATTCCGCAAACTTTTAAAACGTTCATTCCCATGAAGACAAAAAATAATTCCATCATCCACTTTCGTCTGTTCCACATTCACGTTCTCATCATTTTGTGTCTGGTTATTTTCCCTTGCTCGCTCCTGGCGCAAAGCCACACGGTGCTCATGATCTCAATCGACGGCATGAAACCCGAATATGCGACTAAGGCGGACGAGCATGGCCTGAAAGTCCCGAACATACGCAAGATGATGCAGGAAGGCGCATACGCTGAAGGCGTGCAGGGTGTGGTGCCGACCGTAACCTATCCCAGCCATACCACTTTGATCACCGGCGTATGGCCGGAAAAACATGGCATCTATGCCAACACCACTTTTGATCCTGAGCGCAAAAATCTTGGCGGCTGGTACTGGTACACGGAAGACATCAAAGTCCCAACGCTCTGGGACGCCGCAAAATCTGCTGGCCTCACCACTGCCAGCGTGAACTGGCCAGTGAGCGTGGGCGCGCATGTGGATTATCTGCTGCCGGAATTCTGGCGGGCCGGCACGCCCGACGACAAGAAGCTGATACGCGTGGTTTCAACGCCGGGATTAATGGCAGAGCTGGAGAAATCTGCTGGGCCAATGCCTGAGTCGATTGAGGCGACGCCGGAAGACGATCGCGCGCGGACAAAGTTTGCAATCGCTATCATCAAAGAACACAAACCCGGATTCATGACGGTCCATCTCTCTGCGCTTGATCACTCTGAGCATGAGCACGGGCCGTTCAGCGCGGAGGCAAACGCGACGATGGAGCAGCTGGATGAAATGATCGGCGAGCTGCGCGATGCTGCCGTGGCAGCTGATCCTGGGGTGATTGTGTGCGTGGTTTCTGATCACGGCTTCTTCCCAACCAATCATCGATTGAATATTGCAGCGCTGTTTGTGAAGGAAGGATTGATGACGCCGGGCAAAGAATCCGATAACGGAACGATCCAGATAAAAAGCTGGCAGGCAAGCCCGTGGATCAGCGGCGGCTCAGCGGCCATTGTGCTTAAAGATCCGAATGACGAAGCTCTGCGCAGCAAAGTTGGCGCGTTGCTCAAGCAGCTGGCTGCCGATCCGACGAGTGGCGTGAATCGCATTGTGGAGAGTGATGAGCTAAAGAAACTTGGTGGCTTCCCCAATGCAAGTTTTCTGGTGGACCTGAAATCCGGTTATCAGTTTGACTCCAGCCTCAACGGCGAAATCCGGCGTGACACCAAACAAAACGGTACGCACGGTTATCTGCCGGAGCATCCGGAGTTACGGTCATCTTTCTTTATTGTTGGCGCTGGCATTGCCAAGGCTCGCGATCTGGGCGTGATTGATATGCGACAGATTGCGCCAACCATCGCCGGATTGTTTGGCGGAAGTTTGCCGACAGCGGACGGCAAGCCGCTCGCTGTTAAATAGCAAAAGACGGCAATTCCGCAGCGTAGAAAAATAAAATTATTTTTTGCCGGACTCAGCGATGGCTTTCATTTGCGCAAGGCCCTGGTCAAACTGCGCGCCAATCACTTTGTCCATGTTAAAGACCAGGCTCATGGCCTTCATCATGAAGTTGCGGGTGCCAGACATGTTCCAGGTAACCGCGGTCTGATTTCCCTGCGGCTGAAAGGTAAATTCCGCAAGGTTGGTGGCCTGAAACGGCTTCAGGAATTCCAGCTTGATGCGCACAATACTCGCCGGCTGACTCTCTAGTATCGTCATGCGGCCTTCACCCACTTTGCCGTTGCCAACCCATGCGTAAGAAGCTCCGGTTCCTTGAGGCGGGCCACTGTATGTAGTCTTCATCGCAGGATCCATTTTTGCCCACGGAGACCATTCTTCCCAGCGATGGAAATCATTGACCTCAGCAAAGGGAGCTTCCGGCGGTGCGGACATGGTGGCAGTGCGGCTGATGCGGAAATCGGCTGGACGCGTAGTGATCACAATCAGCAGAAGAACTAACAACACGATAATCACGGCAGGGATGAGCATCGCGCTCTCTCCTTTTTTAAAGTCTCTTTGGGGCTGAGAGTCTGGTAACTATAGCCAAGTTCCCAGGAGAAAGAAAGCTGATATCAAACCAAGTCCAGACCTAAGCGGGAGATTTTAAAGCAGATAAAATTCTTGACTTCGTATGTTTACAGTGTAAACATACGAGGGGAGCAGGAAAATGCCAGTTACACAAAAAGCCGCTAAGGCACTTCGACACGGAAACAAGGCGCGTCGTACGCATTTGCCGTTGCGGGATCAAATTCGCGATACGGCGCGCGACCTGTTTGCGCGCGAAGGCTATGAAAGCATCTCCATGCGGCGCATTGGCGCTGAAATTGGCTGCTCGCCCATGGCGATTTACCGCCATTATGAAAATAAAGAAGAGTTGCTGCTCTCCATCTGCGAAGAGACATTCAGCAGGATGATTCAGCTGCTCGACAAGGGGCGGCAATCGCCGGGAACACGTCTTGAAGTTTTGCGCCGATCTGTGCAAACTATCCTGGATTTCCACATAAATCATCCAAATCATTACAAAGTTACTTTCATGACGCCGATGCCTCCGGGACCGGTGGCGGACCGCAAGGTTGCCATTGGACAGCACGCCATGGACCGCCTGCGACTGGGCGTGCGCGAATGCGCGGAAGAAAAAGGAATTGAAGTTGACGTGGAGATGACAGCGCAGATTATTCGCGTGGCCATTCACGGGCTGGCGAGTTCGCTCATCATTTCCGGCCGGTGTTATCCGTGGAAAGACCCTGAGCGCATGAAAGATGAAACAATTGCCACGGTAACCCGGCAATTCGAATAAGTTTTTTTATTTTGAGTCTTTGCGTACATCGTACGCATCTTTTTGGATGCAGCAGTTTACGGCGTACACATTCTTTTAACAAAAGGATCAGTAAGCAGTGAGCACGCAAACCCTTCCGTTATCGGCAGCCGGTTCCCAGAACATCAGCAAACCCGCGGTCAATCCGTGGCTGGTTGCGATCACGGTAACGTTGGCCACCTTCATGGAGCTGCTGGATACCAGCATCGCCAATGTTTCCCTGCCTCATATCGCCGGCGGCCTGGCAGTAAGTTACGACGAAAGCACATGGGTGCTTACCAGTTATCTGGTGGCGAACGCCGTGGTGCTGCCGCTGAGCGCCTGGCTCAGCCGAGTGTTTGGCCGCAAAAACTATTACATGGCGTGCGTGGCGCTGTTTGTGGTGAGCAGTTTTCTGTGCGGCATTGCGCCAAGCCTGGGCCTGCTGGTTTTCTTCCGCATTCTGCAAGGCGTGGGCGGCGGCGGATTGGCGCCGGTGGAGCAGGCAATTCTGGTCGATACTTTTCCTGGCGCAAAGCGCGCTGCGGCCTTTGCACTTTACAGCATGGCCATCGTTACAGCGCCCGCGGTTGGCCCGCCACTGGGCGGTTGGATCACCGATCATTTCTCCTGGCGCTGGGTCTTCTTTATTAATGTGCCGATTGGGATCATCAGCCTGATTCTTACGCAGCGCCTGGTTTCTGATCCGCCGCAATTTGTGGAAGAGGTAAAAGCGGCGCGCAGCAGCGGCAAGCTCAAGATCGATTACTGGGGCATCTCCCTGATTGCTGTTGGCTTTGGCGCGTTGGAGATCGTGCTGGATAAAGGCCAGCGTGAAGACTGGCTGGAGAGCCATTTCATCCAGATCTTTCTCACCGTTGCTGTCGTGGCGCTGATTGCCACGATGATCCACGAATGGCGGCACAGCGATCCGGTGGTGGAGATACAGCTTTTTCGCGAGCGCAACTTCGCCATCTCCAACGTGCTTTATTTCGGCTTCTTCTTTGTCCTGTTCGGCAGCACGGTGCTGATCCCGCAGATTCTGCAATCGCTCTATGGATACACCGCAACAGATGCAGGATTAGTGCTTGGCCCGGGGGCCGCGGTAATTGTGGTAATGGCCCCAGTCGTGGTGCGGCTGATTCCCAAGACAGGCGCGAAAGCGCTGATCATGATCGGCGCGGTCTTTATGGGATTGGGCTTATGGCGATTTGCGTCGCTGGATCTTGGTTCGGACTATCGCTCTTACGCTCTGGCCCGTGCGATCCAGGGCATTGGGTTGGGCTTCTTCTTTGTGCCGGTGAGCTCGCTGGCTTATTCCTATCTGCCGATGAACAAGAACAACAAGGCTTCCAGCATTACCAACCTGTTCCGCAATCTGGGCGGAAGCTTTGGCGTGGCCTTTGTGACAACCATGCTGGAGCGCCGCACACAATTCCATCACAGCATACTGGTACAGAATCTCACCCCAGAAAATCCAATCTTTCTGGACAGGCTGCAATCGGTCACGCAATTTCTCACCAGCGCAGGATCAGGCAGTGACGGCGCAGCACAACAGGCTTACGGACTTGTCTCCGGCCTGGCTGACAGGCAGGCGGCGTTTCTGGGAGCTATTGATTGCTTCCACATGCTGAGCCTGGTGATGATCGGCACATTTCTTCTTGCACTGCTTACCAAACCGTATCGCAGCGGCGGTTCTGCAGGAGCGCACTGATGAAAAACAGATTCGACACGGCGACTGATTCAGCAATCAAGCAATTCGTTCATCCAACGCGGGAGGCAAAATTGAAACGCACTTCTATCGTTCTTACGCTTGCCGTCGCTGTTCTTGCCGGGCTGATGCCGCGGGCCCAGGCGCAGCAAAGTAGTTCATCGTTTGAGCTGGGCAGTATTGCCACGCCACGCACCATTAATCCGGCGGCGAACAGCACCACGCCAAGCTCGCTGGCAGGACAGCAACAGAATCCATTTCTGGGCAGTGTGCCAACGGGAACGCTTTCCGATAAGCCGATCGAGTTATCACTCCCTGATGCCATTGATCGCGGACTGAAGTACAACCTGGGTGTAGTTGAAAACCAGTATTCGCTGCGGCAGGCGCAGGCAGCGCGGTTGCGCGCTTTGTCGGCGATGATTCCCAGCGTCTCTGGCCTGCTGCGGCAGAACCTGGATGACCTGAACACGATTGTGATTGGCCTGAAAATCCCCGGCATCGCCGGACCAACCGGGCAATTCAGCTATCAGGAAAGCTATCTGACATTTCAAGATACCGGGTTGAATCTGGAGTCGATGTACAAGTACAAGGCGGCAGGCCGGAACGCTGAAGCACAGAAGCTGCAGGTTGAGGATGCCGGTAACGTTGTCGCGCTGGCCGTAGGTACTGCATATCTGCAGGTCGAATCGAGTGAGGCGCGCGTGGAAACAGCCAATGCTGAGCTAGCTTCTGCGAAGGAGTTGGAATCACAAGCTTCTAACCGTGTGCAGAACGGATTGGCCGCGGAGATTGAGGGCTTCCGCGCTACGGTACAGAGACAGACCAGCGAACAACGGCTCACCGTGGCTTCTGCCAATCTGGAAAAGGACAAGCTAACGCTAGCCAGGATTATTGGCCTGCCGAACGGACAGCAATTCAACATCACCACCAAAGCCAGCTACGCCGCATGGAATGGCGGCAATCTGCAAGATGCGTTGCGAGTGGCGCGCGCTGAACGCGCTGACATCAAGTCTGCCGAGGCCACGGCGAATGCCACGCAGCTCAGCAAACGCGCAGCGCAGATGGAGCGCGTTCCGGGTGTGAGCCTGAATGGATACTACGGGGCGATTGGAGCGAATCTGAACCACTCCGACGCAACGTACTCTGTTGTCGCCACGGTTTCCCTGCCGCTCTTTACCGGTGGAAGGATTCGTTCAGACATACAGGATGCCAGCGCACAGCTGGACCGACGGCAGTCAGAATACGCAGACATAGTGGGCCGGGTGGATTATGAGGTCCGGAATGCGTTCACAGACCTGCAGGCAGCAGACAGCGCAGTGAAAGTGGCCGAGAAAAACAGCCAACTGGCGCAGCACACGCTGGACCAGGCGCATGACCGCTTTATGAATGGCGTGACCAACAATCTTGAAGTGATACAGGCGCAGCAGGATGTGGCTGCCGCCAATGAAAATTATATTTCGAGTCTTTTTGCCCACAACCTGGCCAAGCTCACGCTGCTGCGGGCGCTGGGATCAGCGCAAAAAGATGTGAACAAGTACCTGGGAGGAAACTAAAATGGCTACTCAACTCCAACAGCCGGAGCAGGAATTATTATTAGAGGAAGAAGCGCAACATGCAGAACGAAATCATAACCCTGCGCCGCAAAAGCCAAAACTTGAGCTTCCTGCTCCCGTTGAAAAGCCTTCGGCGTTTGCCATGCTGAAGAAATATCGCAAAGTGTTGCTGGCCGGTCTGGCAGTGTTGGTGTTAGTGGTTGGAACGGCGGGATGGATTTATTTTTCATCGTACGAGTCCACTGACGACGCGCAGGTGGATGGCCATCTGCACCAGGTGAGCGCGCGCATCAGCGGAACCATTCTACATGTGAATCCTGAAGTGCAGGACAGCCATTACATTGAAGCTGGCACGGTGATTGCCGAGATTGATCCGGCAGACTATCAGGCGGAGCGCGATCGCGCACAGGCTGATTTCAACCGCTTGAAAGACAGCTCGGTTGCAGCGGAGAAAGACATCACAGTCACCTCTTCCGGTAGCACTGGAAAGCTCGACCTGGCGAACGCAGCAGTGACCGAAGCGGAGGATTCCGTCGCGACAGAAAAAGCTTCATTGCAATCGGCACAGGCGCGGCTGGCACAGGTGGAAGCAAACTTTACCCGAGCTGAAAACGACCGGCAGCGTTATGAGAAGCTGCTGGCGAAGCATGAAATTTCGCAGTCTGAATACGATCGCGTGGCCACGGAATCGGCCACGGACCGCGAAGGAGTTGCAGGCGCTAAGGCCGACCTGGTGGCGGCGCAGCAGCGTATTGCCCAGGCACAGAGCAGGTTGGCGCAGCGCAAAGCTGATCTTCTTTCTGCACAATCAGCGCCACAGCAAGTTGCATCATCGAAGGCAAAAGCCGCCGCGGCAGTTTCTGATGCTGATCGCGCACACGCGTTGCTAACCACGGCGCAACTCAACCTCGGATACACAAAGATCATTGCACCGGTGAGCGGCATTATTGGCCGCAAAATAGTGGAAGAAGGCCAGCGCGTGCAGCCCGGGCAGCAGTTGCTGACGATCATTCCACTGGACGACATCTGGATTACAGCTAACTTTAAAGAGACGCAGTTGCGGAAGATGAAGCCAGGACAGGCGGTAACGATCCATGCCGATGCTTCTGGCAAAGATTATCGCGGACACGTTGACCAGATTGGCGGAGCGACTGGCTCAAAGTTCAGCCTGTTGCCGGCAGAAAACGCAACCGGCAACTATGTGAAAGTGGTTCAGCGCGTGCCGGTGCGCATTCTGCTGGACCAGGGCGAGAATGCAGATCATCGCTTGCGGCCAGGCATGTCCGTGGAGCCGAACGTGAGCTTACGCTAAGAGGAGTTGGCGATGGAAAACAATTTGGTTGACAATGATGCAACGATCCGTGCCAATGATCGCGAAAAAGGGCTTTATCTGGAAGATTTGTATGTAGGCCAGAAATTTATTTCTCCCACACATCAGATCGATACGGCGCAGATCAAAGCCTTTGCGCGGGAGTTTGATCCGCAGCCTTTCCATCTGGACGAAGCGGCGGCGCAAACCAGCGTGTTTGCCGGACTCGCGGCGAGCGGATGGCACACGGCGGCAATCGCGATGAAGTTGCTGACCACAGGTGGATTGCCGCTGGGGAATGGCATTATCGGATTTGGCGGCGAACTGGCATGGCCTAAACCAACGCGTCCGGGTGATACGCTGCACGTGGAGAGCGAAGTTTTAGAAATCGTGCCTTCACGATCAAAGCCTAACCAGGCGGTGGTAAAAGTAAAGAGCACAACGCTGAACCAGCATGGCGAGGCTGTCCACATGTTCACCTCAAAGGTGCTGGTGTTCAAGCGGCCAGCCTGAATCGCAACACGATCGTTCATCACAAAAAAACGCGCTTCGTCTAGAATGAGCTCTTCACATTTTGGAGCTTTCCATGAAGAAACGTTCTCTCGTCTATCTTGGTATGATCGCTGTGCTGTGTGTGTTCTGCGCGAGTTTTGCGGCGCATTCGCAAACGCAATCCGCAGAGCAAAAAGGGGCAGCCACCATGCATGCCACAGGACCGTTCGACGTGAAGCTCACGCCGCAGGATGACAAACTGGATCCAGCTCTGGGCCGCATGATCATTGACAAGCAATATCACGGCGATCTTGAAGGCACCGGCAAAGGCACCATGCTCACCGGCGGAACAGAGACAAAAACGTCTGGCGTTTACGTGGCGGTGGAAAAAGTGACCGGAACGCTCAAGGGACGCAACGGCACATTTCTGCTGCACCATGTGGGCATCATGGATCGCGGCAAGCCACAACTTTCTATCAACGTGGTGCCTGATTCCGGAACGGGACAACTGACGGGCATCACCGGCAAAATGAACATCACGATTGCTGACGGCGGCAAGCATTCTTACGATTTTGAATACACGCTGCCTGACGCCAAATAACAAACACCAGCTTGCCGTTCACATTTGATCGACAATAAACGATCCACTCAATGCGGCTCATACAAAAAGACAAATGTGAGCCTTTTTGTCCTTTCATTTCATCCAAGGGATTTATATGCGGACTCTGGTTGTGGGCGCAGGAGCGATCGGCGGCTATTTTGGCGGACGGCTGCTGGAAGCGGGACAAGACGTAACCTTTCTTGTGCGTGAGCGTCGCGCTGCTGAACTGGCCCAAAGCGGTCTGGTGATCCGCAGCCGCTTCGGCGATGTAACTATTCCCAATCCCAAAATGGTACTGGCAGAAAATCTTCACGAACATTTTGATCTGGTGCTACTGAGTTGTAAAGCTTACGACCTGGAAGGTGCCATCACATCATTTGCGCCGGCAGTGGGACCGAATACAGCGATCTTGCCACTGCTGAACGGCATGCGTCATCTCGATATTCTCGATGCCCATTTTGGCCCGCAGCACGTGCTCGGCGGACAATGCCTTATCGCCGTCACGTTGAACGCTTCGCGCGAGATCATTCATCTGAATGACACACATGATCTCGCTTTCGGCGAGCGTGATGGCTCACGCTCCGCGCGTGCGCAAGCCATTGAGTCGATCATGGCCAGCGCGAAATTCTCGTCGCGGCTGAGTGAAAACATCCTGCAGGAAATGTGGGCCAAGTGGGTCTTCATCGCCAGCGGCGCAGGGCTTACCTGCCTGATGCGAGCCTCTGTGGGCGATATTGTTGAAGCAGGCGAAGCCGGACTTGCCACCACACTTCTGCATGAATGTTCTACCATTGCCAAGGCAGAAGGTTTTGCCCCAACTGCCACTGCCATGGAGCGCAGCACAAAAATGCTTACGCAGCCGGGCTCCACTCTGACTGCTTCCATGCTGCGGGACATTGAACAAGGCGCTCGCATTGAAGCTGCTCACGTAATCGGCGATATGTTGAAACGCGGTGAAAAACATTCCGTCACCAGCCCGCTCCTGCGTGTTGTTTATGCGCATTTGAAAGCGTATGAGGCGAGAAGGGGCCGTGAAGCAAAATCCAGCTCCGCCGCCGTACACTAAAGATTGACGATGGGGATTCATTATGGCAAAACCAATTTTGCTCAGTGTAGATGATGATGCTGATGTTCTGCGGGCGATTGAACGCGATCTGCGCACGCATTACGGCGCCAATTATCGCGTGATGTCGAGCGACGCGCCGGACCAGGCCCTGGAGTTGCTTAAACAATTGCGGGTCCGCAATGACAGTGTAGCCCTGCTGCTGGCAGACCAGCGTATGCCCAAGATGGATGGCGTGGGATTTCTGAAAGAAGCGATGCAGATTTTCCCTGACGCCAAGCGCGCTCTGCTCACTGCCTATGCCGATACGAACGCGGCCATCAGCGCCATCAACCAGACCAACATCAATTATTTCTTCCTGAAGCCGTGGGACCCGCCTGAGCAGAATCTGTATCCGCAACTGGATGACCTGTTGGATGACTGGCAGGCTTCGTATCGCCCAACGTTTGAAGGCATTCGTGTGCTGGGCACGCGATGGTCGCCGCGATCGTATGAGCTGCGTGATTTTCTGGCGCGCAATCACGTTCCCTATCAGTGGATTGACGTCGAGGGCTCCGCGAATGATCCGGAGACCAAGCGACTGGTGGAAGCGCTGGGGCCCGAATCCACCAGCTTGCCAATTGTTTTGTTTCCTGATGGCACAAAGCTGCTTGAACCAGTTCCGGCAGACGTGGCGCAAAAAGTTGGCATGCGTACGCGCGCGCAGACAAATTTCTATGACCTGGCCATTATCGGCGGAGGGCCGGCAGGACTGGCGGCCGCAGTGTATGGCGCCTCTGAAGGATTGCACACGGTGATCATTGAGCGTGAAGCCCCTGGCGGACAGGCCGGCATGAGTTCGCGCATTGAAAACTATCTCGGCTTCCCTAATGGATTGAGTGGCGGCGATCTGGCGCGGCGTGCCGTGGTGCAGGCGCAGCGCTTTGGCGTGGAGATCCTCTCGCAGGAAGCCGTCGGCGTCCGGACAGAAGGTTCTTACCGCATCGTAAAAATGGCTGACGGCAATGAAATTTCCTGCCATGCGTTGATGATCGCAACTGGTGTGCAATGGCGCAGGCTTGAGACAACCGGCGTTGATCGCCTGCAGGGCGCAGGCATTTATTACGGCGGTGGATCGACCGAGGCAATTTCGTGCCGTGGAGAAATCGTGTACGTTGTTGGCGGCGCGAACTCCGCAGGCCAGGCGGCAATGAATTTTTCCCGCTATGCAGACAAGGTAGTCATTCTGGTGCGCGGATCTTCTCTGGCAGCCACCATGTCGCAATACCTGATCGACCAGATCAAAGAAACACCCAACATTCAACTCTGGACCCACGCCTCTGTCGCTGAAGTGCACGGGGATACGCATCTGGAAGAGATTTCCGTTCTCTGCTCTGACACAAACAAGGTTGAGCGTGTGCAGGCGAGCGCCATGTTCATCTTTATCGGCGCGCTGCCGCGCACAGACTGGCTGGCGGACTGTGTTGAGCGCGATGACCGTGGCTTTATCCTGACCGGTCCTGACCTTATCTACGATGGCAAGCGGCCGAAAAACTGGAAGCTGGAGCGCGATCCGTTTCTGCTCGAAACCAACATTCCCGGTATCTTTGCCGTGGGCGACGTGCGCCACGGTTCGGTCAAGCGCGTGGCTTCCGGCGTGGGTGAAGGCTCCGTGGGTGTGCAGTTCATTCATCAATATCTGAGCAAGGTATAAAACATGGTTGAAAAATCGGAGTTGCTGCGCGTCCCGGTTTTTGCTGACCTGCCGGACGACCAGATTGAATGGTTTCTGAGCCAGTCTGAAGAGCTGCATCTCAAACCGGGCATTACTTACATTCATCAGGGCGATCCCGCCGATGCAATGTTCGTAATCCTTGAAGGCCAGCTGCAGAGCCGGGGTGAATTCGGCGGTGAAGCCGTAATCTTCCATAGCAAAGCCGGCGACATCGGCGGCCTGCTGCCTTTTTCCCGCATGAAGTTTTACACCGTGAGCGGACGCGCCATGACGGACGCGCGCGTTCTGCGCTTCCCGGTTGCGCAGTTTCCGCAGCTGGTGCAGCGTATGCCGCAGCTTACAGAGCGGCTTGTGGGACTCATGTCGGACCGCATCCGTGAAGCCACGCGTGTTGAGCAGCAGCGTGACCGCCTGGCCTCGCTCGGCAAGCTTTCTGCCGGGCTGGCGCATGAATTGAACAATCCTGCTTCCGCAGCCAAGCGCGCTACCAGCCAGTTGCGCACTACGCTAAAGCGCATCAAAGACGCCAGCCATGAACTTGGCAGCCGCGAGCTTACGCCGGAGCAAAAAGCCGAGATCGACAAACTTGAAGCCATCTTTATTCATCAGGATGGGCCCCCGCCAGACACGTTGACCATGAGCACGCTGGAAGAAGAGATCGACTCATGGCTGCGCTCCCACGGACAAGAAGATCTCTGGCAGCTTGCCGCAGACCTGGCGCACAAAAACGTGAAGGTGGAGATGCTGGAAAAAATCTTCACCATTCTTGAGGCGGATACCGCGCGCGCCGCGCTCATACGCATTGCCGCATCACTGGAGATCGCCAACCTGCTGGATGAAATTGAAAGCAGCACCAGCCGGATTTCTGACCTGGTCCGCGCCATCAAGGAATACACATACATGGACCAGTCTCCGGTGCAGAACATTGATGTGGTCAAGAGCCTGGAGACCACGCTGACCATCCTGAACCACAAACTCAAGCGCGGCGTCACCGTAAAGCGCGACTACCACAAGATTCCGCTGCTGGTGAACTCCTTTGGCAGCGAGCTCAACCAAGTCTGGACCAACATTATTGATAACGCCATCGGCGCCATGAAAGGCCAGGGCGAGCTGCGGATAAAAACCTTCCGCGACGACAGCAGCGTAGTGGTGGAGATAGGCGATAACGGCCCTGGTATCTCTGATAAAACCCTGCCGCATATCTTTGAACCATTTTTCACCACCAAAGGCGTGGGCGAAGGCACTGGCCTGGGTCTCGATACCGTGCAGAGAATCGTCCGCAAGCATCGCGGCCATATCCAGGTGGATTCCAAGCCAGGAGATACCAGATTTCAGGTGTGGCTTCCGCTGGCAGAGGCGGGGTAACTAGCTACTATAGGGACTGTGTGCTTTGGGAAAGCAATCGTGTTTTGTGATGCTCTGTAAAAAACACAGAGTTGATGCTCTTACCCTTTCATTTTTCGTCGTCGGGTAGATCATCAAATAATGGTGTCTTGCTTGGAGGCAGTTGCAATTCCCAACTGGACACAGCCTTAATTCCAGCTTTTGTAGCAAGCTTTTTAATATCAGAGTCATCAGTATAGATTGTCGAAGCGCCACCAACCTTACAAATGGCCACTATCTGACGATCAACCTTTACTTTTTGCCAGACAGCTCCAGTGCCACCACGCTTATCTCCGCTCTTACGATCAGCGATTTCCATAGCCGCCAACTCGATTGCAGCTCGTTCATCGAACGGAAAGATATTCATAGTTTTTGCACTATTGATGGTCGCTAAATAGTCGGGCCCTTCATCTTGCGCCAAAATTAGAAACTCACTCAATACCGGCGTAGGAATGAGAATTGTTTCCCCATCTGTATCTAGTGTTTCTAACCAAAATTCAATACGCTCCGCCATCTTGCTTATTGGCTTATTGGTGGTTGGATCTTTAGGCGCTTTCGCCTTGGGATGAAGCATTAAAGACAATATATTTGCATCTGTTGCAACCATGGTCTATTGAACCTTGCCGCCTCGTCTTATTCGTTCTAATTCAGCAAGGGGGTCGTCGAGACTCTTCCACTTTGCCTGAACGGCTCTTAATTGGTTGATATTTGTGCGAATATCTGCGTTCTCGACAAGGCGGAAGGTCTCTGCTTGAAACGACAAAAGTTCCCATTCCCCGTCAGCATGTCGAATCCATCGACCAGAACCTTCAACCCGAATAACAGCAGAAAACAAATACTCCGCAATCTCTTTTGCAAGAGACCGCCTTGCCGAAATAATGTGCTTATTAGCTCCGTCTTCAAGATGGACTGGGACAGGGTCTTTTTCGCCCCCGATTTTTATAGGAACGCCCTGAAATTCTCCATGTTGGGAAATCGGCCCATACACCAGCTGCTTATTTCTGTCGCGGCCAGGGAATGTAATAACTTTTCTTCCATCTGGCGCTAGAAGAATTCCTCTTGCATTATCTTCGGCTAACCGACGATCGATGCTTCTCGCCGCATCCAAAGCACTGGGTGGTGCTTCCCTATATTTCACCTCTCTCAGGCGTTCCCGAACTTTAGGCTCCGCTTCCCATTCCACCCGGAGTACGGGAACGGTACTGCCCTCTTCAATCTTCAACAGATGAACGCTTTTGTCTTGTCCCAGAACCTTTGCCAAATCGCTGAGATATTCAACGAGCCGAGACAATGGAATTGTGTCCGGAGTGAAGGCATCAATTTTAAATTTGTATTCCCGATATTGTTTAGTATGGCGACTCATGAAAGGTTCCTATCATACACTCCAATTACGCCACTCGATAGTGGCTATCGTCATATCTAAAAAGGAAAGAAGAGGTTTTCCGGAATACATCCAATCAATACTAAATCACCATTGTTTTCATTATGCAGAAAAGTGTTTTCAAGCACCACTGCATCTAACAGATTTGACTAAAATCCTTCCGATAAACTCTCTGCTACCCGTTCCATCACATCATATACATTTCGCTCTTGATTCGCCAACAAAAATCTCTTATAGTCCGGCTGCGCTTAGGCGATGTTCGATCACGATCTTTGAAAACTTAGTTTTGTACCCTGCCATTCAAAATGTGTTCGGATGAGCCTGGCAATTTCGTGGCTAAACCACTGAAGAACAAATAGATACTCGCCGGGATTACCAATCAGTTAACAGTTGGGTGACCGTTGGGTCGAATGCAGGAAGTGCTTTGTTTGCAATACAGCATGATAGGTAGGGGGCGGGGTATAGGTATGGCAGGATGGTTATTATCTGACCGGTAAAGGCTGTCGATTTTACCTCACGCCTGATCGGCGCTCGGTGTCCGCGCAGGATGACAAAGAGGAAGGGAAACGAGAGCTTGCTCAAACCTGCTTATACCGGAAGCACTCCACCAGATGATCATTCACCATGCCCACGGCCTGCATGAAGGCGTAACAGATCGTCGGGCCTACGAAGCGGAAGCCTCGCTTCAACAAGTCTTTGCTCATCGCGTCTGATTCAGGCGTGCGCGCCGGAAGCTGGCTGCGGTCTTTCAATTTGTTGTTGATCGTCTTGCCGCCGGTGAACTGCCAGATGTATTTGTCAAAGCTGCCGAACTCCTTCTGCACCGCCAGAAAGGCCCGGGCATTCGTGACAGCCGAAGCGATCTTCAGCTTGTTGCGGACGATCCCCGGATCGGCCAGCAACTGCTTTATCTTCTTGGCATCGTATTTGGCGACGCGCGCGGGATTGAAATTGCTGAAGGCCTTGCGATACGCCGGTCGCTTATTGAGGATGGTTGACCAGCTCAGCCCGGCCTGTGCGCCTTCCAGGACCAGGAACTCAAACAGCACGCGGTCATCATGCTGCGGGACACCCCACTCCTCGTCATGGTAGGCGATCATCTGCGGCGTGCTGGCCCAGAAGCAGCGGCGTTTCTCTGTCAAAGCGATTCTCCTTCGGCGTGGCTTGAGACACGTCAAAGGTAAAAGAGTGTGTGCTGGTTGTAAACGGGATATACAGGCTGCGAACGAACCGGTCACCTAATTAGCGAGCCATTCTTTCCGTGTGTCATCCTGAGCGGCACCGAGCGCCGATAGGCGTTGAGGTAGAGCGAAGGACCCCGAGAGCGCCCTTTTTCCTGCATATCGCTTCAGGGAGTTCTCACGAGAAATTCTTTTTGAGCAGTTGCCGGTTAATTTTCTAAAAAATATGCGGAAACAATCTAGGCTCATTCATCGAAAAGAAAACCATCAACTCGTCGCAGCATTGTGTGCCGCCAATTCGTCAATCAGGTCCTGCAGAAGCATACGGCCGGTGGCGCTGGCTTGGGCAAACTCAACCCCCATGCCGTTCTTGCGCGAACTTCTTACTATTCCTGCAAGACGCATCCGTGAGGTGCCCGTATCGATCAAAATTTCAATGTAGCTGGGCGCGGGAAAAGGAAATGCCGTTTCTACAAAGCAGCCGGCCGGACTAAGGTCTTTCAGCTTTCCTTCACGCTTGCCGGTGGAAGGAATACGGTTGATCTCTACCGTGCCGTCGCAAAAAAAGCGGCTTGAGCGGCGGCGGTCCCGGCCCTGAGCGGCAGGAGCGGGCGTGGGCGCGTTGTTTTTTGCGGTTTCCAACGGTTCTGGGTCCTTTGCCTTGCTGGTACTTTCATAACCTTTTATCGACGTATATGAGAAAAACTTGAGGTGAAAAAACGGCTGTAAATAAAAATTTCCGGGCAGCCGTTCAATCCCGGCAGAGGCCATGTATTATTTTTGCATTCCCCAGGAGACATTTTCATGAAGGGCCATCTTTACTGCGGTTTGTTTTGCTGTTTGCTGGCATTTTTCAGCCAAGCGGCGCAGGCCCAGGATGTTGTGAAAGTCGCGCCGGAACACAATAAAATTCTGTTAGAGAATAAAGATGTGCGGGTGATTGAGAACACGCTGGCTCCGGGCGAAAAAGACGCCATGCACACGCATCCGCCGGGATGGTATTACGTAAAACAGCCCGGCACCATGAAGGTGGTGCATGCTTCTGGCAAAGTAGAAACCTGGCATGCCAGAACCGGCGAAGGCGGCTGGCTGAAAACCATGGATCCGCACACATCGGAAAATACCGGCAAGACCACTTTGGTTTATGTGCTGGTTGAGGTAAAGAGTGCGGCCAAAGCCGCGCCGAAATCGGCGGCGCAGGGGAAGTCAGCAGCCCACGCAGGCAATTAATCCGGTGTAAACATTTTTTATGATCCTGGCTGTACAACTGGGAGTTATAAATCAATTGGATAATAGCTATCAGGTCTTTGAATTGGCAGCGAGTACAGGAAGCGAGTTATTCTACTGGGTCGATTTCTGCTTGATCGAACCCACATTGATCACAAAACCCAAAAACTCATTTGAAGGAGCTTCATGGTAAACGAACTGCGCAATTTTCTCGCCCTATCCTATGACGAACTGGAACAGTTGAACCTGCAGGCGAAGGAGCAGCGCAGAAACCGCGTTGCCATGCACAAGATCCAGGAAGACCGGCTGAAATACCTGACCGATGAAAAACGGATCAAGGCCGTCACCGTGCTCTTCAGCGATCTTGAAGGCCGCCTCCACATGCTGGACTATGACAAGAAGTTCCTGCTCAAGAGCTGGGACAACCTGACTTTTGATGGATCGTCAATTCGTGGCTTTACCGCGCAGCGCGAAAGCGACCTGCGTCTGGGCCTGGATTGGAGCTCTTTCTACTGGGCGCCGGCAGATATCTTTGGCTCCGGCAAGGTGCTGGTCTTTGGCGAAGTCATTGACAAGGGCGGCGCGTCTTACAGCGCTGATATCCGCGGCGCGCTGAAAGTCTTTGCCGAGCAGATGCACAAAAAAGAAGGCTACGTGCTGAACGCCGCGAATGAGATTGAAGGCTTCCTCTTTAAAGGCGCGGACGCGGAACGACGTTACAACGAAACCGGTAAATTCGAGTATGTAAACACCGGCGGCTATTACCATTCACTGCCTGGCGATCTGCTGCGCACGTTTATTGACACCACGGCTGAAGTGCAGCGCTCCATGGGCTTCCAGAATGAGAAAGACCATCCGGAAGTTGCGCCGTCGCAGTTTGAAATCAATTACAGCTATGGTGAAGTGGTGGCCGCAGCCGACCAGATCCAGATTTACAAGCTGATCTGCCGTCAGGTCGCCACCCGAATGGGATTGACCGCATCCTTCCTGCCCAAGCCGGTCGTCGGCGTGAACGGCAACGGCATGCACACCAACGTCTCCATCAGCAAGGACGGCAAAAATCTTTTCTGGGATCCTAAGGGCCAGGAGAAACTCAGCCAGCTTGGCTGGTCATTCGTCGACCGCATTCTCACGCATGGTAACGATATCTGCCTGATGCTGAATGCCAGCGTAAATGCCTATCGCCGGCTCGATCCCCACTTTGAAGCGCCCAACCAGATCAAGGCTTCAGCCGTGGATCGCGGTTCCATGGTGCGCATCCCGATCGGCAATGAGAAGAGCATGCGCGTTGAAGTGCGCTCGGTTGCCCCGGACGCAAACCCCTACATGGTGATGTTGAGTGTATTCAAAACCGGCATTGCGGGATCTACTTCAAAGATCAAGAATCTGCGCCAGGCTGAACGCTATTTGCCTGACAATATCTACACCGCTCTCGAAAACTTCCGCAAAGCAGAGTGGACCAGCAAACTTCTGGGTGAGGATGTAAAAGCCCGTTACGCCGATCTTAAGCAGGCTTCGGCCGATCGCTGCCCGCGCCTGCTGGGAACGTTTGTAAAAGCGCCGGAAGTGCAGTACCACCACGATGTTTACAACCAGTATCTGTGGAACCAGTTCTAGAGATCACTGAAAAACAGAAAAATGCCCTGGTCTGCAATCAGGGCATTTTTATTGCGTTATTTTTTGGGAGAGATTTCCGCAGGCAAATCCTTCATGCTCCACTCGTAAAAAGAAGCGTCATACATGCTCGGTTCGTAACCCAGATATTTGGCGACAAAATAGTCAAAAGAAGATTGCATACCGGTCCGGCAATAGGTGATAAGTGGCTGATCCTGCTGTGCGTTTGCTTCTGCATACATCCGCCGCAGCTCAGCTTCTGGCTTCAGCACAGGATTCTCGCGACTCACCAGCATGTCCATCCAGTAAAGACCTTTTGCGCCGGGAATGTGACCTGCCTTGGTTACGTCTTCTGAAAGCTGCTCGCCAGTAAATTCTTTAGTCGGACGGGCGTCAATCAGCGCGACGTTTTTTGTTTGTGTCAGATTTCGCAGAGTTGGTGTATCAACCAATACTCCGGTGCGAGGTGAGATAGTAAGCGCGGCCGCCTTGACCTGCGGCGCTTCAGTCGAGACCGACCGATGTTCCGTGGTCCACTTGTCCATTCCACCATCCAGCAGCGCTGCCCGATCTGCGATACCGAGATAATCCAGGGTGAAGTAGGCGCGTGCCGCCAGCAGGTTGTAACGTTCGCCATAAAGCACCACGCGCGAACTGTTGCTCATCCCTGCTGCAGAAAAAATCTGCCGTAACTTTTCTGCTGGCGGAAGCTCATTGGGGATGCCATCTCGCGTGATTGCGATCTCACTCAATCGGATCTCCCGTGCGCCGGAAATATGCCCTTTCGCGCAAAAGTCCGCTGAAGAGCTGATGCAGAGCACCACCAGATCAGGATCATGCAAATGCTCTGCCAGCCAACCGGTCGTCACCAGCATCTCCGATCGCAGCTTTGGCTGCTCAGCAGCTCGCGCACCAGCGCCAGCTGCCGAAAGCAGAATTACAGATGCAACGATTCGATGAAATATCCGAAGCCCGCTCTTCACCGCAGCGCCTCGCCTTTCACCAAAGGTAGGTTATTCATGTGGCTCCATTCATGGATAGAACCGTCAAACATGGCAGCGTCATACCCAAGATATTTCGCCACAAAGTATACGTGTGAAGCTTGCAGCCCGATCTCGCAATAAGTAACCAGCTTTTCTCCCGGCGCAGCGCCGCGCGCTGCAAACAACTCCTTCAATTTGTCCGGCGGAAGAAAGACCGGTTTGTTCTTGGCATCAACCAGCGTCTCCTGCCAGTAAATGTGCTGCGCTCCGGCAATATGTCCGTCTGTATAGCGCTTTTGTGGACGCGTATCCACAAGCACCAATGATTTTGTTGGCTGCGCGGAAATTTTCTTTACCTCTTCCATCAACGCGCGCACTTCCGGATGGGCATGCGGCGTAAAACTGCCTGCGTCCACCTTCGTCTCATCCTTGGAGATCGGACGGTTCTCCAGCTTCCATTCATCAATGCCACCATCCAGCAGCGCAGTATGGTCGCCGTGGCCCAGATAATCCAGCGTGTAATAAGTGCGGCCGGCCATGGGATACCACGACGTGGTGTAGATCACCACGCGCGAATCATTGCTCACACCCACTTTTTCAAACGACGCTTTCAACTTGTCGACGGAAGGCAGCTCAGCTTCGTCGCCTTCAATAAAATCTTCCAACGCCAGAAATCGTGCGCCGGGAATATGTCCGCTCTCATATTCGGAGCGCTTTTCGCCCACGTGCAAAACCACAACCTTGGGATCGTTCAGGTGCTCGGATAGCCACTGCGCGGAAACAATCATCTCGGGATGAACTGTCCCGGAAGCTGGCGCTGCCAGAGCGGCAGAAGAAAAAACAATGACAAAAAGAGCGCTGATAATAACCAATTGGAGTATTCTTTTTAACATAGAGTTTTAAAAGCCCCCTCTAAGCATTTTCATAAGCGCGCTTAGCGCCGTATAGGACGTATGAAAGGTCTACGGGCCTAATATACAGGTTCTGACTCCGGGTCCCATCAGATAGACGTTTGTATATTTCACACTTCACTCAGACGGAGAATCACCAATGAAGCTTCCGGTATCCGCCCTTGCAATTTTCGCGTTTGGTGGGCTCATCTTCGCTTTTGCCCAGGAAAAAGCCCCAGCCCAGCACAACATGCCTTCACCGCCTCCGGCCAGGAAAGCCACGCTCATGACCGGTCTTGGCGACTTGCATCATCCCGTCACCACCAGCAACCCTGAAGCGCAGAAATTTTTTGATCAGGGATTGCGTCTGATTTTTGCCTTCAATCACCAGGAAGCTGCCGGCTCTTTCCAACGCGCCGCGGAGCTCGATCCCAAACTGGCCATGGCGTACTGGGGCATAGCAGAAGCCGTGGGACCAAATTACAACGATCCCGCCGATCCTGACCGCTTTAAGCAGGCGCATGAAGCCATTGCCAAAGCCGGCGAGCTCGCTGCCAACGCATCTGCCAGTGAGAAGGCTTATATCGCGGCAATGGCCTTGCGCTTCCCTGCCGATCCCAATGCCGACAGGCGCATGGCAGCGGAGCAGTATCGCAACGCCATGGGTGACGTGATGCAGCAATTCCCTGACGACCTGGATGCTGCCACGCTTTTCGCCGAAGCCGGCATGACGCTTCATCCCTGGGGACTGTGGCACACTGACGGCACACCCGAAGGCGGTACAGAAGAAATTATTGCCGCACTGGAATCTGTCCTCCGTCGCGACCCCAATCACATGGGCGCCATTCACTATTACATCCATGCTGTCGAAGCCTCACCCAATCCTGAGCGAGCACTGGCTGCAGCAAACCGACTTGCGGCGCTCGCCCCTGCCGCAGGCCATCTCGTCCATATGCCAGGGCACGTTTACATTCGCACCGGCGACTTTGAAGCAGCTGTAAAAACAAATGAACTGGCGGCTGAGGCTGACCGCGCTTATATGAAGTCCAGCGGCACTCCCGGCATTTACAGCGCAATGTATTACAGCCATAACCTGCACTTCATCGCCATGTGCTCCAGCATGAACGGCAATTACGCTGAGGCACACAAAGCCGGAGAGATGCTTGCAGCCCATGTTGGTCCACTGGTAAAAGACATACCACCGCTGGAAGGTTTTATGACCGTCCCCATAGCTGTGGAAGTGCGCTTCCAGAAGTGGGACCAGATTTTGAGCATGCCCCAACCTGCAGCAGCGCTGAAGACCACGACCACGTACTGGCATTTCGCCCGTGGCATGGCGCTGGCCGCAAAAGGCAAAGTGGCTGAAGCTGAAGCCGAGCACCAGTTTGTGCAAACCGCCGCAGAACAAACACCGCCTGACCAGGTTTTTGCCATGCCCGTAAACAACAAAGCCAAAGACGTGCTGACGATCGCCACCAACGTTCTTGGCGCCAAGATCGCGCTGACTAAACATGATTCGCAAAATGCCATCGCCCTGTTGCGCAAAGCCATCGCCACGCAAGACACCCTTAAGTATGACGAGCCGCCAGACTGGTTCTATCCTGTGCGTGAATCGCTGGGTGCGGTGCTGCTGTTGAACGGCAACGCCGCGGAAGCGGAAAAGGTGTTTCGTGAAGATCTGGAGCGTAATCCCCGCAATCCGCGTTCACTGTTTGGGCTGAGCGAGGCGCTACGCGCTCAGAACCGTACCTATGATGCGCAGTTTGTGGACAAGCAATTCCAGACCAACTGGAAGAGCACAGAGATCAAATTGCGAGTTGCTGACTTGACCTGAGAAACCGCCAAAGGTTGCCTCAGGATAACTATCCAGCAGCATTGTAATGTTCGTGTCAGCACCGTTTTTTCTGCAATAATAGTTAGAGAAAACGGTGCATTTTAAGCGCTGGATCCGGAAATTTGCTGTGCTCGCGTTCCATGGGCAAGCAGGGTCGAACAGGCACAACCAGCGCAAATTTACTGCAGGAGGCTATATTGCATGAATGCTGAAAACTTAACGCGGATGGGGACACAGGTAAGGGACAATGTGGCTGAAATTGCCGATAAAGCCAAGGACATTTCCGCGAAGGTAAAAGAGCGGCTCGACGAAACTTATGACGATCTGGGCCGCAGCGTTAAGCGTGCCAAGGTGGCCGCGGAAGACAGGCTCAATGACGTCCGCACCCATGTAAAGAAACGCCCAATCAGCTCTTTAGCTGCGGTAGCAGGCGGAGCGTTTGCTGTGGGGATTCTTACCGGCTGGCTGATCGGCAGAAGTAACCGCTCCTAGCTTTCTAGATTCAGTTGTCGCTGATCTCGGAATTCCCGAGTCACTCCTGTGTCTCGGGAATCGAGCAGCTCTCGTTTGATCCCTCAAAAATCTAGTGGTGTCCCAGCACCGCATGCGGTATATAGACCGCCTCCATCTGGGAAATCTCTTGCGGCGTGAGCTTCACATCCACTGCGGCAACGGCGTCCTGCAGATGATGCGGCTTGGAAGCGCCTACGATGGGCGCCGTGACTTGGGATTTCTGCAGCAGCCATGCAAGCGCAATCTGCGCCGCCGGCAGGCCACGATCTTTGGCGACCTGGGCCACGCAATCCACCACGCGATCATCGGCTTCCTCTGTATATAGCTTCTTGGTGTAATCATCTTCCTTGGAACGTAACGTCTGCGCTTTGCGATTTCCTGTAAGCGTACCACGCGCCAGCGGGCTCCATGGCAGCAATCCAATACCCTCAGACTGGCACAGTGGAATCATCTCGCGCTCTTCTTCCCGGTAGATCAGGTTGTAATGGTTCTGCATGGTCACAAATCGCGTCAGGCCAAGACGGTCAGCCGTGTAAAGCATCTGCGCAAACTGCCAGGCAAACATTGAAGATGCACCGATATAGCGCGCCTTGCCCGCCTTCACCACGTCATGCAGCGCCGTGAGCGTCTCTTCAATCGGCGTTTCATAATCAAAGCGATGAATCTGATAAAGGTCGACATAATCCGTGTTTAGACGCCTCAAACTGTCATCAATGGCATGCATGATGTGTTTGCGTGAGAGCCCTTTCTGGTTGGGATCGCCGCCGAGCGGAAAGAAAACCTTGGTTGCGATGACTATCTTATCGCGCGATGGGCCAAAATCTTTCAGCGCGCGGCCCAGCACCTCTTCACTCTTGCCCAGCGAATACATGTCAGCGGTATCAAAAAAATTGATTCCCTTCTCCAGCGCCTCTTTGATAAAAGGCCGCCCTTCTTCTTCATTCAGCACCCACTGCCGCCAGTTGCTGGTGCCATAGGTCATGCAGCCCAGGCATATGCGAGAAACTTTTAAGCCGGTAGAGCCAAGGTTGGTGTATTCCATTTGCCGCGCCTTTCATTGCTCAAAGAACTACATCAATCAACTTCTATTTTCTCAAAACCCAGCCCCAGCAGCAGCGTGGTGACGGTTATCCGGGCGTTGTCGTGCGCCTTATTCAAAATTCCGCCCAATGATGCCTCGTGCAGCAACTCGCCCTCAGCTTCCTGACGCACCTGCGACTCGAGATTCGGATCAACATGGACCAGAATGCCCGTGTTGCGCGAATAGACGCGTGTCCGCGCATTGTCCAGGCGTGAGCCCAATATCTGCGCGCTGGGCAGATGAAGGTGGATCTGTTTCTCGTGAATCTGAATGTCGCCGCTCTTGAGCCGTGAGAAATCAATTCCCGCAATCACCTGCCCGTGGACGATCATCAGCAGCTTGTCGCCGGCAATAAAATCCGGGAGCAGCAGATTGTCTTTTGCGCCGGTCACGATCTTGTCCATGTTGTAGACCACGGTTTCCAGGCGCTGCAGTTGCTGTATGCGCTCAATCACGCTGCCGTCGCTGGTAATCTGTGTGCGCCGCCCGCTGAGCGCTGACCAGAGTGATGCCAGCGGCCCTGACTGCACACGTGCCATGGTGACAGCCAGCAAAAGCGCCAGCGCGGCGCCGATCAGCAAGCCTGTGAGCAGCGCAGGCCAAAATTTTCGAGCAGATGGAAAGACAGTGCCTTCAGTCATGGAGATATTGTAAGTTTCCCGCGGCCTGAAGAGGTTAAACGAAAGGGCGTTTCTGACTATGCGCTAATGCGTGTGAACCTGATCGGCTTTCTTATGTTCAAGCTGTCCGTAATACGCTGCGGCATTGTCTTTGAATGTGGCTTCGTAATTGGGATACTGGCGAAAATTCTTGTAGGCAGGCAGATTGAGCGATTTCTGTATCTCTGCCAATGGCATTCCCTGGCTGTGCATCCGCGCAACCTGGTCGCGCAGCTCGGCCAGATAATTGCGGAACTGCTGAAGCTCTTTCTTCGTTGCCAGCTCAAAATGCCCGGGAACAACATGCTCAACCGGCAACGTAAGAATATGGTCCAGTGCGCTAATCCAGTTTTCCATGTCGCCATCGTCCATGGCAGGACAAGAATTCGTCAGGAACAGATCGCCGGTGGCAACCGTGTGCTCGTCAGGAAAATAAATCACGGCATCACCGCGAGTGTGTGCCGGCCCCGGATAGTAGATGTGAACAGGGTGGCCGCCCACAAACAGCGTAAGTCCGCGTGAGTCAGAAAAGACTTCATTGAGCTGATATTCCGCAACAGGCCGTTTGCCTTTCTCTTTGGCCTCTTCGGCAAGAGATTTCGAGACCGCCGCGCGCGTTTGCGCCGTGCTGATGACAATCGCATCCGGGCCAACCGTGCTGTTTCCGCCCCGATGATCGGGATGATAGTGCGTATTCACAATCCATCGCACCGGAGCGGAAGAAACTTTACGGATCTCATCCAGCAGCTTGCGGCCTTCCCGCGCATTCAAACCGGTATCGACCACGAGAATGCCCTGATCGCTCACCAGAAAAGTTGAATTTGCGCTGGCATCGTTTTCAGAGATGTAGGCGTAAAGATCAGGGCCGATTTTCTGCACTGACGCGGAAGCGTTGCGCGCGGCTGCGCATAAGAAAAGACAGACTGCAAGTTTATTGATGAAGCTATGTTTCAAAGTGTATCCCCGGCAAGCTGCTGCTCTTCATCGATACGCAATGATAAACATTCTGCGGAATGGAAACAGCACCTTGCCTTGATCATTGGGACGGTACGCTTCCTGAATGCCTTCCAGGCACATTTCTTCAAACAGACGGCGCAATTCTGTATCGTTCAGGCGATCGAGATACGGTCGCATGGCGGTGCTGCGAATCCAGTCATAAACAGCCTTGGGGCCGTCCATCACGTGCTGGTATTCGGTCTCCCATATATCAACCCGGCTGGCGCTCTTGCGCAGAACGTCATAGTAAAAGGCCGGCGGTTGCACGGTAAAAGAGCCGGAGGCAGAAACCATGTCCTTGGCCCAGCGAGGATCGCCCCCCTCAGACACTTCCTTAATCACCGTGTGCGCCGCAGAGTGAAAGTTATTGGGCATTTGAGCCGCCAGCGCTCCGCCTGTCGCAACTCCATTGATCAGGCTGCGAAACAGCGTGGCATGGCCGGGCACCCAATGAAACGCTGCGTTAGAGAAGATCAAATCAATCGCAGGCTCGGGCTTCCATGCTTCAATGTCATACAAAAGCCAATGCCAGTCAGGATGCTTGGCTTTGGCCTGCTCCAGCATCTCCTTGGAGTTGTCCACGCCCGTGATGTTGGCGTTGGGCCAGCGATCATGCAGCTGCTCGGTGCTGTTGCCCGGGCCGCAACCCAGATCAACAATGCTGGCAGGCGATTGCAGATGAATTTGCGCGATCAGATCGGCCGCGGGCCGCGCGCGCTCATTGGCATACTTCAAATATAGATTGGGATCCCAGGCGGGCATCTACTGAAAACTTTAATTGTGAGCAGCCGAAAGAAGCAAGCGCTAGGCCGTCACAGCCCTCGTCTTCTCTGCCGCAATCGCCACCAGCATGGCTTCATCCTCCGCGAATTTGAACCAGGGAATACCGCGCTGCTGCGCGGTTCGTTCCTCGGCGCGTCCAAGGCATTCCAGATCAGCCTTGTTTACCACCTGAAGGCCCTTGCTCTGGAGAAAGCTCTGCACGTGCTCCGCATTGAAGCTGGATTCGCCGGCAGTCTTCAGATATTCCAGCACATGCACCGCGCCCACCTCAGCATCATGCCGCGCGATCCCCACAAGACCGTCACTTGCCTTGCGTGCCCAGCCTACGGCATACATTCCCGGCAAAGTTTTTCCTGCCTGCGGATCAAACAATTCGTATGCCGCGCGCTTGGGATCGCCCTGATCTGGATTAGTCACGTAACTGTCGCGGCTGTATGGCAAGCCCAGGGCCGGATCAGCCACATCCCCGATGGCAAAAATCATGGTGTCCACTTCCAGGTCAGTATGCTGGTCCGTGGCTTTGCACGCCATGCTGCCGTCGCGCTCAAAGAGAACGTTTTCCGTAACCTTGAGCTGACTGATACGATTAGCGGGATCAGCATGAATTGACTGCGGCGAGCAGAGAAAACGAAAGCGCAGACGCGGCTTGCTCTGCGGATGCTCTTCCGCCGGCGTACACAGAACAGGAAAAGTTTCCTCGGCCAGCTTGCTGATGTCCTGGCCTACGGCCGCAAGCTGCGGCTGTATGCGCTGCAGCTCCTGATCAAAGGCCTGGCGATCAAGAAACTCCTCAATGTAATCGAATTCTTTTTTATCGAACTTGGCTTCAAACGGTCCGCGTCGCGCCACCACAATCACCTCTTCCGCCGTCTTCTGTGGCGCATCGATCAGGAGCCAGCGCGCAATGTCCACCATTACATTTCCCATGCCAACAATCGCCACGCGCTTGCCCGTGGAAAAATCATGCGAGGTAAAAGGCGGCAGCAGGTTATAGCTATAGACAAAATCCTTGGCGGCGTACACGCCTTTCACATCTTCTCCGGCCAGGCCCAGCTTCTTGGTTCCCTGGGCGCCCACCGCAAAGACAATGGCCGCTGGATTGAACTTCTGCAAATCTGCAATGGAAACCGCTGCCTGATTGGAAACCGGCACATGGCCAAAGTAGTGGACGTTGGGCAGGCTCAGCACCTTGGCAAACTGCTTGCGCAATCCAATCTTCATTTTGTCTTTTGTGGGATAGATGCCGTACTCGGCCAGGCCGCCGGGCTTGATGTCGCGGTTGAGAATGATAACTTCATGGCCGCCCTGCGCAATCTTTTGAGCGGCAAACATTCCTGCAGGTCCCGCGCCAATAACGAAGACGGTTTTCACGGCTTCCCCTCCAGGCTTACAGAGCAGCTACCGCGCAGACGTTGCTGCCCTTCCAGCCTGATGCGGGCCTTATCTGCGAAAGTCTTCCTTATTATCCTCTAACTGCAGCGCCATCGCGCAACACAAAAGTTTGTCTTGCGCAGGGTTAACTCTTCACCGGCTCCGGTGACTGCTCTTCTACCTTTATGGATGGAACACCTGACACCTGTGAACGCAGCTTCGGGTCGCTTTCGATGGCGTTCAGGATTTCCCGCGTCACCTTGTTATCAATCTCGCTGGCATTGCCCATCTCTACAGGATAGCGGACCACCAGTTCCAGAGAGGTTTGCGTCAGGTGCAGGCGCGTCTCCGGAGCGAAAGTAGCCAGCGTGGAGTTGAGTGAGCGCTCCACATTGCGCCGCTGCATCTCCATTTTGTCGCGATACTCGGCAAAGACTTTATTCACCGCCTCCATGATGCGCTGTTCCACCTGGCGATAGTCACTCTTGGACTCAAGCGTGAGCGTAATTTCATGCCACAGGAAGTTCGTGCCCGGAATCTGCTTGAACATTCCGGAGCTGGCCTGAAACACCACGGCATTGGAGAACGCAACCACGCGTCCAGTGGGCAAAGGCGCCGGGCCGCGCGTGACCTCCATCAGGTGCATACGCACCAGGCCGATATCCACCACGTCGCCGGTCACGTCGGCAATTTGCACGCGATCGCCCACGCGCAACCCATATTTGCCAATCAGGAAGAAATAACCGGCAATCGAGAGAATTACATTCTGCAATGCTACGGCAATGCCTGCCGTCATGAGTCCGGCAAAAGTCGTAATCGCGCCAAGCTCGCTGGCAAACGCGGCAGCAATAATGATGGCAACCAGAAACCACAGGACAATGCGGCGAATCAACAGGAACTGGTAGCGGCGGCGCACGTCAGTAATGTAACGGAAGATTGCGCGACGCCACAGCTCTGAGATACCAAAGACAACAGCCAGAATCAGTGTCAGCCCGCCTAATCTGATCAACAGGCCCTTGAGTTCAGCCTCATATTCGCCTTCCACTGCCTCACGCCAGTTCCTGGTATTGCGGACATAAACGTCGAGCAGGATGTTCTGCTTGCCCAGCGGGAGAAAGCTGGCGGAAAGCTGCTTGAACTGCTGTGTAACAGCGTCGAGATCTTTACGTTGTTGGACCAGCACGGCAGGGTCCTGCGAATCCGGCGCGGCTGAAACCTCGTCTCCCTTTTGCGTAAGGCTTTTGACAGCAGCAATCAGCGGCGCACGCAGGTTCTTTGCTGCCTGGCTCAGCTTCTCAGTCTGTTGAAGATTCGTATCCAGCGCGTGCAGCTTGCGCCTGAGAGCAAACAGGTCCGTGGCCAGCGGGAGAATCCCGTTAGGAGACTCTTTTCTGTCCCGCACAGCAGCGGCAGCAGCTGTCGCGGAAGCGTTGGCCGTTTTTGTATTCGAGTCGGCTTGCTCCTTGGTATTGGTCGCGGCGGCGGCAGGCACCGTGCGCGCCAGCTCTTCTACGTGAGCAGAAAGCGTTCCGGAATTGGCCCCGCCTGTCGAAGTCCCCACCGCAAACTGCAGCATGCTGCGCAATGCGTCACGCCGCGCCTGGAACAGATCCAGTTCACTCTGATTCTCATCGATGGAAGCCTGGATGGTGGCGCGCTTTTTGCCCGTAGCTGTACTCAGTTGAGTGCGCAGCGAATCAATCGCTGCTTGCGACTCCTTGACCTTCGCATCCGCCTGGTTCGCGGAATTCAGCAAACGCTGGTATTGCGAGGCTGCGGTCTGGGCGCTTCCTTCACCCGAGTTTACCTGACCCGCAAGCGCCTGCGCTCTCGCGCGCGCAAAATCAAACCCTAGCCGGACTACCTCATCCGCAACCTGCCGATTGTCATTCAGAAAGACGGCATCGCTGGGCTCGTTGATCAACTGCTGCTGCGCATTCAGCTGGCCAGACCACACAATGGTCTGGTTCAGGAAAGACAGCACCTCATCCGCATTGGGCGAAGAAGGTTTGCCGGCATCGGTCTGCGCGCCTGCATAAACCGCGGCGATCAAAATCGCCAGGGCGGTCAAAACTTGCTTCCGTAATTTAAAAATTCGCATTTTCCAGATTGTCGTTTTCCAGATCGTCGTTTTTAAGCATGTCGTTGTCTCATCGCTGGTCCGGTGAAATTGTACGTGAAGCTCTAGCGCTCTTTCCTGTATCAGCAGCGAGTGGCGAATGACGCGGCCAGAAAATGATCTTTGTACTCTTATTTTCGGTATTTCAAGATTAGAGGCCGGGCATGCAGCAGGGGTTGGTTTTGCGGATGGAATGCATTCTGCGTACACTTCAAATTGCTGGAAACAGCAATAAAAAAGGGTGTTCCCATGAACACCCGTCATAACTATTATCCCTTGTAAAACTTCACGGAGACTTGGCTCCGCTCATTGACTACTTTTTCTTTGCTTTTTTCTTGGCTGCTTTTTTCTTGGTTGCCATGAGTGATTGTGCCTCCTTGAAAGATTTAAATCCTAGAGCCTTTTACTTTTGTAACCCAATGAATTGTACTGTTGCCTGCGTACATACAAGATATTGATGTAGCTGTGTGATGAATGTCAATAAAAAAATAGAAAAATTTTGTGAATTGTGTGATACGGGCCGGAAGGAAAATTCCCGGCGACGCAAATTTTGATCCGCTCTATCTGAAAGCAGTGTTCTTTTCGAAACAGAAATTCACTAACTCCGGCGTATAGCGTTGATTGACGGCTGCCGAAACGTCGGTGCGCTTGATGTCTTCAAATTTGAAATCGATGGTTCCATCGCTATGCACTGTGCCCACCAGGTATCCGTAGATTTTCGTGCGCGCATCCTCGGCAAGCATTGAATCATCCGGCAATGCGTAGCGAACTGCGCCGGCAGTGCCCACAATCCAGCCGGGTAGCTCTCCGCCATGAATCTTGCGATATTCCGTGTGAAAGATGCCACTCATGTAAAAGTGCGAGTGGCTGGCCAGAATGTAAACATTCTTTTTTGTCTGCTTCTTGAAATTGAGCAGATCGGTGAAAACGCGGCGGCCGGTTGTGAGCCCGCTATCCCAATCATTCATGCTATGGCCAGAAGCCACGCTATCTGGCAGCGCGGCATGCATCCCCACTACCAAAGCGTGGACGTCTGCGTTTGAAGCTGCATGCTGTATTACGCCTTCCATCCACTTCACCTGGTCCGCGGAGAACTGGTCTTTCGTCGCATTGTCGAGATAAATAAAATCGACTCCGCCCTGGATCCAGTGAAAGTAAGTTTTGGGCTTTGTATCGTTTGGATCGTCACTCAGGCGCTGTTTCTTCAGCGGATCAGCCTCCAGCCATTTTGCGAACTTCTCCACAAACTGCGCGCGGCTCTTGGGAGCGATGGTTTCATGGTTGCCGATGCCGATAAAAACCGGAATAGAGCCGAATGGCGTGACTTGGTTATTGATGAAATCATCCCACTCTTCTTGCTCGTAGGTCTCTTTTTCAATGATCCTGCCGCGATGTTCAGGCTCATGCTGATAGTCTTCGTCAGGACCATAAGTCGCGCGCAGATCGCCCAGGTGCCAGTAAAATGCTGCGTGGTTTTTGATGGCCGCAGCAGCAATAGAAGGCATGATCACGTTGCCACAGTTGCGCGAATCGCCAGAAACAACAAATTTCCATTCAGCATTGGCAGGTGACGAGGTGTTTTGTGCGGGCAGAAGAGAAACGAAGAGCAAAAGCAGAAAAGCTGACTGGGCAAGCCTCATTCAATGACCTCACAGATCGAACCTTCCAATCTAATGATGCGCTTGGTCTCGCGCAAGTCATTGCATTCGCTATTGTGTGATTAGATGCGGCTTATGAGTCAGCTTCTCCTCGCTATATCCACTGCAGGTCTGGACGAAAACGTTTATGGCAGCTCTGGCAGGTGGTGTCCATGTGCATAAAAAAGTTGATTACAGCCGTGGAGTCCTGCTTCTGCGCGGCATGGTTGAGTTCTTCCGCAACACGCGAAAGCTGGACGCGCTTATCGTCGAAGAACTTTACGTCATCCTCGCTCCAGCCTTGGTCACGATAGGTAGCTTCATATTTATTGAGGTCTTTGGCCATCGCCATCACCTTGCTGGATGAGGTAGCTATGGATTCCATCTTGGCGGGCGTAAATGGACGATCGTGCCAGATGGTAAAGCTCAGACGCGTGTATTCCTGGTGTATCTGCGCCTGCATGAATTTCTGCAGGTCTTCACGCGCAGCCGAATTCGGCGGGGCCGGCGTGGAAGCAGCAACCTGCGCAGTGTAAGTCCTGTAGCCAATTGCTACCGTAATCAGAAAAAACACCAGCAGGCCGATACCTATTTTCGTCTTATTCATCGGGCAATCTTCTCCCGCGTGACCTGCTCTGAAGACTGCGCGATAACCTCAGGGTACATTGTGGGGGCCTTTACTGTTGGCAAATCGCCATTGAGTGATTTCAGGAATGCAATCAAGTCAGCTTTTTCCTCTGTCGTGAGATTGAGTTTGTAAATCAGCTTGGATTTGTTTGGACCGCCATCGCCGCCGCGGTCGTAAAAGTCCACCACCTGCTCCAGCGTGGCCACCGACCCATCATGCATGTAAGGCGCAGTCAGTGAGACGTTGCGCAGCGACGGGGTTTTATAGGTGTAGCGGTCTTCTTCCCTTTTGGTGACTTCGTAGCGACCAGTGTCCTGTGGAGCGCCAGGCGCCGCAACAGAGCCAAGGCTGTAATACTTATTGTCAGTAAAGTTGGGGCCGTTGTGGCACTCAGAGCATGCGCCCTTGCCGATGAAAACCAGCAAGCCGCGTTTTTCCTGCTGCGTGAGCGCAGACTTATCGCCTGCAGCGTAATGATCAAAACGCGAGTTGGGTGTCACCAGCGTGCGCTCAAATGATGCGATCGCGTGAGCGACATTATCGAGCGTCGGCGTGCTGCTGAATACGGTCTTAAAGTCCTGGCGGTATCCGGGAATGGAGTTGAGCCGGTCGACCAGATGTTTTTCGTCGAGCATGTTCATCTCAATCGGATTAAGCAGCGGGCCTTTGCATTGCTCGTCGAGCGTGCCGGCACGGCCATCCCAGAACTGCGCAGTGTTGTAAGCAGCATTCAGGACGGTAGGAGAATTTCTGCGCCCCAGCTGCCCTTGAAAGCCTTTAGCGCGTGGCAGAGCATCAGCAAAAGCTTTTCCTGGATCGTGGCAGGTCGCACAACTGCTGGCGCGATCGAGGGAGAGCCGCGTATCGAAAAAGAGCTTCTTGCCCAGCTCGATTTTTGCTGCGTCCTGTGGATTATCTGCCGGCACTGGCACAGCTGGCAGAGCGCTAAGGCTGCCGGGAAGCGTCCGCAGTGTATCCAGCATCTCCGGCGTAATGCTTGGCGGTTTAAAGCTGGATTCATCTGCGGTAAAGCCGCGCCTGCCGGCCACTAAAAACGTGGCCATAATCGTTAACGCACAAACGAACCGATACCCTATATCTTTCCGGGTCATGCGAACACCTGTCTTTCTCTGCGAACGTTCTACTTCCTGGCTGCGGTTGCGGGCTGAGCGCCGTTCTCCAACAGGATGTCTGAGGTAACGCTGCCGCTGGCAGGCACCACAATGGTCTTTTCAATCATGTGTGAGCGCTCATGCCACGCTTTAAGAACGTAGCGCCCCGGCGGAACGTCTGTGAGAGTAAAAGAATGGCCGGGCATGCTGTTGGCAAAATACTTTGTCGGCACCACAAAAACACGCGCATGCATCTGGTGGTGGATCGAGCAGAAAACATCCACGATGCCTGTCTGGTCGAAGGTAATGCTGCGCATCTCTCCCTTTCCGTACAAGCCCAGGTTGAACTGGCTTGATCCGGTGAATGAATAGACGTTGTGCACCACGTCGTCATCGTTGGGCATCTCTACTTTCTGCCCCGTCACCGCGATCACAAACTCCGGAGAAAACTGCAGATTGTGCTGAGAAATTTTTACGGGTGTCTCCGGCGGCTTGGCGTCATGCATGCCCTCCAGCCAGATCACCACATTTTCCCTGCCGCCGGCAGCCGGACTGGTGGCGGGATCGGGAATGTTCGCCAGCTTGATTTTTCCTGAAACCGTTCCTGCATGCGCAGGCGACATGGACAACATTGCAAACGCGACCATTGCAACAATCGATATTCTGGTCACACTATCCCCCAATGAACGAATTATCTCTGCGCTTGAGAGCCCAGATATTGCCCGCGCACAACAGATTTTCTGCTGGCAGGCCGCGCGGTTTCCGGAAGGGAAGCGACCCGCAATGGAGAATAGTTTGAACTTAAAATATGGCCAATCTTACGAAAGTAATGGAGATGAGATGGTCAACAAATGCAGCCGCAATCATTCCAGCCGTTCGCTAACGATTGTTATGCGTTTCCCATTTTAGGAATTCGGTTCGGAGGGAATAGAGCGTTTCATCCCATGTGCTGTAAGGTTTGCTGAATGGGAAAACGAGAGTAGTAGTACCTTAAGGATTAATGGCTGAACCGGCGAATACAGCGGGATTTGTGCGGTGCTGGCGCGGTACGGGCTGCCGTGAAGCGGTCTCCTGCGCGAAGCTGTACTCCATATCCCGCGACTGCATCACGTACTTTCCCTTGAAGCGCACATTGGCTTCAGCATAAGTGGAAGTATGGAGCCACATGCCGTTGACCTCGGCAAAAGTCATCCGAATACTGATATCGCGAATCCACCAGGAAGGATTCTTCGCCGGGCTGCCTTCAATCCGACGAATGTTATAACTCTCGGCATCTACCCACATTTTGCCTTTGAGCAGATCTTTGTCTTCACGTTTTGGGACCAAAGAAAGAACATAGCAGCGCTGGCCGTTCAGAGATTCCTGACCCAGCAACTGGAAATTGTAGTTGTCAGGAGAGATTCCCTTGCGCTCGGCTTCTTTCGCAGGCTCGGTCTCTTTATTCAGGACGTCGCGCAATACCTTTTCTCCCATGCCTCCGCTGCTGCGCTCAATCTGGTACTCCTTGTCGTCCGGCGGGAGAACAGAGATGCTGGCCACAACCTGGGCCTTCTGCTGCTCTGATTTATCAAGCAGAAGATAATTGCGCTTAACTGTAAAAGGGTGGACGTGAGCTTTGTTGTCCTGCTGCGCTTTCAGCATTGCCCGGACAATGCTGGTTGCATCGGGTTGTGATGAGCCAACCTGCGCGATGCCTGCGCCCGTTAGCAGGCCAATCAAAACTCCCCAGAATGTGAATCGCAGTACCACCGTAACCGCCTATTTTCCTTTTGCAGAGTTAGAGGAGTTTCCCGTGGAAAAGGAGGCTTGACTAAGGTGACTAAGGCTTTATTTCTTCGCATTCAACTCATGGTTTGGAGCCATAGCGCGAAAGCCTGCAAACATCAGAGAGAAAGGGGGCGTCGGGAGCAAGACTTCCATGAAAGTTTTTCCATCGCCAGGAATTTTTTGCGCAGCTCTTTTTGTCAGTTTTCTTGCTGTGAGCTGTGGATCGGTCTCCAGCAATAACAACCCAATGCCGGGGACAACCGCTTCAATCACAACGCAGGTTGTTGCTTCCGGTTTCACCGTTCCGCTGGGCCTTGAGCACCCGGATGATGGCAGCGGACGCATGTTTGTGGTGGAGCAGGGAGGCACCATACAAATCATCCAGAACGGGGCCGTGCTGCCGCAGCCGTTCCTGGACATCACCAGCAAAGTAATGATGGATGGTGAAATGGGCTTACTGGGAATTGCTTTCCACCCAAACTTCACCGCCAGCCCGAAATTCTATGTGAACTACACCCGTAACAACGGTGGACAGTTTCAGTCTGTAATTTCCGAATTCTCACTGCCTGCGGCCAGTGCCAATCAGGCTGATCCAGCAAGCGAACGCATTCTGCTGGTTGTCGACCAGGTAGGCAATTTCAATAACCATAAAGCAGGCAAGCTGGCTTTTGGTCCAGATGGATTTCTCTATTTCGGATTGGGCGATGGTGGCAGCGGTGGTGATCCGTTTGGCCACGGACAAAACACACAAATCCTGCTGGGCAAGATGATGCGCATCGACGTGGACAGCAGAAGTCCTGGATTGCAATATGGCATTCCGCCCGACAATCCGTTTGTGAATGGCGGCGGCTTGCCGGAGATTTATGCTGTGGGCTTTCGCAATCCCTGGCGCTTTTCTTTTGACAATCCGTCAGGCCGCATTTTTGTGGGCGACGTAGGGCAGGACAGTTTTGAGGAAGTCGATATCCTGCAAAAAGGCGCGAATTACGGATGGAACACCATGGAAGGCGATCACTGTTTTAATCCCATGACCAACTGCAACATGACGGGACTTACACTGCCGATTACCGAGATCCCCCATCCTGAAGGCGAAGCGGTAATCGGCGGGTTTGTTTATCACGGAAGCGCGATCCCTGCGCTCCAGGGCATGTATGTATTTGGCGACTTGAACGGAACCATCTGGCAGTTGCAGGAAACCACCCCAAATATGTGGACGCGCACGATGCTGATGAAGAACGCTCAGGGCATTACGTCATTCGGCGAAGATGCAAACGGCGAGCTGTACGTGCTCGACTTGGGGGGAAATGTGTCAAAGATCGTGGCAACCCAGTCTTTGCAAATGCAAATGATGATGTGAGCTAGGCCGCTCCTGCGGTGACCCGCAGCTCGGGATAGAGCGGGAACTCTTCTGCCAGCTCCAGCACCTGCTTGCGAATGCGCGCAAGCGCCTGCGCATCTTTGCTATGGTTGAGGGCGTCAACAATCCAGGCGCCTACCTGCAGCATTTCTTTCTCTTTCATACCGCGCGTAGTGAGCGCCGGCGTGCCAATACGGATTCCGCTGGGCTTGAGCGGCGGATTGGTGTCGAACGGAATCGCGTTTTTATTGACGGTGATACCGGCTTGTCCCAGAGCGTTTTCAGCTTCACTGCCGAGAAGGCCTTTGGCAAAGACGTCTATCAACATGAGGTGCGTGTCGGTGCCGCCGGAGATGATGCGGAAACCTTCATCCATAATCTTGCCCGCCAGCGCCTTTGCGTTGGCCACAACCTGTCGCGCGTAATCTTTAAACGAAGGCTGCAACGCCTCTTTAAAACAGACAGCTTTGGCCGCGATGATATGCATGAGCGGGCCGCCCTGAATGCCGGGGAAAGCGATCTTATCGACGGCGCTAGCAAAGTCCTGCTTGCAAAGGACCATACCGGCGCGCGGGCCGCGCAGCGTTTTATGCGTGGTGGTGGTTACAACGTGCGAATGCGGCACCGGTGAAGGATGCGCACCACCGGCAACGAGCCCGGCGATATGTGCCATATCGACCATCAATTTGGCATCGACTTTATCCGCGATCTGGCGCATGCGGGCAAAATCAATCACGCGGGCATAAGCGCTGGCGCCTCCGATAATCATCTTGGGACGTTCACGCAGCGCGATCTGCTCCATCTCGTCGTAATCAATGGTCTCTGTTTCTTTGTTCACGCCATAAGGAATGATCTTGTACATCTTGCCGGAGAAATTCAGCGGATGGCCGTGCGTAAGATGACCGCCATGCGCGAGATTCAAGCCCATGACAGAATCACCCGGCTGTAGCAGCGCCATATAAGCTGTCATGTTGGCCTGTGAGCCGGAGTGCGGCTGCACATTGGCATGCTCGGCGCCAAAGATCTGCCGGGCGCGATCGCGAGCCAGATTTTCTACGACGTCAGAAAATTCACAGCCGCCGTAATAGCGTTTGCCCGGATATCCCTCAGCATATTTATTGGTAAAGACCGAACCAGCCGCCTCAAGCACAGCCATGCTCACAAAATTCTCTGAGGCAATGAGTTCCAGCCCTTCATGCTGGCGGTTGGCCTCATCGGCAATGGCGCGGGCGATTTCCGGATCGGTCTCAGAAAGAGGGCGGGACATCCAATTATTTTTCATGACTATGAAATCTTACTAGGAACCGCAATTCTCATCACTCCTGATTGCGATTTGGATGTCCCGAATTGTGTTTACGGCTGCTTATTGCCCTTTCAGATAGGCAATCAGCGATGAGAAGTCATAGTTGATGCCAAACTGGCCCCGCACGTCCTGAGCATTCAGCAGGTCTGTCTTGTTTGACCACTTGATGGCGAGAGGAATGGAGATTGCCTTTTGCAACTGAATGGTGGCCTTGGCCTGCACAATGCCCAGCCATCCCGATGTACCCAGGAACTGCTGTGCGTTGGGCGGAAGCAAAATGTTGGTGCCGGGCGCCAAGTTTGCCGAGGTAAGATTCAATACCGATGGGTCCCACTGATACTGGCCATATCCGGCCAGGGAAAGCACCAGCGGCGGCGCGGATTTATTGCCAATGGCCTGATCAAACTCCGCTGAAAGCTGAACGTCTTTCACCCGTCCATACACCGCACCGGATGGCACGCTGGCATAAATGGAAGCTGCCAGGTTGGCGGATATCTGCGCACCGCTTTTCCAAGATTCTGCCGCTATAAAGCGCAGATCATGCGTGGATGGCTGGTTGGCAGGACGGGAAAACGTGTATTCCGCCGTCAGGATCGGTGTGCCGCGCGCAGAGTCTATTACCTGCTGGTTCAACTGCTGAAACGTAGCCAACGATGTTGAGGCGGCAATGATCAGCGCATCAAAATCCTTCGAATCATTATTGCGGCATTGGGCAAAAAACCTTTCCAGGAAGCTTTCGTAATCCAGCACCATTTGTTTTGCGTTTTGCGATGCGTAATCTGTGGCAAGCTGGGCGGCAATCTCATTCTGGAGGGTTTGGAACACTGGGTCGCTGGTTATCTTGGCATTGAGCGTCAGAGTTCCAATTGCTTTGCCAAGGTTGTTGCCTGCGCTGGTCAGCGCGCTCATTTGATCATTCTTGGCTTTATTCCATGCTGTTTGAAACTTGGCTGATGCCGGATCGAGCGAATGCCAGAAGTTCCAGCGGGAAGTAATCGAGGACAGGCGCGCGTTGGATGTAGGCAGAAGCACTGTTCCAACATTTGCGCTCCCGCTGTTGGCTGCTCCGGTTGTGGTGGCCGTGGTCGTGTTTGAGTTGTCCACAGTGAATGTGGCGATCACGTTAGTTGTCCGCAACGGATTGACGCAGTTTGAAGAACAGATGCTCTCTTCATAGAGAGTTCCATTGGTTATGAGATGGGCTGCATTCCAGACGTTGCCGTTCAAGGTCAGGCTGCTTCCGTTGGAGGTGCTGGCAAATGCCCCGGTTTCTGCCGCTAACGAGAGCAGGCCACTTGCGCCCGGCTTAGCGACCACGTCAGTGGATGCGGAGGAAGATTGAGCGGAACCTTTTTGTTTATCGAGACGCGCGGCTTCCCATGCCAGCAGAGCTCCGGCATAAGCTTTGGCTGTGCTGTGAACCGCTGCACCTGGCGCCAATGCCTGGACCCACAACGCTGTACTGGTTGGCTGAAGCAGCATGTCCGTTGTCCCATTGACCGCGGTTGGAGCGCTATTCAACGTCCCGTCGGGACTTAGCGCGTCCGACGGCGCGGCATTCATCAACTGCTGAAGCTGATCGCAAAATGTAACGGCATAGAGCGTTGCGGAGCAGTCTACTTTGATATGTCTTTGCGGAGTGCCAGCGGATGGCGCAGGCGTAGCTGACGGCTTGGGAGCCGGTGCAGGCGTGCTTGTAGGATTTTGTCCTGCAGCATAGGTTGATAAGGCCAGTCCCGTCGCAACCAGGAAGCGGACCAATCTGAAAATAAAGCGGTATTCTTGCATTTGTCTTTTCCTTCTATCAATTTCCAATAATGGTCAGGCTATGAGTGAAGCCCGATGAATTCCAGGTCTGAATAAGGGCAAGCGTGGGGTTGTTAGAGCCGTCTCCACCGCAGTCTTCCACCAAAGCGGCAGATTCATGCACTCCCGACAAGGCAAATGTCATCACCAGCGTGGTTGCGCCAGCCAGCACAGGAAATGTAAAGGCGTCCCCGGCAACCGTATAAACGACTTGCCCGCCAGACGCAGGCGTGGCAACCGCACTTACAAGAGAAGCTCCGCCCAGCAGTGAATTCAGTTTGATTGTGACCTTTGTGCCGGTTGGCGCAGAGTATGTGGCTACCCCGGCAGATTTAAGTGAACAAGGCATATACGCTCCTTACAAACGATAAAAATTCATTGGTTTCAAAAACGGCCAAGGGGAACCGGGAGGATTTTCCTCCACACATACCATTTAATAAGGGGGATTGTTGAGGCTACTGTAATAAGAGAAGTGATCGTCAGGGTAAAAACATTTCAAAAGATGTTTATCAGCTGATGACCTCAGAATGTGACTTTTCATTTTGAAGACAATGCACAAGCTCCTATTTTGTATGAGATTTCAGGATGAGCGCGACGGAGATATCCGTTGCGTTTTGTGTTTTAAGAGGGATTTGTGACCCCTCTACTTAATCGTCGGCCCGTTCGGGTGAGATGGGGGTAAGAGCCGCTCAAGCCTGGGGTAAAGTGGGGTGACATGGGGAGCGAGAGGGGTAGAGTGGGGTGAGTGCGAGGTGGGAGTGTGCAGAAAGCAAAGCCGCGCCACTATCCATTCTAATAAGGTGGTTGCAAGTCGAAATTATTCCTGAAAATTGACTTTCAGAGTTCCTTAAACGGGAATGGAACAATAGGCCTGAAATCGCGGTATAAAACATCATTCGCAGGAAACAGAGTGTGAAAATGGTTGCTTCTTGTGGGCCAGCTACATTGACATATTTCAGGATATTTAGGTATTCTTAAACCTTCACTGCTCTGCAGTTGCCTCGCCTTGAGTCTTCCCTTCAGGAAGTAGGTAAGTGGCGTCAATCGAGCGGTCTTTCTTAGTGCTTTAATTCTCTAGGAGTTTGGAAATGGTAACCCGTTTTCCAGGCGGGCAGGAAATTGCGCGCAAGTGGTTTTTGGTGGATGCGAAAGGGCAGACGCTGGGGCGGTTAGCCTCGCGCGTAGCCAGCATTCTGGCTGGCAAAGAGAGCCCCCTATACACGCCGTTTATTGACGCGGGCGATCATGTAATCGTGATCAATGCAGATAAGATCCGCGTGACCGGCATGAAGTCTGAACAGAAAGTTTACCGTCATTACACCGGCTTTCCCGGTGGTTTGCGTGAAGAGCAGTTCCGCAAGCTGTTTGACCGCCGTCCTGACCGCGTGGTGGAAGAGGCCATTCTGGGCATGCTGCCTAAGAACAAGCTCGGCCGCGCCATGGGCAAGAAGCTGAGAGTCTATGTCGGCGACAAGCATGACCAACAGGCCCAGAAGCCACAGGTTCTGGAATTGCCAGGACGCAAACAGGCATAAGCCGAAGAATTTTTGGAGCGATTGAGAATAAATGGCTGATCAAGTTCAGTATTACGGGACCGGGCGCCGCAAATCGAGCGTGGCCCGGGTATTTCTGCGCCCTGGCGCAGGCAAATTAACAGTCAACGGTCGCGAATTCGACCAATATTTCCTGACGGGCGCACAGAGGGTTGAAGTGAAGCAGCCGCTGGTAACCACCGAAACCAGCTCAACCTTCGACATTACCGCGAACGTCTCTGGTGGCGGCATTAATGGCCAGGCCGGCGCTTTAAAGATGGGCATTGCCCGCGCGCTGCTGGAATTCAATGTTGAGCTGCGAAAGAAGCTGAAGGTGGAAGGCTTCCTTTCCCGCGATGCCCGCGGCAAAGAGCGCAAGAAGTATGGACAAAAGGGGGCCCGCAAACGCTTCCAGTTCTCCAAGCGCTAAAGATTTACCAGCGGGACGGCTTCTGGCCGTCCTCTGCTTTTGTGCAGGATTTCTTGAGTTTGGCTCACCCGTCCATGGGGTCCCGAAGGCGGAGCTGAGCGGTTGATCACCGGGACCAACAAATTTCCCTCCCGCATCCACGGGAGCGGAGCAGGGAATAAATCCCGAGCGTGCAAGACCGACGCAGAGGATGCAATTCAATAAGGAGGTATTTTGGCTAACATCACCATGAAAGAGCTGCTTGAAGCGGGTGTCCACTTTGGCCACCAGACCAAGCGCTGGAATCCCCGGATGAAAGAATACATCTTTGGGGAACGTAACGGCATTTACATCATTGACCTGCAGAAGACGCTCAAGATGTTCAAGGACGCGAGCAAGTTCGTGCAGGACGCTGCCACAGACGGACGGACCGTCCTCTTTGTTGGCACCAAACGGCAAGCCCAGGATGCAATCGCCGAAGAAGCCGGACGCTGCGGCATGTTCTATGTGAACAACCGCTGGCTGGGTGGATTGCTCACCAACTGGGTCACCGTACAGAAATCAGTGAAGCGGCTCAAGGAACTCGACGAGATGGCCACAGACGGCCGCTACGAGCTGCTCCCGAAAAAAGAAGTTATCAAGCTGGAACGCGAGCGCAAGCATCTGCAGGCCAACTTGGCCGGCATCAAGAACATGAGCCGCTTGCCGGATGTGATCTTTGTGATCGACTCCAACAAGGAAGCCATTGCGGTGAAAGAAGCCCGCAAGCTAGGTATTCCAGTGGTCGCCGTTGTCGATACAAACTGCGACCCTACGGAAGTCGACTGGGTCATCCCGGGCAATGACGATGCGCTACGCGCTATCCGCCTGTTTGCCTCAAAGATTGCCGATTCAATTGCTGAAGGCGTACAGGCCGCGACCGACAAAGGCGTTGACCTTGCCGCGGCTGCCACCGCTCACGAAGCCAGCGATGAGGTCCAGGCCAAGCCCACTTCCGCTGATCAGGCTGAAGAAGACGAGCTGAACATGGAAGAAGTGCTGGGCGGCAAGGTCCGCAAAGCTCCTGAGTCAGAGACTCCAGCAGAGACGCCCGCAATGGATGTGGCAAAGGCACATTAAAGTATCTGATCCGTCTGGTTCAGGGGTAAGCTTCAAAAGAGTTACCTGGACCGGTTCGGAGTGAAGTGAAAGATTGAAGATTATGGCCCGCGTCAGGCGAAGAGCCACGCGGGTCAAACTTTCTAAAGCAGTAGTTTTTGTGAAGGAAACGAGAAAATGAGTACAGAGACGACGACAAACATTTCAGCAGCACAGGTAAAAGAGCTCCGCGAGCGCAGCGGCGCGCCCATGATGGATTGCAAGAACGCCCTGGCCAACTCCAAGGGCGATGTGGAAGAAGCACTGGTTTGGCTCCGTAAAAAGGGCATTGCTACCGCGGCCAAAAAGGCCACGCGCATGACGAGCGAAGGCTCAGTGGCCAGCTACATTCATGCCGGCGGAAAGATCGGCGTGCTGGTGGAGATCAATTGCGAGAGCGATTTTGTCGCCCGCACGGATGATTTCAAAGACCTGATCAAGGACATTGCGATGCATATTGCCGCGGCGGACCCGAAGTTCGTCCGCAAGGAAGATGTCACGCCTGAGGCCTACGAGAAAGAAAAAGAAATCTATCGTGCACAGGCCGCGGCTACCGGCAAACCTGCTCCCGTGGTGGAAAAGATTGTGGAAGGCAAGATGTCAAAGTTCTACGAAGAAGTCTGCCTGCTCGATCAACCCTTCGTAAAAGAGCCTGGCATCACCATTCATCAGCTCATCGCCAGCAAGGTCGGCAAGCTGGGGGAGAACATCTCTGTCCGCCGCTTTGCCCGCTTCAAGGTTGGCGACGTGGGTGAGACCATCGCCATCAGCAATCCGCAGCAGGAAACGAAAGCTGAGTAGAGCAGAATTTAGTAACTTAGTATTTGGCAAAGGCGATGACGAAAAGTTATCGCCTTTTGTTTTTGCAGACTCAATACAAACCAGGCCACGAATTTCGCGCATGAACACGAATCAAATTCCGGAACTAACGCGTATTAGCGGCATACAGGTCTCTTGGCCACAGATTCGAATTCGCGTATTTCGCGTTCATTCGCGACTGATTCCGACGGCATTTAAGTTCTGAAGTCGTACAATATTCCTATGGTCAAGCGCCCGCTGGTTGAAACTGCACGCAACACGATGCTCTTCAGTGAGATCGTTACGCTTGCGCTCGATTCGTTCCGGACCAGCAAATGGCGGTTCGCGCTGACGGCATTGGGTATGGTGATCGGCACGGCATCACTTATCGTCGTCGTCACGATCGGCCTTACCGGCAAACAGTACGTGATGAACCAGATCCAGGGTATCGGCGCCAATCTGATCTGGGCCTATTATGAGGGCGGCGGCAACGCCACCGTGAGTTCCGGCGCGCGCGACGACCTTACCGTGGAAGATATGCGCGCGGTACAGCAGGAGGTTCCGGGAATCCAGGCGGCCTCGCCCATGACGGAGCTGCATGACCGCGTTTCAGTTGGCAGCGGCAAGGAACGCGACATCCTGATCCTGGGCGTTTCTCCGCAGTATTCAACCGTGCGCAACCTGGATATTCTTGCCGGACGTTTTTTTGACGATGATGACGCCATGTCACGCGCCCACGTGGCCATGGTCACGCAACAATTTGCCCAGCGCGTGTACGGCGGACAGGATTCCGCCAAAGGCAAGGACATCAAGATCAACGGCCTGCCATTTGTGATTATCGGCACGTTCCGTGAGCGCGTGGAGACGTTTGGCCAGTCTGAAATTGCCGACGATACGATTCTGATTCCCTATAGCGTGAGCCGCTATTTCATTGGCACGGATGCCGTGAAGCAGGTGTTCTTCTCCGTGGCAGACGCCGGCGACGTGCCGCACGCCACTGAGATGATCCAGCAAGTACTGCAGGCGCGTCATCGGCCCGCGTCGGTGTATCGCGTGGACAATCTCACGCAGCTTTTGCAGGTTGCGTCCAAGGCAGCCAACGGATTGACGGTGATGCTGTTGTGCATCTCGCTTTTGGTGCTGATCGTGAGCGGCGTGGGAATTATGAACATCATGCTGGCGAATGTGCGAACGCGTATCCGAGAAATTGGCATACGCAAGGCCATTGGCGCTACCAGCCGTGAAATCCGCCTGCAATTTTTAACCGAAGCAGTTTTGATCTCGCTCGGGGGCGGCATTGTGGGCACAATTCTTGGCCTGGCACTTCCCTTTTCTGTCCGCTTCCTCACCGAGTATCGAATCCCCATCTCTGGCCTCTCGGCCATCATCGCTATTCTGGTGGCTGTCATGGTCGGCGTGATTTTTGGAACTCTGCCGGCAACACGCGCAGCCCAGCTTGATCCGGTAGAAGCGCTGCATTACGAATAAGCAGTTTTCTCAAAATCCCGAGCGTAGCGAGAGGGAACGCTATCACCCACCACGGAATATAAGTCATAAAAATTGGGCCGCGATTTTCGCGAATCAAACCAATAATTGATTTTTGAAGCGGGAATAGAAGTTTTTCCAAGCCAAGAAATTTAAGCTTCTATAGGTTCCCTCGCTAACGCTCGGGACAAATAAAAAAAGCCGGGCAGGTTTGCCCGGCTCTTCAGCCTTAAGTCTTAGTGTGCGTTACATCACCAATGCCAAACTTTCAAGTTCCTTGTGTAGAGACTCAACGTTGAGATTTGCGCTCTCAATACGTCCTGCTGCATCGAGCGCCGATTCCGGCGATACGCCGTATCCGCGTCCGGCTAAAAACATTTTTAAAAGTTCCGCTGTCTGGAATGAATCCAGTCCGCCTTGCAGGAGTTCGTTCCTGAGCGCTGCCACTTCAGCAACTGAGAATTTCTCTCCCATAGGTCACCTCCGACCCTTATACCTTCTTGCTTTATTAGACACGGATTACATCGGCTTTGTTGCAGAAAAATTTATTCATCGCAAATCATAGGTAACAGGACGAAAGTAATTCAGCTTTATACCCTTCTTCTGTAAAAAAAACAGTTCATTCTTGACGTTTCCTAACGTTTGTCTTCTCCAGAAGAAAAGCCTTAATCCCTCATCTTACTGAGATGAACGTCAAAGGCCTCTTTTTCCAGCAGAGACGTGAGCTGAAATGCCCTGAATTTATCGCCCACGAACTCGCGTTGGCGATATAACCCCGGCTCACTGTCCACCACCTCATGCCTTGCCTGCCAGTTTTCGAGAAAGCTTTGCGCCTCTTTGATACTTGATTCGCCGTGTTCGCCTGGTGTTGTAAGCGCTTCCGTTGCGTACGATTCCAGCAATTTTGGCCAGTATTTCGCAAGCAGCGTGTTGCTGGCAAACATATCTGCCCAGACAATATGGCCTTTCACTGCTACTACGACGCCAATCGCATTCTGGTTCCGCAATTGTTTGATTACGCTTTCATACGACTTCTGCATTGGCCCGACAATTGAATCCACCTGCTGCTTCACAGCTAAATTTTCACGAGCCTTTGCATAGGAGGTGGTGCTATTCAATTGCTTCAGAGCCTCTACATTTCCGCCACCACCAGCAACAACACCGAAAGAGCCACCACTCGATGAACCACCCCTGAGCGGCGCGGCTGCAGAGGCTTCCGCCATTTGAGTTCTGCTTTGCCCAACGGCGTCCCACACTTTTTGCTGGTTCTGGTCAGCCATTGCTTTCATACGTACGCTTGGTTGCAGCATCACGGATGCATGGGTATCAAATTTTGCTGAGGTTTCTGTCCACCGGCCATGCTCCACACAAAAGACGGAAAGATCCACTGGATCGCTTTCAGGAGGAACAATCCTGTCTTTGCCTACGACTCTATCCTGCTTGCCTCCAGTCACAACCTCACCGGCCAGCAAGATGAGCGGATGCTTGGAGTTATTCACCAGCACCAGCCGATTTACTTCTGCGCCTCCAGAAGGCCACGTCGGACGGTGGCGCTGCATGGTGGAGTGCAAGTTTCCGACTTCTGTGACGACCACTTCCCCGGAGCGGATGCCTTCGTCCAGGGTAATAAAGTCACTCGTATCATGGACTTTGGCGGAGACCACAGGAAAAATTGTCAGATCGCCATGGCTGATTGGCGCCAGGATTTTGTAATCATTCAAGGAGTTAGGCGCGGTGCCGGTATCTCCGGGCTTGGCTGCTGCCATTACCATCAGGCATAGAACAGCGACACAAATGGGTAGAAAAGACTGCTTCATAGAACGCTCCTTTTCCCAACCCAAAGTCTTGTTTTCATCTGAAGAATGTAAAATGGGAGTATTCTTGCGGTTTAAAATTGGTACTATCCAAGCATGAGTTCTGGGCCCAGGCCGGCTGAGGGAGCTACGATCTCGTTGCGCACTCTCTTTGAAAAGAGTGGCGGCGAACGCTTTGGCCTCACCCTGCACGATTTTGAAGGCATCCTGGAACTGGTAGCGACCAAGTACATTCCTGAAGCCAATCCCAAAGAGAAGCTGGAGTTCTGGCAAGAGCTAAAGCTGGAAGAATTAGCGCTGGCTCGCGCTTGCGCCGCCGGACACAATATTGCCTGGCAGGCCTTCATGCTGCGCTTCCGGGAAAAGCTCTACGACATTGCCCGCGGCATCACCAAAGAAGATTCCAGCGGACGCGATCTGGCTGACTCGCTCTATGCCGATCTCTATGGCACTTCTGAACGCGACGGTCGGCGCGTGTCACGCCTGAATTTTTATATGGGCCGCGGTTCGCTCGAAGGCTGGTTACGTACGGTGCTGGCGCAGGAATTTGTGAATCGTTACCGAAAGACCAAGCGTCTAGTGAGTCTTGAAGAGCAGGCGGAAGAGGGAGTACAGTTTTCCGCAGAATCTACTGCTCCCCCCAGTCCGCTGGATAACCGCTTGAACGCTGCCCTGGATGAGGCTTTGGGCCAGTTGTCCGGCGAAGACCGGTTGGTGCTGGCCTCTTACTATCTGGACGATCGCACCCTGACCGAGATCGGGCGGATGGTGGGGGTACATGAGTCAACGATTAGCCGAAGGCTGGAGAAGCTGCTTAAGACATTGAAAAAACAGGTTTTAGCGGGATTGGTGGCCAGAGGGATGAATCGCGGGCAGGCCGAGGAAACCCTGGAAGCCGATGTGCGTTATTTACAGGTAGATGTGACTAGAAAGCTGCAAGAAAATCGTCCTGCTGCGTTCCAACAAAATAAGGGATCCGGTTAGCGAAGATGTCTGAATTATCCAACTTCATCCGTGAAAGGATGTCCGGGGCACAGAATGGCTCCCAGCATCCTGACGCCGACACGATTACGGCTTATATGGAGCAGTGCCTTTCCGCGCCCGAGCGGGAAACTGTGGCTGCGCATTTTGCCGTCTGCGAACCTTGCCGCGAAGTGCTTGCACTGAGCCAGCCGCAAGTCGCTGAGGCCCCGCAAACCGTTCTGCGGCCAGCGCCCATTCCGGCATGGCGGCGGTTGTTTTCCCCCAAGTTTGGAATCGCAGCCCTTGTAGCATCCATGGCCATCATCGCAGTTTTGGTGCTGCAGCTTCCGCATCAGGCAGATCAAGATTCACACAAGCAGCAGGCACATGCTACGGTTCCTAATCAGATTGCACCAACAGCAGAGCCGCAGTCGACGCCGACGCAGCCGGTAGAAAATCAGCTTTCAGATAAGTCAACGGCAGAGACGCAAACGGCAGTTGCCAATGTACGGAACAAGACAGCCGGCGAGATTCAGTCTCGTGAAAGGCGCGATCAATCTGCCAGTGGGAATCCGAGACCAGCTCCTGCTCCGCCCCTGCCACCCCCTGCAAAGGTCCCGGTTTTGACGGCTAAATTGAAACAGGATTACGTCAACAAGGATTTCTTCGCCACTAATGCCTCAGATGTTGTTCTTGCAGAACAGAGCGCCAATGTTGTTCCGCAAGCACCGCAACCACAAGCTGGCAAAGCTGGGCGCGCTTTTGATCCCAGCTTTACACCGACAGGCTCTTTTTCAGATTTGCCGACCAACGTGAATGGGAAGTCCACAGAGTTGTTCACGCGGACCACGCCTCCTGATCACTCCGGCTGTAAGTTCTGCAGCAAGGTAGCCCAGGCGACGGTCCATACCTTGCACCTACACACAAACTCGCCTGCACTCCGCGCCGGTAATTTAGGAAGCAGCGCACTGGGCGGGCCAGGCATGTTCAGCGACACATTGCAGAAGAGCCAATCGTCTGAAGTTCAATCTGCTCCGGAGAAAGCAGACAGTGGAAGCCTGGCCAACTCTGACGCTTTGAGTAGTGGCGCGCTTGGAGGATCGAGCCCACGGGTATCCCAGAATGCAGGAACGGTATGGAAAGTTGCTGGCGGCAAGCTGATCAAATCTGCGACCCCGTCGATCTGGGAAGATGCCTATCCTGCTGCGGCTATTCAATTCGCTGTTGTGAGCGCGCGCGGAAACAATATCTGGGCTGGTGGGAATGACGCTGCACTGATTCATTCCCGTGATGGCGGCGCAACCTGGGAGATCGTCAGGTTGGGAGATGGCGCAACTGGAACGATTGTCGGGATCACAGCAGATTCAGGAAATGTGCTGGTGAAAACCTCTGACAATCAGGCCTGGTCAAGCACTGACGGCGGTAAAACCTGGTCTCTGCAGCAATAGTCATTTCTTCGCTGTATGCCACGTGCCGATACTTTCACCATGGATTTGGCGCCTATTGACGGTATAATCTGCAGCAGTGATCCTCAAATTTGCTTTATTGTTGTGGTTTGTCGCCCTTTTTCTTGCATATTTCGGAAAAGGCAAAACCAGATCGTGGATGGGACGCCTTTTCGTCGGCGGCTTTCTTCTATTGCTGCTCGGTTTCTTTCTGAAAATTGTTTCGCGCGTTCTCTAAAGCTGAATGAAAACCTTGAAACGCAGAGGAACTGAGGAAACAGAGAAATCTGAATCAAGTTCTACGAATGGCTGTTGAATTTCCCAAAATTATCCTGTCTGTCCCAACAAGCCAACCCAACCTCTGCTTGCTCCTTTCCTCTGTGTTTCGAGGTTTTTAAATCAATCTTGTGAGGAAATCATCAAGCCGAAACCAGCGAGCCTATCTTTTCACCCATCACCACGCGCTTAATATTTCCATGCACGTTCAGATTAAAGATCACGATGGGAAGGTTATTTTCCTGGCAGAGAGAGATGGCGGTGGCGTCCATCACGCGCAGGCCGCGCTTCAGAACGTCAATGTAGCTGATGGATTCAATCATCGTGGCATTGGCAACTTTTTTGGGATCTGCGTCATAGATGCCATCGACCTTGGTGGCCTTCATGATGACATCGGCCTTGATTTCCATGGCCCGGAGTGAGGCCGCGGTATCGGTGGAGAAATATGGATTGCCAGTGCCGCCGGCAAAAATCACCACACGCTGCTTTTCCATATGCCGCAGCGCGCGACGGCGAATGAACGGCTCAGCCACCTGGTTCATCTCCAGCGCAGACATCACGCGGGTATGCACGCCTTGCTTTTCCAGAGCATCCTGTAATGCAAGCGAGTTGATCACTGTGGCCAGCATGCCCATGTGATCGGCGGAAACGCGGTCCATGTCACGCGCCTGCTCGGCCACGCCGCGGAAGAAGTTTCCGCCGCCCACCACCAGGGCAATTTCCACGCCAAGTTCGTGAACTTCTTTGATCTCGCCGGCGATCGAGTGGATCAGCTGGGTTTCAACTCCAAAACCTTTGTCGCCGGCAAGGGCCTCACCGGAAAGCTTGAGCAGGATACGTTTGAAGGCAAGCATGCTGATTCAGTATAGAGCAGCAAGCACACAGCAGTCAGCATTCCGCTGAAGTAAGTTTCCGCCGCTGCCGCTTCTAAAACCACCCTTGCTTTCAAGGGTTGGGATGAGACCGCAGGTCCTCCGCTCTTTGCCCTCTGTTACATAGGCGCAACGGCAACGCTGCCAAGTGTGCCTTTGCCGTGCGGGAAGCCGGGAAGACGCTGCAGTGATCCATCGCCTTGGATGTGATAGCCCAGAATTCCCGAGCTGCCCACATATAAAAACTGCCCCGATGTATCTATTGCAGGAGCACTCACAAATGTCCCCGTTACTGAGTCGTGCGTGGTGGTCAACGTTCCACTAGAGGTATTTACGGACAGCTCGGCCTGCGTGCGGGAGTTTGTGGTGGCATAGGCTGAAGCTCCACCGCGGGCAAAATCTAACTGCCCAAGAAATGTATCTGAGTGCAGGTAAGGCGAGTCCGGCAAAGGCGTAAGCACTCCTGTGGACTGATCAATGGCAAAGCCAAACGTGGCAAATGAGACTGGATTGGTGAAATCGGCCTCTGCATAGAGGAACCGTCCAGAGGGATGCATCGAAAGATTCTGCAAGGATGGCAGACCTATCGTTGACGAGACGGTGAATGGCGAACCAGGAAGCTCTGTCATGGTGCCTGTTGTCTGATCCACGCGAAAACCTGAAATCTGGTTGGAAGTGGTGGCCACATAGAAGAATTGGCCGGTTGGGTCTATGGCAATACCCGATGCTCCTCCACCTTCGATTTGCTCTGGTAGTTGTATCAACGCCAGATTGCCTGTATTGGGATCAACTGTGAAGCCCAATACACCTCCTGTAATCGTGTATAGAAACTTTCCTGAAGGATGCATCAAAAGCGCTCCCGGAGAGGAGCTCAGCGTGGTCTTTCCACTCAGGGCAAGAACGCCGGTTATGTGATCGTGACGATAAGCAAGGATGCTGTTCTCTCCCAATGTAGTCGGCGGATCACCTTCCTCAATCGCAAGGTTGGAAACAAAAACAAAGGTTCCGGAAGGAGAAGTCGCCACGGCAAATGAATTTGACGCGGTATTAAACGGCGAACCGGGAACGTCAGTCAATTCACCTGTCGCCGGGTTCAGGAGATAAGCATAGATGCCATCAGAACTGCTTCCGTCCGCGCAACTCTGGTTTCCTGGTGTGCAGTCAATCCCCGCCGCATAAACCATTTGCGGAACGACAACAGGTGTCGGCGTAGGGATTGGTGTGGGTGTAGGAGACGGCGATGAAACCGGAGTCGGCGTTGGTGATGCAACGGGAATCGGTGTCGGAGTAGCCGATGGAGTTGGAGTGGGTGTTGCAGTAACCGCTCCGTTGACTGAAACGCTTCCGCATCCGGTAAGACTGAAGGTGAAAATTAGAGAGAAACAAATCAGAAAAATAAATACTTTCGCTGAATTGGCGCAATAGGGCATAACCAACACCCACTTTCCGGGAAACAATCGTGGCCATTATCTGGATGCTGAGCTGCTGCTCTCTGTTGTGTTCTGGTTGTTTCTCAGAAAAATTTCATTCAAATTTGATCAGCACGATCTCCGGCCAGGTGCCTACACGCAAAGGCGGTCCCCAGCTTCCTGTCCCGTAAGACGTATAAACCTGCATGTTGCCGAAGCGCGCCAAGCCGTGATTGAAGTTGCCCCAGACGCGGCGCGCGATAAAGATCCAGGGAAAGAACTGGCCGCCATGCGTATGCCCGGAAAACTGGAGAGATATTCCTTCGCTCTCACTGACCGGCAGCTGTACCGGCGCATGCAACAGAAGGACAGTAGGACGCTGGCGATCGAGATTCATACTACGCAGAATCGAGTGGTAGCGTTCAGGATGGACAGCATCACGATAGTGAACGCCTGCTACCTGCAAGCCATCCACTTCGGCTTTGGCGTTATCTAAAACCTTGACGCCGGCCTCCAGCAGGGGTGGCAGATATTCGGTATTGCGATAAAACTCTTCATGATTGCCGGCGATGTAATACACGCCGTGAGCCGCAGCCTGTGCTGAAGAAGTTAATACAGTCCAAGGCTCCGCAAGTTTGGCGAAGTCTGCTGCCACACCGTCATAAAGGTCGCCTGCGACAAAAACAATATCTGGCTTCAAGGTGGCGATTTTGTTCACCACACGGCTCACAAACCCGATATTGCGAATGTGCCCCAGATGAAGGTCACTGACCATCACAGCGGTCCTGCCGCGCCACTGCGAAGGCAGATTCGGCAGCGCGACTGTGATCCGCGTGATGCGGGGATTCGCACCGTTGATAACTCCATAAAGTCCAGCTATTGCGCCGCCTGCGAAACAAACGTCGGCAATCATGGCAGGATTCCAGCCCAAGTGAACGATGAGACTTAGACCGTAGAGGAGCCAGCAGGCAAATGCAGACAGGAGAAAGAAGCTGGCAAATCCCAGCCAGATGGCCGCTGCAGCATAAGAAAGCCGGACCAGAGGATTGTACGAATACCAGCCGCGCAATGAAGCCGCTACAAAACTAATGGAGAGCAAAAAGAAGGCAAGCTTGACCGCCCAGGATTGGACTGCGCCATGCCAGAAATGGGCAGCCGTGAAATAAATAAACCAGTGCCCCACAAAGAGGATGGTCTGTACCACGCTGACAAAGCCAAAGAGCCGGGATCGCAAATGAGTCCTTCAATATGGAGCTACTGCATTGATTTTACAAGACTTACTTCCTGGAAAGCATCGTGACGACACATCATCGTAGAAAACATGTACTACACAGGTGGTATTCGATGCCTCAAACGGCCTGACGATGCGGTAGCAAACAAAAATACTTAAGTCCAAAACCTGAAAGCCGATAACTCATATGTATGCCTACGCCATTTCAACAGAACCACACAGCCGGCTATAGCGCCGTTGTGTCGCGCTCATTGCGTTATGCCACAAACATTCCTGCACTTGCGGCCATCTTGAATCACGGAAAAGAAAAGAAACTACCAAACATCGTACTGCGGAACATAAGCCGCAGCGGCGCAAGAATTTTTTCCGGCGTTCCTCTGACGATTGGCGAGACCATTGTGCTGCATTTTTATCTGCCGGAAAGTGGTTTGCCTTTTCGCGCCATCTGTGACGTGATCTGGAGTGACAGCCAGGGACAATGTGGCCTGCGCTTTCAGGAAGTTTCTGAACAACATCGGCGCCGGCTGAATGCATGGCTTACCAGCAAAGCCACCGAACAGTAGATCTCGTCTGCAACTCAGTTCATTCGATAAACATGCAGTCGCCGTAAGAAAAGAACCTGTACTTTTCCGCGACGGCATGCGCATACGCCTGCAACACATTCTCCCGACCGGCAAAGGCTGAAACCAGCATCAGCAACGTAGATTTGGGCAGATGGAAGTTGGTCAGCAACGCGCCAATTGCTCGAAACTCAAAACCGGGATAGATAAAAATATCGGCTTCACCGGAACATGGTTGAATGCGCGGAACTCCATTCGGTCCTGGCTCAAACTGCCGCGCCGCAAATTCCAAAGTTCTTACCGTGGTGGTTCCCACCGCGACGATTCGTCGCTTCCCTTCCAATGCGCGATTGATCTGCTCTGCGACAGTCTCTGAAATCGAATAGCTCTCACGATGCAGCTTGTGCTCTTCCACGTTTTCTACGTGTACTGGCTGAAAAGTCCCAAGTCCCACGTGCAGCGTGAGTTCGGCGATCTCAATGCCGCGATTGCGAATATCGGAAAGAATCTCCGGCGTAAAGTGTAGACCGGCGGTAGGCGCAGCAACGCTGCCTGTGGCTTCCGACCGGGCATAAACTGTTTGATAGCGGCTGCGGTCTTCCTGACGGTCTTCGCGGCTGATATAGGGCGGCAGGGGAACGTGGCCCAGCTTTTCTATTACAGCGAAAAAATCAGGCACAGGATCAAAACGCAAAGTACGCTCGCCAAATTCTCCGCGTGCGGTGACTTCGGCGACTAGCTCAGCGCTTTGTTCTGGATGGGAGTCCGCAGATTCCTCTTGCGAAGAAAAAAATATCTTCTCGCCTATCCCAATCTTCCTCCCTGGACGCACCAGCGCCTGCCACTCCAGCGGCCCAAGCTGTCGCGTAAGCATCACCTCGACGCGACCTTGAAGGAAATCGCGCGAGGCCGGATTTCTGGAACTTACTGGCTGAGCGTGCAGGCCGGCACGGCGTCCGTAAAGGCGGGCGGGAAAGACCCGGCTGTTATTCAGGACCAGCAGGTCATCTGGATGAAGCAATGATGGGAAATCAGCAAATTTGTAGTCTTCAAAACTACCGTTGGACCGTGCAAGGTGCAGCATGCGGGAGCTGCTTCGGTCGGCAAGCGCTTCCTGCGCAATCAGCTCTTCCGGAAGGTAGTAATCGAAGTCAGAGACGAGCACTCAGTTAATTATAGGGCTGGATCCAGCTTTTTTAGGGCGGTGGGATGGCTCATACCGAGCCAATTGTTCCCATCTGAGCTGCGTGTCGGAATTTGTTTCCTAAAACGAAAAGACGGCCCGCTGAAGGCCGCCTTCTCTTTAAAAACTTTGCGTTTGAAGCTTACAGAACCTGCACGTTCTCAGCTTGCCACCCTTTTGGACCTTTGACGACGTTGAATTGAACCGCCTGACCTTCTTTCAAACTGCGAAAACCATTCGATTGAATGGCGGAAAAGTGTACAAATACATCTTCACCATTTTCCCTGGAGAGAAAGCCATAACCCTTCGCGTCATTGAACCACTTCACTGTTCCTTGTTCCATGTGTTACACGCATTCCTTGTTCTGAATTTGCGCCTTTCTGAGGGTAGTGCAGGCAGGTAGCAGGGGGTGCATTACTGCTGTACAAACGCTTCTGAAACAACGCGAGGGACATTATAACTTGGGATTCCAGAGTTGTACCCCGAGAAATTAAGACGAAGCTTAGAATCGAAAGACGGGCAGTATGGTACTTTAGAAACACGCGCAAATGATTGTAGGAACAGGAGTTGACATTACCGAGGTAGATAGGATCAAGACCGCTGTGGAGCGTTTTGGCGACCGCTTTCTGAAGCGGGTATTCACCCCAGCTGAGATTCACTACTGCATCACCAAGCCCAACGCCGCTGAGCGGCTGGCTGCCCGCTTTGCCGCCAAAGAGGCTGGCATGAAAGCTATTGGCACCGGCTTGCGCCATGGCGTTACCTGGCAGGATGTGGAAGTATTGAGAATTCCCGGGCAGCGTCCCGTGCTGAAGTTTGCTGGGAAGGCGGAAGAGTTCGCGGCTCGGCTGGGGTGCAAGCGGACTCACCTGTCACTCTCCCACACTGCGGACCAAGCCATCGCCCATGTAATCCTTGAGAGCGACTAGCTAACTTGCAAACCTGAGAGCCTAAAAACGAATGAGCCAAACCGCTGTAGTCGCTGAGACTCAAACTTCCATCAATTCCATGCCTCTGAAGGCTGTAATGCTGGCCGTGGCCCTAGTCAGTATGTCCAGCCTACTGCTAGAACTTGCCTTGACCCGGCTCTTCAGCGTGGTGCTGTTTTATCACTTTGCTTTCTTTGCCATCTCAGTGGCGCTGCTGGGGTTGGGATCAGGCGGAGTCTTCGCGCATGTCCGCCGCACGTGGCTTGAACGTTTTGAGATGCGCACTCTTGGTGCGCGGCTCTGTCTGCTGAACTCGGTTTTTATTCTGGCAGCAGTGGAAGTTGTGCTGCATACCCCGGTATCGCTGGCGGTGAATGGCTCGAACTTTGGCAAGCTGACCATTATTTATCTGGCGGCCGCAGTTCCCTTTTTTCTCACTGGGCTGCTCTTCTCTGTGCTCTTTGCCCGTTCGACAGAACAGATTTCACAACTTTATGGCGCTGATCTTGCTGGCGGGGCATCAGCTTGCCTGCTGGTGGTTCCGTTGCTCAACTTCATCGGCGCGCCGAATGCTCTGCTGCTGGCCTCGGCCCTCATGGCTTTCGCGGCAGCGTTATGGGCGGACAAAAGCAGTCTGCGCAAAGCAGGCTATGCGCTGACAGCCATTTTCGTGCTGCTGATCGCCGGCAATTATTCCAGCAAGCTGATTGACGTGATTTACGCCAAAGGCGTCTATCGCGATCCTAAGTCGATTGAATTTGCCCGCTGGAATGCAATCTCCCGGATTGAAGTCAATAATGTGATGGGCGGACGCTATGTGGTGATTGATGCCGATGCCACTACAGCCATCATGAATGTGGATCCGGCGCACTGGGACCAGGATAGTTCTCCTACGCCGATGCACACGGGTCTGCCTGAAACGCAGAGCTTTAACTGGAAAAAAAGTTTGATGTCCGCCGCGCCTTCCATGGCCAACGTGCTGCGGCCGCATGGCGAGTTCGCCATTATCGGCCCCGGCGGCGGCGTGGACGTGATGCGTGCCGTGGCCAACGGAAGCCCGAACGTTACAGGAATTGAGATCAATCCGACCATCGTGAACCAGGTCATGCGCGAGCGGTACGCTGATTATTCTTTCCATCTGTACGATCTGCCGCAGGTCCACATCCATGTCCAGGATGGACGATCTTACATCCGCAGTTCGCAAGATAAATATGACGTTGTGCAGATGACATTGGTGGATACCTGGGCTTCCACGGCAGCCGGCGCTTTTGCTCTGAGCGAAAATAACCTCTATACAACAGAAGCTTTCCGCGAATACTTTGATCACCTCAAGCCAGATGGAATGATTGCCATCACGCGCTGGGAATTCAAGCGTCCGCATGAAGCGTTGCGTGTGGTGTCACAGGCGATTGAGTCTTTGCATCAGCTTGGCATTGCCGATCCACTCAACCATTTTGTGATTATCGCCGATGGCGGACTCGATGAAGACGGACGTCCGGTACTGGTGCTGGCCAAGAAATCACCGTTTACTGCCGGCGAATATGCGGCGGTCGCTGCGCATGTGCGCGAAAATCCCAATCTGGTCTGGCTCAATCCGACTGCTGAATATGCAGGCGTGCAGCCGCTGCCGCCGGCAGCGCTGGCCTTTCAAGAACTGATCCAGTCCAACGATCCGCGACGCTTTGCTAATGATTATGCCTTCAACGTCTCTCCTGTGAGTGACAGCGCGCCGTTCTTTTTCTTTACGCTCAAGACAAAGTACGTGCTGGAAAACATTCTGGCTGGAACCGGACACGGCATGGACTGGCGCATCAATTTGGGAATTGTGGTGCTGGGGATGTTGCTGGTGATTTCGATTGTGGCGGTGCTGGGATTCTTGATTCTGCCTTTGCTGCTGCATCGCCGACATGAAAGCAGTGCGCACAAGACAAGTATTCTGGCATTGCTGTTTTTTATCGCCATTGGCTTTGGTTACATTCTGGTGGAAATTTCGCTGATCCAGCGCTTTGTGCTCTTTCTGGGTCATCCAACATATGCGCTGACGGTGGTTGTTTTTCTTCTCTTGCTCTCCAGCGGCGCAGGTAGCGTTGCAGCGCGCCGATGGATGTCGAATAGCGGCAGATTCCTTCCACTGCTTGGCCTGATCGCTGGATTGATCCTGATCAATGTTCTTGTGCTGCCATATTTGTTGGCTGCTGGTGTTGGGCTGTCATTTATTGTGAAGCTTCTACTTAGCACGGTTGTGCTGGCTCCGCTGGGATTCCTGATGGGCATGCCATTTCCCACTGGATTGCGGCTGGTTAAGACGGTGGAGTGGGCTTGGGCGTTGAATGCCGCGGCCAGCGTGCTGGGATCGGTGATGTCCATGATCATCGCCATCCATTACGGGCTAACGGTCACGCTGGTATGCGCCGCCGTGGCTTATCTATTGGCTGCTGTTTGTTCCAGGACGTGGAAAGGAATGAATGTGGCCTGAAATATGTTCAGCTCGCGGGGTTAGCCAATAAGCTACTAATCCTTACCAAAAACTGTCTAATTCTAGGGACTTACGAGAGCATCTGCTATCATTTTTGGGTAGGCGAAGACGACTCAATTGCCAAGTCAAAAGCAACTTAGGTGGTCTGAATTAAAAGTCGGGATAACCGTGATCGTAGGTGCGGTGACTCTCGCCATTCTTGTCTTCCTGATAAGCGGGACAGGCGGCCTATTTACCAGCAAAATTAATCTCGTCGTATATTTTGACAACGCTGAGGGTTTGCGCCAGGGACAGCCGGTGGACCTGCAAGGCGTGCCTGTGGGCAATGTGCAGTCAGTTCGAGTAGTGGCTGGACGGAAGCTTGATCCAGTTGAAGTTGTGATGCGTGTGAACGCCAAATTTCAGCCGTTCATCCACACCGATTCCAAAGCGAGCGTGGAAACCGCCGGCGTACTGGGCGAGTCTTTTGTTGACATCGACGACAAAGACGCCAAAGGCCCCACGGTTCAAAACAATGCCACATTGCTGCCGGGTAATGCGCCCGGGATTGCGGACGTGGTAAAGAGCAGCCAGACCTCGCTGCAGAATATTGACACGCTGGTAAAACGCGCCGACGCCATTTTTGCGGAAATCCAGGATGGAAAAGGATCACTGGGCAAGTTTATTTATGATCCGACCATGATCAACAAGGTCAATGGCGTACTGAACCAGATCCAGGATTTGTTGAATGATGTCAACAATGGTAAGGGAACCATTGGAAAGTTCTTTGCCGATGACACGCTTTATGTCAAAGCCAATTCAGCAGTGGACAAACTGGACAAGATGCTGGATGACATTAACGCCGGCAAAGGTAATCTGGGCAAACTGGTAAAAGACGAGAGCCTTTACACCAATTTGAATCAGACCGTGGCCAAGGCCAATAAAATGGTGGACGATCTTAACGCCGGCAAGGGTGCTGCAGGGACTTTATTGAAAGATGAGGAATTCGCTAAGAAACTGCGCAATACGCTGGAGAAGCTCTCCGCGATCGCCGACAAAATTGACTCTGGTGAAGGAACCGCCGGCAAACTCTTGAAGGATCCTTCGGTTTACAACAATACCGACCAGATGCTGGTTGAGACGCGGAACCTGGTCAAAGCCATCCGCGAAAATCCCAAGAAGTATCTCACCATTCACTTCCGGGTGTTCTGACAGCACCCGCATCATTTCTGGCCGAATTGTAGTTTTGCAAGCTGCTCATTGGTAAGGTGCGAACCCAAAGAATTTTCAGAATATTTTGTGAGGTCAAATACATGCGTCTTTCTGGATTTCTGGCCGCTGCACTCGTGCTCAGCGGCGTAATGGCGATAAAAGCCGTCGCTCAGGACGATAAGGCCGCTGACAACCGCGTGAATTCCGCTTTGGACAAGAGCGCAGACCCATGCGTGGACTTCTACCAGTTCGCCTGCGGCGGCTGGAAGAAAAACAACCCGATTCCCTCAGACCAGGCCATCTGGAGCCGCTTTGGTGAGCTCGCGGACAGCAATCGGACCAAGCTGCGCGGCATTCTGGAAAATGCGGGCAAGGCCACTAACCGCAGCGCGAATGAACAGAAGATCGGCGACTATTACTCCAGTTGCATGGATGAAGATGCCATCAACAAAAAAGGCATTGCTGCTCTGAACCCTGCGTTTGATCGCATTAACGGAGTGAAAGACAAAGCCGAGCTTCCCGCACTGATGGCGCACCTGCATGGTCATGGAATTGATGGCCTGTTCAACTTCTTCTCTGGCGCTGACTTTAAAAACGCCAAGGAAGTAATTGCTCAGGCCGATCAGGGCGGCCTCTCACTGCCGGACCGCGACTACTACCTGAAAGACGATGCAACCTCTGTGAAGCTGCGTGACGCCTACGTGCAGCATGTCACCAACATGTTCAAGCTCCTGGGAGACTCGCCGGAAAAGGCCGCAGCCGAAGCCAAAACAGTCATGGCGATTGAAACCGCCCTGGCCAAAGGCGCCATGGACCGTGTGGAGCGCCGCGAACCGGAGAAGGTTTACCACAAGATGCCGGAGCAGGAGTGGCAATCGCTCACGCCCTCATTCTCATTCGCAAAATATCTTACTGACCTTGGCGCTCCCAAATTCACCGAGGTGAACGTTGCCACGCCGGATTTTTTCAAGGCGCTTGATGCCGAACTGAAGAGCGTGAATCTGGATGAGCTGAAGACTTATCTGCGCTGGCATCTGGTGCACTCGCAGGTGCAGATGCTGCCAAAGGCATTCGTGGATGAAAACTTCAATTTTTATGGCAAGACGTTGCAGGGCACCAAAGAGCTGCAGCCGCGCTGGAAACGCTGTGTCGCTCTGACGGACGGAGACCTCGGTGAAGCAATGGGGCAGGTCTTCGTGGAAAAGTATTATCCGCCAGAGGCGAAGGCGCGGACGTTGAAGATGGTGAATGAGCTGGAAGCGGCGCTCAAGCAGGACATCAGCGATCTTCCATGGATGTCTGAGACCACAAAGAAACAGGCGATCGTGAAGCTGGATGCCATCCGTAACAAGATTGGCTACCCCAGCAAGTGGCGCGATTACAGCACGCTGAAAATCGAACGCAATGATGCTTTGGGAAATTCACTGCGCGCGAATGCGTTCGAAGCGCATCGCCAACTGGAGAAGATCGGCAAGCCGCTGGACAAGCAAGAATGGCAGATGACGCCGCCAACGGTGAATGCTTATTACGATCCTACGGAAAATGACATCAACTTTCCGGCCGGCATTTTGCAGCCACCCTTTTACGATTTCAAAGCCGACGATGCCCTGAACTTTGGCGGCATGGGCGCCGTGATTGGCCACGAGCTGACGCACGGCTTCGATGATCAGGGGTCATTGTTTGATCCCGAGGGCAATCTCAAAAACTGGTGGACGCCTACAGACCAGAAGGCTTTCCAGGAACGCACACAATGCATTGTGGACGAATACGACCAGTTTGTTGCGGTGGATGACGTTCATGTGCGCGGCAAGCTCACGCTGGGCGAGAACACGGCAGACAATGGCGGTCTCCGCATTGCCTTCATGGCGCTGATGA
>Ga0210397_10000092_pt1 | contig 73245 bp, 61 predicted proteins | sample IncBWH2OmetaG_FD_160126 | JGI IMG/M metagenome (GOLD analysis project Ga0210397, IMG submission 160126) | Forest soil microbial communities from Barre Woods Harvard Forest LTER site, Petersham, Massachusetts, United States - Inc-BW-H-2-O ...
GCGTATAGACGCGCGGCGTGTTGGCGATGTGGTTCCAGGGTGCCTTGAACTCCGGCCCCTTGCTGTCCACGAAGTAGTCGTACTGAATGCGGTAGCTATCCACCAACGGGAAGCCGTAGACGTAAGCTTCCTTGGCAATGGCGCGGGCTTCTGCAGGAGTAACTCCGGCTTGCGCACGTGCTGCCGAGAAACGGAGTGTCGAAAGCAGAGCAATGCCGCCGGCAAAAGTTCTTCGTGTTACGTCTTGCATGACGCCCGGACCTTCCATTTTGGCTTGTGTGGGACTTAGATCCAGGAGGTTACAGAACTCGGTGTCAATCCTGTGTCGCTCGCGCTTGCCAAAAGTCCCAAGGTCCGCTTCGGGTCATTAGCGGACACGCGGCCTGATCTAAGTCGCGTCTGCTTAACCCCCGAAAGCGGACACGGCACGGAAAGGAAGCGTGTCCGCTTAGGGCCAATAACGGACATTCGAACGTCTCTTTACGCTTCTGAACGGCGAAATGCTTACCTTCTCTACGGTCAAAGTCGTCTCAAAAGTTCGCAGGTTTCCAAACGAAGCGTCTTAGATAACAAAGGAAGCGTCTTAGGTAACGATGAGTGAAACTGAACGCTCCGACGAAATGGAGACGTCGTAGCTTCTTAGGCCATCGGCGTGCGAGACGTTTCCGAAGTCGCCACAACGCGACTTCCAAGTTCAAATTGGTCGAGCGGTCGATCTTACTTGTGTAATGGCGACGCCGGAGATCGCGAGAAGTCCACCGACAATCAACTTTGGGGTCATGCGGTCACCAAGGAACAACACGCTCGAAATCAAGGCGAACACCGGAAGTAGCAGACCGAATGGTGCGACGCGGCCCATGGAGCAACGGGCGATCAGCCAGAACCAAAGGCCAAACCCAACGATTCCTCCGATGAAAATTGTGTAGGCGAGTGCCAGCCAACCACGTTCATCCGCCATGATAAGGGTCGCCAGTTGTCCATGTTCAAGTAGGAACGACATCAACATGACCTGCGGCACCGTGAGCAGCGACGACCACCCCATCAACATCAAAGGGTCAAAAGGGCCGTAGCGTTTCGTCAAGACGTTGGACACCGCGAACGCGAAGGCTGCCCCGACCACAAGCAGCAGCGGAAGCGCGTTTACCGACAGGCCAGGCCCTGCTGCCAACACGACCACGCCGACGAATGCAAGCACCACTCCGGCGGACGTAGTTAGAGACGGCCTCTCCGCGAGCAACGGCCAAGCTAACAGGACGGTGAAGGGCGTGGCGAGTTGATATGCGACGGCCGAGATGCTTCCCGAGCCGAGCCCAAGGCCAACATAAAAGAGCCCGAAGTTTAGTCCACCAAGGAAAACGGAAATAGCTGCGATAGGGCCGAACTGTTGACGTGTGGGCCTTTTGACAAACGGAATAAGCAGCAGCGCGATGGCCAGGAAGCGCAGTGCGAGGAAGAAGAGAGGCGGAAACTCCATAACGCCCACTTTGATGGCCACGAACTGATAACCCCAGAGCAAGGGGACGGCCACCGCGCAGACGATCTGGATGGCAGACATGGCATCCTTCCTTTCAAGACCATTCGGTCTAGATATAGACGCGCTAACAGCGGAGGCGTCCGTGGGTTGTCTACCTAATGAAGCGGTCGAGAAGAGCGTCAACGGTGGCTTGCGAGGTGGTCTGTGTCGGTGCCGTTTTACCGACCACTCGCAGCCCTTCGACGAAACAGACGAGTATTCGGGCGGCACTTGAAGGCTCAACACCATCGACCAACTTGCCCGCCGCCTTCGCACGGGAAAGTGCATCAGCCACCCTAGTCTCCATGGCCTTGAAAAAGCTCCCGATGCGACGATCAACTTCAGCATCATGGCCAGCCAGTTCCATGGCCGTGGCCACCAGCAGGCATCCGCGCCGACCATTAGCACCGCTCGTGCGGTCAACGTAGCCGGCAAGGTAGGCCCGCAGGCCGTCCACCGGCTTTCTACGGGGGTCGAGTTCGATATCCATCCGTGTCAGGGCATTGGCAATGTAGCGATCAAGCGCACGCAAGAAGAGCGAGTGCTTGTCACCGAAAGCGGCGTAAAGGCTGCCCCGCGAGAGCTTCGTCGCACGAAGAAGGTCCGGTAGCGCCGTGGCGTGATAGCCGCGCGACCAGAACACACCCATCGCGCGTTCGACAGCGGCTTCCGTGTCGAAACTTCGGGGGCGGCCACGGGGTAACTGCACTGGGGTTTGGTGGCTCATTTCGAATATATAGACCGATTGGTCTATAATTTCAAGTGACCGCTTTGGGTCATTAGCTGCCGCGACCGGCACCAATCTTCATGTCCGCTTTACCCCCGAAAGCGGACGCGAAGGCGAACGGCTGGCATGTCCGCTATGGGCCACTTGCGGACATCGCCCGCGGTTGGGTGCCCAGTTAACACCAATGGCGCACAAATTTTGATATCTCAAAATGAGATGACGACTATCGAAAAATTGATCTTGTTTGGGCGTCGGAGCAGTCGATGCTAGCCTGAAAATCAAATGCGGATCTGGAGCAGCCGCGCCAAGCATAAATTCAGGGGAGGGCATCCGCCGGTGAACGCCATCGATCTCGAAGTCATCCACCAGGCGACCTTGCAGGTGGCGCGCGAGCTCACGCTCAATATGCTGCGCACCGGCTATTCAACGATCATCAAGGAAAGCCAGGACTTCACTTTTGGGATATTCGACCGGCGCGGCCGGCTGGTGGCGCAGGGGGTGCCACAGCCGCTGCACATCGGTCCACTTTCTGCACAGGTGAACGAGATCCGCCGGGTCTTCGCCGGCCGGATCGAGGACAAGGACGCGTTCATCGTCAACCATCCCTATCGCGCCTGCCAGAACCACGCGACCGACGTCACGGTGATCTCACCGGTCTTCGTCGACGGCAAATTGATGGCTTTCATCGGCAACATCGCGCACAAGCCCGACCTCGGCGGCAAAGTGCCGGGCACCAATAGCGGCGACGCTACCGACCTTTTCCAGGAGGGCTGGCGGATCCCGCCACTCCAGCTGCAGCGCGACGGCCAGATCAACGAGGATCTCAAGGAGATGATCTGCTCCAATACTCGCACGCCCGAGGTGACTTGGGGCGACATCAACGCCCAACTTCAGACCAACAATTACGGGCTGGAGAAACTAGGCGAGTTGTTCGCCAAGTACAGCGTCGAGACCGTCTTTGGATGCTGGGACAAATGGATGGACATCGTCGAGCAGGAGCTCCGCCGCGAGATCGCCAAGGTGCCGGACGGCATCTATGGACCGGAGACCGATTGGATCGACGATGACGGTATCGACAAGGATAAGAGCCATCGCATCACCGCCAGGCTCGAGGTCAAGGGCGATACGCTCAACTTCATCCTCGACAGCGATGGCCAGGCCCGCGGGCCGATCAATCTGCGCCCTTGTGTCTCGCGCAATTTCATCGAATGCCTCGTCAAGATGGTGTTCGCACCGAAGCTGCCGGTCAACTCAGGCCTCGGCCGCGTTGTCACCGTGACCTATCCGCCGGAAGGCTCGTTGCTCAACCCGCGCTTCCCGGCGCCCGTCAACATGTACGTAAGACCAAGCCAGATCACGACTAGCGTGGTGATGCGCACGCTCGCAAAGGCTGTGCCGGGCCGCGTTCCCGCTCCCGGCAGCGCCGCCGGGGGCTCGCTGAGCAGTGCGGGTCGTGACCCAAAGACCGGTAAATGGTTCGCGCAATATGAAATCTTCAACGGCGGCACAGGCGCGCGGCCCAACGGTGACGGCGTCAGCGCCATGGACGAACTCGTAATTAATGTCATGAACACGCCAGTGGAGGCGCTCGAGACTGAATTTCCGGTTCGAGTCGAGCGCTACGAACTGGCGCAGGATTCGGCCGGCGCTGGCATATATCGCGGCGGCTTCGGCACGCGCCGGCAATGGCGTATTTTGGCCGAAGAATCTGCGGTTAATCTGCGCACCGATCGCTTCAAGCATTCCTCGCCGGGCCTGTTCGACGCCAAACCAGCCATGCCCTCCAGGGCACGGCTCAATCCCGGCACGTCGGAGGAACGCGAACTGACTTCGAAAGTCGCGGGGCTGCGCGTCAAACAAGGCGATGTTATCTCCTGGGAGCTGGCAGGTGGCGGTGGCTGGGGTAATCCCTTTGAACGTGAGCCTGCCCGCGTCTTGAAGGACGTGGTCGACGACTACGTCTCGATTGAAGGCGCCCGACGCGACTACGGTGTCGTTATCGATCCCCACACCATGACCATCGATATGCGCGCGACCGCGCAGCTTCGTGGTTCGCCGGGGTCTCCGGAAGGGGTTGCGCAATGAGCATGCGCATAGGCATCGACGTCGGCGGCACTTTCACCGACGTCACCGGCTTCGACGATGTCGAGAGCAAGGTCACGCTGATACGCAAATACTCCTCAAACCCGGCCGAGCCGATGCGGGTCATGGAGGAGATCGCCGACGACCTGGCCCGCGAATACGGCCCGCGTGGCGTCTCGCTCGTGCTGCACGGCTCGACGGCGGCGCTCAACACATTGCTCGAGGACAAGGGCGTCAAAGTTGGCCTGCTCACGACAGCGGGCTTCCGCGATGTCTACGAGATCGGCCGGCAATGGCGCGGTGACGATGTCTTTAATATCTTCGCCCTGGCGCCAAAGATGTTGCTGCCGCGCCGCGCGATTTTCGAGGTGCGCGGCCGGCTGGATCCTCGCGGCGACGAGATCGAACTGCTCGACGCCGGTGACGTCAAAGCCGGCGTCAAGGCGCTGATCGCCCAGGGCGTCGAAGCGATCGGCGTCGCATTCCTGCACGCCTATGCCAACCCGATGCACGAGATCCAGGCGGGCAGGCTCATTCGCGAGCTGGCGCCGGACCTTTATGTTGCGCTCTCCAGCGAGGTGAATCCTGAGTGGCGCGAATACGAACGCACCGCATCCACCGTCGCCAACTGCTATATCGGCCCGCCCGTCTCGCACTATCTCACCAGTCTCGAGGAATTGCTGCTCAAGCGCTTCCCCGGCGCGCGTACACTGATGATGAAGTCGGACGGCGGCGCCGGCAGCGCTGCCATGCTTTCCGGCCGGCCGATTCAGATTGTCATGTCCGGTCCGGTCGCGGGCGTCATCGGCGGCCGCTATTTGGGCGACATCAAGAAGATTCGTAACCTCATCACCTTTGATACCGGCGGCACCAGCTCCGACATGGCAGTGATCCCGGGCCTGCCGCTCTACAAGACCGAGATGAATGTCGGCCGTCACCCCCTGCGCACTCAGACGGTCGACATCGACACGATCGGTGCAGGCGGCGGCAGCATCGCCAGCGTCGAATTGGGCGGCGTGCTCAAGGTGGGACCGCAGAGTGCGGGTGCCCGACCGGGCCCGGCCTGTTACGATCGCGGCGGTACGTTGCCGACCCTCACCGACGCGTTGGTCGTGCTGGGCCATCTGAGTTCGACGGCGCTGCTCCAGGGCGGGATGCCGCTCGCCGCGGATAAGGCTTGGCGGGCCGTGCACGACAACATAGCGGTGAAGCTCGGCATGAGCGATCTCGAGGCCGCGTGGGGCGTGCTCACCGTGCTGGTCGCCAATTGCGCCAGTGCCATGCGCACCATCACCGTCGAGCGCGGGTACGATCCGCGCGAGTTCACTCTCGTGCCGTTCGGTGGCATGGGACCGACAATCGCCGGCACCATCGCCGCCGAGCTTGGCATTGATCGCATCCTGGTGCCACAAGATCCCGGTACTTTCAGCGCCTGGGGCATGCTTGTCACCGACGTGCGTCAAGAAAAGACGCGCACCAAGCTGGTCTCGCTCGAGATCGTGACGCCCAAGGAAATCGAGATGATCTTCACCGAGATGGAGACAGAGGTAAGACGCGACCTCGCGCGCGAGAATTTCCCGCCCGAGCGCCTGCACACGCTGCGGACTGCCGGCATGCGGTATCGCGGCCAGTCCTACGAAGTGGGTGTGACGTTAGGACGTGTTGTCTCCGCCGACGATCTTGATCAACTCGCGCGGCGCTTCCACGAGGCGCATCAGCGACGTTACGGACACATGGCGGAAAACGAAACCATTGAGATCGTCAACTTCAAGGTCACCGGCGTCGGGGAGATCGACAAACCCGTTCTGTCGGCTGTCGAAGCCGGCAGCGGCCCGCGCGCCGCGCCCATCGAAACGCGCCGCGTCTACTTCGGCGCGCGCGGAGCGCTCGACACTGAAGTCTATCGCCGGGTTGACCTCAAAGCCGGGGATCGCATCTTAGGACCGGCGATCCTGGATGAACCGACTTCGACCGTCGTTCTCTATCCTGGCCAGACCGCTGAGGTCGACGGCTATCTCAATCTCGAAATCACGCTAAAACCGCTTAAAGGCTAGCTACCGGATCCGCGTTCGGCCGAATGGAGCAACCACGCGGTAGCAACCCGGCGCTCGAACAACGGACGCCCGAAAGCGGACGAGGGAGGAAAGAAACCACGTGAGCCTGCCCGTAACAGTTGGCGGCGATGCACCGGGCATCCATCGATCGCGCCCGGCGGCGGCCTTGCGCGGGCGCCGCTTCTTCATCGGCGCTGGGACCATCATCGGTCTGTTGGCCCTGTGGGAGGCGGTCGCCGATGTGGGCCTCGTCAACCCGATGCTGATCTCCTCGCCATCGCGCGTGGTCGCCGCCGGTATCGAGCCGTTCGCGTCGGGAGACATCTGGCAGGACATCAACGTGAGCGCCCGCGAATTCGTTTGGGGCTATTTGTCCGCCATCGCAATCGGCATCCCGCTCGGCCTCGCCACTGGCTGCTACAAGCGAGCCGATTATGTGTGCGGGCCGTTTATCGACATGTTGAACGCCGTGCCGCGCGTCACCTTCCTTCCCATCCTGATCCTGTGGTTCGGCATCGGGATCTGGTCCAAGGTTGCGGTGGCGTTTCTGGGCGCGGTGATCCCGATCGCCATCGCGACACACACCGGTGTCCGCACCAACGAGGCGCGCTTCATCCGGGTCGCACGCAGCTTCTGCGCGAGCCGTTTCAAGCTGCTCACCAGCATCATCCTGCCCGGCACCGTGCCCTATCTCTTTACTGGGTTGAAATACGGTGCTGGCCGCGCGCTTTTGGGGGTCGTGGTCGGCGAGATTTATGCATCGACCGCTGGCATTGGCCACATGATCTCGGATGCGGCCAACCTGTTCGACACCTCGACTGTGTTCCTGGGCGTGGCCTTGTTCATGGCCGCGGGCGTGACGGTGACGGCGCTATTGAATCGCATCGAGCAGCATTTCGACCGCTGGCGGCCGGAGATGCAAAGACGATGACGGTGCTGGTTAAGCAGCGCTATGGCGAACAGCGCCGAGCCGGCGTATTGCGCGTCATCCACGAGGCCTACTTCGGCTATGAGCGCGGCATATTGGGTGTGGCCGCTTTTACATTATTCTTAGTGCTCTGGGAGGGGCTCGCCCGCGGTTGGTGGGCCGACTTGCTCCATATCGGGGCACTGCGCGTCAAGCCAATCATGCTGTCCTCGCCCAGCACCATCGCCGCTACGGCCTGGCAGATGTATTTTGTCACCGGCGAAATCTGGCGCGATCTGGGCTTTTCCGGTCTCGAATTCCTTTTGGCATTGCTCGTCGCTGCGGTGCTTGGCATTCCAGCGGGTCTCATCGCCGGCCGTTACCGGGACCTCTCCTACGCCGTCGATCCGCTATTGAACGCGCTCAATGCGACACCGCAGGTGGCGCTGGTGCCGCTCGTCGTGTTGTGGATGGGGGCCGGCCTCGGCGCGCGCGTCTTCATCATCGCTCTGCTGATGATCGTGCCCCTGATGATCAACAGCTTTGCCGCGATGCGCACCGTCGAGCCGAAATACTTAACTCTCGCCCACAGCTTCGACGCCAGCGAATGGACGGTATTCCGCACCATTATCCTACCGGCGGCGACACCCTTCCTGCTGGTCGGCACCCGACTTGCGATCGGCCGGGGCATGATCGGTGTCGTGGTCGGTGAGATCTATGGCGCACCCGTCGGTGTCGGCTTCATGATCAACCAGGCCGGCCAGACCTTTCAGACAGCGAAGGTCTTTGTCGGCGTGCTCACCATCGTCGTGGCAGGTCTTGTGCTTTCAGAAGCCGTGCGCCGCGTCGAGCGTCGCACGGAGCGATGGCGCCCGACGCAGGCCCAGGAACAGCAGCCATGATGAATAAGGTCAAGCTGGAGGCGCGCAATATCGCTTTGGAATACGGAGCTCATACCGCCAGCCGCCTCGTGGCGCTTGCTGACATCAACCTTTCGATCCATGAGAATGAGTTCGTCTCAATCGTCGGACCCTCGGGCTGCGGCAAGACGACCTTTCTCTCCGTGGTTGACGGGCTGATCCAAGCGACCGGCGGACAGATCCTGCTGGACGGCAAGCTCGTAACGAAGCCTGGTCCTGACCGCGCCGTCGTCTTTCAGGACTCCTCGCTGCTACCCTGGCGCACGGCGCTCAAGAACGTCGTCTACGGTCTCGAATGCGCGGGCGTGAAGACACAGGAAGCCCAGGCGCGCGCCGCCCATTTCATCGACATGGTCGGCCTCGAAGGCTTCGAGAACCATTTTCCCTATCAGCTGTCCGGTGGCATGCAGCAGCGGGTCAATCTCGCGCGCGCGCTGGTCATGGACCCGGAGATCCTGCTGATGGACGAGCCGTTCGCGGCGCTCGACGCTCAGACGCGTGAACTCATGCAGGAGGAACTGCTGCAGATCTGGCGCAAATCCGGCAAGACCGTGCTGTTCATCACGCACCAGATCGACGAGGCGATCTTCCTCTCCGATCGTGTCATCGTCTTTTCGGCACGCCCCGGCCGCGTGCGCGACGACATTGTCATTCCACTCGAGCGCCCGCGCTCGCTTAAACTCAAACGCGACCCGCGCTTCCACGCGCTGGAGGATCGCATCTGGGCGCTAATCCAGGAGGATTCCGTCCGGACGCTGCAACGTGGCGCAACGGGCTGAAACACAACAAATTGAAAAGATAAGGAAGGGGAGGACAACATGGGAATCGGATCGGGCAGTGAATGGACCAAGTGGGCGGCCTTGTTGCTCGGATATCTGGTATTGATCGCCGGTCCAGGCGTGCGCGCTGCCGATCCCACGCCGTTCAAAATCGCCGTGTCGGCCCCCGTCGCGTCGATTCTGCCGGTCTACTTGGCGAAGGCTGGCGGCTTCTATGCCAAGCAGGGCCTCGACACGCAGATCATCTCGACCGAAGGCGGCACGCGGGGAGTGCAGGTGCTGATGTCCGGCGAGATCCAGGCGATGCATGTTGGTCTCTCGCCCGTCGTCGCCGCTGATGCGCAGGGCGCTGATATCCGAGCGATCGCCTCGACCACTAACACGCTGCCCATCACCATCTTCACGACCACCAAGATGGACCCGCCGCTACCCAAGGGCACGATCATCGGCATCTCGACGCAGGGTTCCGAGACCGACATCGCGCTCACCATCGCGCTGAAGGCCATGGGGCTGAAGCGCTCGGACATGGAAATCACCCAGATCGGCGGTACTTCGCAGCGCTTCGCCGCCATGACCGTCGGCCGCATTCAGGCAGCGCCGATGCTTGAGCCCGGTACCACGGCTGCGAAGAAGAAGGGCTACACCATCGTCTACGATCTTTCGGCCGCGCAAACGCCTTGGATCTTTGATTCCGTCGTCATGACCCGGGACTTCATCAAAGACCATCCGGACGAGGTTCAGCACTTCCTCAAGGCGTACGTCGAAGCGGCTTATTGGGGTATGGCAAATCCGGACCAGGCGAAGGAAGTCATCTCGACCGACTTCAAGACCAAGGATCCGGACGTGATCGATGCAAGCTACGCGTCCTTCAAGGCTTTGATGCCGCTCGATGCGAAGCCTTCCGTCGAAGGCGCCAAAAACGTCATCGCCGAATTGCAGGCGAGCGGCGTCAAGCTGACGACCGCGGACGTCAATGCTTATCTCGACCTCGGGCCTATCGAGCAGCTCGAGAAATCCGGCTTCATCGCCGAGATGCAGAAAACCTACGGCATCCACTGATTTCGATATTCATCGAGGACTGTCATGACCGCGTCCCGTTTTGACCTCGCTGGCCAAGTCGTCATCATCACCGGCGGCGGCAAGGGCCTCGGCAAGATCTATGCCCAGGAGTTTGCGCGCGCCGGCGCACTTGTCGTGGCATCGGACATCGACGGCGCCGGCGCTGAGGCAGTGGCCAAGGGCATCGTCGCAGAAGGCGGCAAGGCCATCGGAAGCCACACCGACATTAGCGATCCAGCATCCGTCGATCGGATGGTCGAAGCCGCTCAGAAGAGCTTCGGCACGATCGACGTACTTATCAACAACGCCTCGTTGATGAGTGCGTTGCCGCGCCGCTCATGGCTCGAGATTCCGGTCGAGGAGTGGGACCGAGTCATGGCCGTGAACTTGCGCGGCATGTTTCTGTGCTGCAAGGCGGTGTTCCCTCTCATGAGTGCAAAGGGCCGCGGCAAGATCGTCAACATCTCGTCCAGCCGAGTTTGGGAAGGCACGCCGCTGCGGCTGCATTACACGACTTCCAAAGCCGGCGTCATCGGCCTGACACGCGCGCTTGCTCGCGAGGTCGGCGCCTTCGGCGTTACGGTCAACGCCGTGTCACCAGGCAACACTCAGAGCGAGACCCAGGTCGCCAGCTCGGATCCGAAATATCTCGCCGCACGCATTGAGGGCCGCGCGATTCCGCGCGGTCAGGTGCCGGAAGACCTGGTTGGCGCGGTGATGTTTTTGGCGTCGCGCGCCAGCGATTTCATGACCGGCCAGACCATCAATGTCGATGGGGGCCGGGCGATGCATTAGTTTGGCGCGTTGGAGTTGTTCAAGCGATCGAGTTCCTCTATCCGGAACGGCTCTCGCCGGGCCGCGCAAAGATCCGGCACCAGCGCTGACCCGGCTGCTTCCAGCGTGTTAATTTGACCTTGTGCCGTCAAGCGATAAGGAGACTGAACATGCCGGACAACATCCGCTTCTCGAACCCCGATACGATACAAAAGCCGCCAGGTTACAGCCACGTCGTGGAAGTCACCGGACCGGGCCGCACCGTCTACTTTGCTGGCCAGCTCGGCATCGACAAGTCCGGCAAGATGGGCGCCAACGCCCGCGAGCAGATGGAAATTGCGTTCGAGAACGTAAAGGCGGCGCTCGCCTCTGTCGGCGCCGGTTTTGAGCATGTCGTCAAACTCAACAACTACATCGTCGATATCGGCGCCAATCTTGCGCATTACCGCGAGGTGCGGGACAAGTACGTGAACACGGCTTCGCCGCCGGCCAGCACCACAGTCGGTGTGCCACAGTTGGCGCGACCCGGCGCGTTGTTCGAAGTCGAGGCCATCGCGATACTGCCGCCGAAATGATGACGGCTGAGGCCCGAAACCGCTAGGTGAGTTTGCTGCCTAATACCGGGAAAGGAGCCCGGTGAGACGATTAGATTCATGCGGTCCGGCTGAGCCGGTGTTCCGCCTATATGAAGCAGCTTCTGGTTGTGCCATAATTTTAGGTGTCTTTCGGGGGGAAGACGCCATGGCCAACAAACGGGAAAAGACGATCAGCTATCGACGTGCGGTTTGGGTTCAAGGCGCGCATGGCTTGACGTTAGAAAAATGCATCCGCGATGCTCATGCGGCACTCAAATCCGTAGATGAGCGAACAATTGGTCAGGGCGGCCAGCTAACCAGGAGCGCGAAGCAAAAAAATTATGCGCCGGGCGGTCGCCAGCTCCACATAGGTCACCTCACATTCCTGCAGCTTGTGCTTTAGGAACGCAGCGGCGCGTTCCTCCCATTCGGCCTGAGAGCTTACCCGACTGGAAGTCGCTGGTCTTCCCTCGATCACATCGTCAGTACGGACGAGCAGTGACGGCGGAATGGTGAGACCGAAGGTGCTGACTGATCGGCGGGTCAGCTACGGGTCAGGTGCGATCAGTCCGGAGAAGAATGCGTCGGCAGTGCAATTATGCGTATGACTCCGCTTTATGTCTGATTTCATCTGCCCCGTTGCCTCACGACTTGCATCGAAAAGAACCACGGCCGGAGCTCACGGGCGGTTGGTTGCGGTCGAAGCAGCCAGCCAGTGGGGACGGCGGCGTTCAATCCAATCTAGAATCAGGGATCGTAGCGACCTCAACGGAGACACATCGTCGGCAAGCAATGCGAGGCCGACCGGAAACATCCAGAAGCCCAGGACCGGAAGAAAGCCGAAAAGACCACCCCCGGTCAGTAAAACGCCTGCCGGCACTCTTATCCAAACGCGGGCTGGATGCCGGAGCCAGCGGATGCTTGAGCGAAATCGGCGCGGCAATCGCTCAATGAGCTGCTCAAGGCGACGGTCGTAGTCATCAGCATGAAGCCCATGGCCGCTATGACGGCCATTCAATTCAGCTTCCATATGTATCTCCACTTCGACTAACAAAAGGTGCGGTCGGCTCACGGGGACGAACCGACCGCGCGATCGCGGTCTGGCACGGACAACGGGATCGCAAAGCTCCCTGGGTGAAGCAGTTACGCGCGGCTCTCCGAGTGCAACTGCTTCAACGAAAGCGTTGGCTTTGCAAAGCGCTGACGTGAACGCGGATCACGCGGTTGCAAATATCGAGGATGATCAGCTGGACCCAGAGTCTTCAGGACCAACCGTATCAGTTTGAGGGCCCGCAACTCGCCGGGTTGAATTATCCCGTCGGCAACAGCGACCCTATCAGCAACGCGGACCACAACGGATGCCAATGAGAGGCCAGCTAAGGGACGGAGTGCGTCCACGATCACGTTTGCGCTGTTCTGACCTTCAAGTTGTCGCGCGCAATTATCGAAAGCCTCGGCGATCTCGTGTCGTGAGATGGTTGATACAAATCCCTGTTGCTCGACGAAATTCAACAATTCTTCGCGTTCAACGACTTTCAGCTGACCGTCGGAGAGCGCCACTAGTGCACCGGCGGTGACCAACGCCTGCATCAGCTCTTCGTCGCGCTGATCGGGCCGGTCGCCAGTGTGCTCAGCTGTGCTCGGGCGAATGGATTCGCCTACCATGGTGTACCTCTTCTGTAATGCGCCGCGGACGCGCCAGAGGAACACAGACCAGTCTTGTCGGGATGATGAGGTTTCTAGAAGCCCCGACGTCGACCGACCCGGCGCACCAGCGCGGGAGGGTTGATCCGACATCGCGAGGTTGGCCGATAACGATCGACGTCCTCGCCAGAGGGGCCCGGATTCAAACTTCTACCATCAACTTCGTAGTTTTTTGCTTCGACCAAATTAAGGCGATCCAGCGCTAGCGCTGCGACGCGCTGTCGCGCCTTCTCACAGTGTCTCATGACGATCACGTGATGATCCGCTTCACAACGGCCGAGAGCGTGACAGCGATCGACGCGGCCTAATCGCAAAGGGGGAATTGCGCCCGGGATCATGCCAGTGATCACAGGTTGTGGCATCAACCTCGCGACCACCGTTGACGATCCAAACTGCGCTCCAGAACGGAGCCGTTTCTCCACCCTTCATAAGGGCATTAATATCCGCTTCAGGTCATTAGCTGCCGCGACGCGCTCTAATCGCCGCGTCCGCTTTGCCCCCCGAAAGCTGCCGCGCCTGTCATCAACGGGCGCGTCCGCCAAGGGCCATAAGCAGACATTCGGCTCTTGGTATAGAAGGAAAGAGGCCGCCAACTGAGGCGGCCTTTTTATGGTGAGCCCAGCCGCATTAAAATGCGCCGTGTGGATGAAGAGGGTACGATGCAAGCGACAATCCCTCTCGCAGCTGGGCTCGATGGGAATTGTTACTTAAATTCGAATCAATCGCCTATGCGTGAGGTCTGCTGGTCGTAACAATTCGTAATAATTTGGTTAACGCCAAAAGGGACCATCCTTTTTTAAAGAAAAAGCCCCGGCATTGCGGCCGAGGCTGAAGTAGACAGTGGGCGCTCGATACCATTGCGAGCGGCCACGGTGAATATCAGCAGAAATACTTATGGGAACGCCAAAAGAACGAAAGCGGAAATGCCAATTAGACTCACTTTTAGGTTGTAACGATTGGTAATCGGGTCCCGTTTTCAAAACCGGCTACTGTGAAAATCAAATCCAGCCAATAGCTTCGGAAACAGGTCAGTACCTGACCGAGCATAGGAACGGATCGGAAATCTAGAACAGTTTGTGAACTCGGGAGACGCCTCTCAGCCGCTCCGAATGTCCGCTTCGGGTCATTAGCCACCACGGCCAGCCTAACTCTCGGTGGCCGCTTTACCCCCGAAAGCAGACACGACCCCCGGCCATGCGCGCGTCCGCTTTGGGCCAAAAGCAGACATTGGGAAACGATAGCCTACTTCGCTGCCGTAGCCGCTTTTTCGATCAATGCTGCCACCTCGCGCGGGTGCAAAAGAAAAATGGCGTGGGGGCCGGGGAGTTCGATGGTCTGGGATTGAGCCCGCTTCGCCATGAAACGCTCAAGGTCCGGGTTGATCATCCGGTCTTGTTTCGCGACCACGACATAGCTCGGCTTATCCTTCCAGCTCGCGACTGTGACCTTCGCGTGCAAGGCTTCGCCGAAAATCGGCACTTGAGAAATAGCCATGAAGTCCGCGACCGACTTGGGAACGCCTGCGGCGAAGTCGGCCGGAAACGCTTCAGGGTTGACGGCCAAATAACCGTCGCCGACCGGCCCGATGCTCTTGTTGGCCGGCGGCATCTTTTCACCCAGGTCGGCTACGCTCTCGCCGACGTCGGGCTGGAAGGCCGCCACGTAAACGAGCGCCTCGACGTCGGGATGTTTTCCCGCCTCGGTGATGATCATGCCGCCATAACTGTGTCCAACCAGGACACAAGGACCGGCCTTGTCGAGAACGCGCCGCGTCGCAGTTACGTCGGCGTCAAAGGCCGTCTCGGGCTCCTGGACAACGCGAACGGAATAGCCGTGATCCTGAAGAATATCCGCCACCGGCTTCCAGCCGGAACCATCGGCGAAGGCACCGTGGACCAGAACGATAGTCTTGACGGCCGCGTATGCAGGGGATGACGCCGCAAAAGTGGCGCCTGTGAGGAGAGCCAGAATCAAGCGTTTCATGGTGCTGCTCCGCTGAGATCGGCGATAGTCACTATAGATGTGGCTGGAGCACGGAACAATCCGCCACCGAAACGCGCAGAGTGTCCGCTTTGGGTCATTAGCTGCCGCGGCGCGCTGAAACTCTGATGTCCGCTTTGCCCCCAAAAGCTGCCGTGACATTCGCTGAGCGGAGTATCCGCTAAGGGCCATCAGCCGACACGCTTCAATCGGCCTAGCGCGAGTCGGGCAATAGCGGCCGGTGCTTCATCGGGTATGGCGAACACGCAACTGACATTGATCTCGCAAAGCACATAGGTGTCCGCACCCGCGGCAGTGCGCGGGCCGTAGAGAAAGTCGGCATCCCAGATGATGGGGAGCGAGGAGGCATCGATCTCCAGGACTTCCATCATCTGCGGCGTCCACTCCGTTTCCATTTTCGTTCGTAGTACCTCAAAGGCAGGAGCATCGGGGCCATACATGATGCGCGGACCCGGCTGCGCCGACGCAGAACTCGGCCCTTCGGGCGGTGGTTCTATCAACGCCGTGATGAATTGATGACCGAAGCCCACAACCTTATCTGCGCCCATATAACAACGGATCATCCCGTCAGGCAGGCGCGGCTGAAACGGCTGATCGACGATGCATCCGTCGGCGGCGAAGTACTTTTTGCAGCGAGCCATAAAAGTATCGAGCGGGAGTTCTTCTGGCACGCTGCCGCGCTGCGCTTCCAAGGCGATTACAAAGGGGCTGCCAGACCGTTTCACCTGCGCAACTTTCCAGACACCTTGTCCAGCATTGCCGCGATTTTGCTTGAGCACTCGCACGCCCCCCGCACCAAGCCGCGCTGGAAAGCTCTCACGCAATTCAACGGACGTACGATAAAGGTGCGTATCGGTGCCCCAGCCGAGATATTTCGTGCGGTGCAAGACTTCCTTGACACCCATTTTCAAGATCACATCGGGATGTGCACTCACCCAAGGCCCCTCCGACGCCACTTCACGCAAAAGGGGATCGAGCTTCGCGCGCGTTAAGCCGTCGTCGAGCGGATTAACCCACACCAGCACGCCATCGACCGATAGAAGCTGCCGACGGACTTCATCGATCATGTCGTCGGCGTAAACGGCGGGCTCGGCATGGATACCGAGCGATTGGAGTTCCGCGAAGATATGACAGTACCGATTATTCTGCGGCGTTGCCGCTGTCCGTGCGACGTGATCGCCACGCCAGAGGATCGCAACTTTGGGGGGTCGAGCGGAAGAGAATGGGGCTTCGTTGTCCACGCGCAATCTCCTCGAAACAATCGAGCGATGCGCAGAGCTTGGACGGAAACCGCCTATAGGGGAGCCTGCATTTTCCCCTAGGACAGAATTAGAGCGCTTTTATACGCGGCCCGCAAGCGGTTGCTGCCGATGTCCGCTTTGGGTCAAGAGCTGCCACATCAATTCGCGGCGGCCATGTCCGCTTTCACCCCGAGAGCGGACATCGATCAGTCAGTTCGGAATGTCCGCAGAGGCCAAAGGCAGACGCGGCGGGACATTCTTCGCGCGCTCGTTACGCCAACCGTCAATTACCTCCGTGGACCGCCTCTGACGTGATATCGCGAGCGGCACACTCGAGATGTTCGAAGACATTTAGTACTGCTGTCATTCGTCCACGGCATATCAAATCGCTGAAATAAGCGATTCCCTCGACACCGCCAAAATCACCAACCAATGATCATTTTTTCCATTTGACCGAAGGATTTCATATGATGAATCGATCAGTAGTCATCGTATTGTTGGCGAGCAACGTTGGTCTCTCGGGTATTACACAAGCTTCTAGCCAGCAAATATGTAAGCCAGATCTAAGAATAACAGAGGTCAATTTCTAGGAGATGCAGCAACCAACGCTCGAGCGAAAATGGACGGCTGTCGTGAACGTCAACATATCCCGCTGCGCAGCGAATTTCGGAAAGTTCGAGATTGGATTCGAGGGTCTGAAGGAAAACGGCCCTGACGCCGATTTCAGAGAACAGTTCGAATGGACTCGCTCCTCGGTAAAAGTGTCGGTGGATTTCGGGGCCGATGAAGCGGTAGCCCATTATGGATCGACAAAGTCGAGCCATGTGCTTGCGCGCGTTAAGCCACGCGGCCAATCCGCATGCTGCTGAGGCGTTTCTCGGATGTTCGCTTAGAGTCATTCACGGCCGTGCTCATCCACGCGGCCACGTCACATGCCCTCAATAACGGACATTCGTCACGGCATTCGCAATGTCCGTTAGGGGCCAGCAGCAGACTCCCGCGCCACAGCATAAGTGAGTTGTTTTGATCAGCTCGTCAGCGCGGTCGGGAGCACGGCCGGACTATGACAATGAACGTCAAAGTCCGTCATCAAACGTGTTATGTGCCGGCCGGAACAGAATTGATTAACATGGTCGATAGTGCTTCCCTTCGCCGCGGTATATTAACAAACAAGGAGCACCGTTATGAATCGGAAGAACAAACTTGTTCTCGGCTTGGTCACATTGATAGCCGCGCCGCATGCTGCTGCGTTGGCGCAGAGCGCACCGCCCACTTATCAAGCCGATCCGAGCGTATACAAGGTCGTATTTGAAGATCAGAATTTCCGCGTCATCACTGGAACCTGGGCGCCGGGCGTAACCGACAAGCCGCATTCGCATCCGGTTCCGTCAGTAGCTTATGCGCTGACTGACTGCACGCTGCAGCTGACTTCGGCCGACGGAAAAACCGTGACGCTCACCCCCAAAGCAGGCACTGTCAACGCCGCACCGGTTACGGCTTCACATACGGCGCACAACATAGGTCCTTCGGAGTGCCGGACGGTCTTTGTCGAGCGCAAGTAATTTCGTCAGCCAAGTAGTGTGATGAGTTCCCCAAGGCCAACTCAATCACCTCGTCCAGGCGCGCTTGCGTTCTTTAGGAAACGAAGAGCGCGGGGCACGGCGGCTACGACATCTTGGCCGACCCCTACCACTCTAAACGCATCGGTCGAGCAGCCCGATGTTGCCGTCAGCGCTTGACCAACATTGTTCGGTTGAACCACCTGGTCCTTTTGATCAGTGGCTTTACCGGCTTTGTCGTTCCCGCAAGCCCACAGTTCCGAGCATTCGCGGTAACTAGAGGCGGCCCACTACCGGTCGGATGTCCGCCCGCTATGGGTCAAGAGCTGCCGCGTTAGCTGACGGAAGTCGTCTCCGCTTTAGACGGCGCGTCCGCTCAGGGCCATAAGCGGCCTCCCAGGCGCGATGAACGCTGCTATAAGCTTCCATAATATGTCTTGCGGATCGTGCCGTCAGATAGGGCAAGGATGAACGATTTCACCGCGTTCGCAAAAATGGAACGTTGCGGCTGGTCCGATGCGGCACGGGCGAAGGCATATGTCGGATTTTTTGCCTCTGCATCGGAGCAGGCGATTGGCAGCCTGCTGGATGCGGCCGCCGCTAAGCCCGGTCTCAAAGCACTCGACTTGTGCTGCGGACAGGGCAATGTCTCGGCGGCACTGATCAGCCGCGGCTGTCGGGTTGTCGGTGCCGATTTTTCGGCAGTCATGCTTTCGTTTGCACGGGACAGAGTGCCAAACGCAACCTTTGTCGAGGCGGATGCGCAGCAACTTCCCTTCGCTGACGCTGAGTTCGATGTGGTCGTGTCGAACCTCGGGGTGTGCCATGTTCCCGATCAGCCCCGTGCGCTGTCCGAGGTGCAAAGAGTGCTCCGCCCGCAAGGCCGGTTTGCCATGACGGTTTGGTGCGGACCAGCCGTATCGCCCTCTTTTGATCTCGTTTACGGAGCGGTTAAGGCGCACGGAAATCCCGATATCTCTGCGCCTGCCGGTCCCGACTTCCATCAGTTCGCAAATCGGCAGATCGGCGAAAATCTGTTATCGGAAGCGGGCTTTACCAATGTTGATTTCGCGATTGTGGATTGCGCATGGGATCTCGATACGCCCGATGGTCTGTGCGAAATCTATGAGAAAGGAACGGTGCGAGCGGCAATGCTGCTTGGCAACCAGCCTGCGTCAAACCTTGCCGCAATCCGGTCGGCCATAGCCAAGTCGGTTCGAGAGCGCTTTGCCTACGGCAATCGTTGGCGCGTCCCGGTTCCGGCGGCTTTGCTATCAGCTACCGCACCCAGAAATTAATTCAAAATCTGCAGTCACTAGCGAGCCACAGAAGCGAATAGCCCCGACGTCCGCTTTGGGTCATCAGCTGCCGCGACGCGCTCTAATCGCCGCGTCCGCTTTGCCCCCGAAAGCTGCCGCGAAAGTCGCTGATCGGCGCGGCAGCTAAGGGCCAACACCGGACATCGGGCCGGCATCTTCGCCGGGCATCTAAGTAGATCACAGACCCGCATTTTGGGGCGTGGTAGCCTTACCGGACTCCGGTGCGCGTGACGCCAATTGGGTGGGATGAAATGGCGATCAAAATCGCAAGGCGACAATTTATCGCCACCATCGGTGGCAGCGCCCTTAATTGGCCGCTCGCGGCGCACGCTCAGCGGCCAATACCCACTGTCGGCTTCCTTCACGGTGGATCGGAAGCGGGCTTAGGCAGCCAGGCGACAGCTTTCCGTGATGGATTGCGAAAAGGCGGATACATCGACGGCCAAAACGTAAACATCGAATATCGATGGGCGGACGGCCGCTTCGACCAACTGCCTGCTCTCGCCGCCGAGTTAGTCCGGCGTCCGGTGGACGTCATTGCCACTATCGGCGGCGACATAGTCGCGAAGGCGGCGATGGCGGCGACGTCCATCATTCCGATCATCTTCATGGTCGGCCAGGACACGGTTCGGACGCATCTTGTCGCGAGCCTCAACCGGCCGGGCGGCAACGTCTCGGGGGTTACCCTGTTTGTTCCTGACCTTGCCCCGAAGCAGATGGACCTGATCCATAAAATGGTTCCTGGCGCCGCCGTGATCGCGGTCCTGATGAATCCCAAGAATCCTACCGTGCTTCCCGATCCGGCAGACCTTGAACAGGCGGCCCGGTCGAACGGGATGCGGCTTGCGCTCCTGAATGCCTCTACGCCGAAAGAAATCGACGCGGCATTCGTTGCGGCGACCGTGCAACATGTAGGCGCGCTGCTGGTCTCGGGTGACGTCTTCTTGACGGACCGTCACTCCCAGATCGTCGCATTGGCCGCGAAATACACTTTGCCGACGATCTATCCATTTCGCGAATCCGTAATCGATGGTGGCCTAATCAGCTACGGTAACGATCTCAATGAGACCGCGCGTCTGGCCGGCGGCTTCGTCGCACGCGTTCTCGGCGGCGCGAAGCCCAGCGATCTGCCGGTGCAGCAGCCGACCAAGTTTGAGCTAATCATCAACATCAAAACCGCGAGGTCCCTCGGTCTTAATGTACCGCCGCTTCTGTTAGTGGCCGCCGACGAAGTGATCGAATAAGCCTTTCGCGAATGTCCGCTTTGGGTCATTAGCTGCCGCGGCGACGCCGATTGGTGGCGTCCGCTCTTACCCCGTAAGCGGACATGCGAGCGTCACGACTTACTCCCTGATCCTTAGGACAATTTCCCTGCTACGCGTTTTGAAATTCCCTGTTCAGCTGCTTAGGGAATTTGTCTGCAAGCCATTGAAATTAGGCGGCGAACAGACACCTGAATCGCAGCGAAAGGCAGGATTTCGCGAAATTCCCTGTTTATTTCCCTGTTAGCAGGGAATTTCGGGCGGAGACCGGTCCGATACGGACTGCCGCCTCAGCCAGCCATGTCGTCTCTATGAGGTACGTCCGCAGCGTCCCAGGACTGCCGCTAAGTCAAACACATAGGGGACGACCGACCAGTCTCTGTCTCGAAGATTTGAGGCTAGCCGGCCAATACTGTGCGCGTTCGGCTGTGTGTCTCAGACCGCGATTTTTCGATATCCGAATTTAATGTCAATGATTCTGCAGGGTCTTTCAGAGGCTCATGCGTCAAGGCGATTTCTGACAGTTCCTTGAGGTGCTCGGCAAGAAGCCGATCATCCCAAGACGATCTATCGGTGAGCTTATTGTCCGCGAGCATGTAAGCCCTGGATTGTTCAGGACTCAAATGGTCAAGGCGTAAGATTGGAACTTCTGCGAGGCCGAGCAGCTGGGCAGCCAGATATCTTCCATGACCGACGACAATCTGCCCATTCTTATCGACATGCGTACACGCGAAACCGGATCGGGAGGAATGGCGATGCCGCGAAATATTCTGATCTTTTCCGACGGGACCGGGCAGGCTGGCGGCCTGACGCCCGACCAAAATGTCAGCAATATCTACAAGCTTTATCGCGCTACCCGTTGCGGGCCGGATACGGCGATTGATCCGAAGGAGCAACTGACCTTTTACGATCCGGGTCTCGGATCGCGGCCTGCCACCGGCATTTTCTTTTTGACGCGCGCTTATCGCTGGCTTCAGGACTGGGTCAGCCAGGCCACCGGGCTGGGGATCACCAACAACATCATGGATTGCTACGCTGCCTTGGTGAGGATGTGGCAGCCGGGCGACCGTATCTTTCTGTTCGGGTTCAGCCGTGGTGCGTACACCGTGCGATGTCTTGCGTCGGTGATATCACTCTGCGGCATCCCGACGACCATGTCGGACGGTGCCCCTCTGTTTCGAGACCAGGCGAGCACTCGTAAGATTGCGAGGGAGGCGGTGAGGTGGGTCTACGCTCACGTCGGCTCGCCGAAAGACAAGAACTATGTCGAGCAGCGCAAAGCGCTCGCTTTGCGCTTCCGCCAAAAGTATCGCGCCGATCACAGTGGCAAGTCTAACGTTGACGCTTTCTTTATTGGCGTCTTTGACACGGTAGCATCGCTTGGGAGCTACCGCACCGGCTTCACCGTTGTTGCTGGCCTACTCGCCGCGCTTTTGGCGGCTAGCTTCATTCTTTGGCTTTTGTCGCTGCCATTTTGGCCGACCTTTGGTGCGCTCGTCGCACTAACTCTCATTGTTGGTGCCCTGTGGTACGCCGCTGCCCACGTTCAATTTGCGGTGGGCTTGCCGGGATATTCGTTCTGGCAAACCCTGCATTTCACATCTTGGAAGATGCAGTTTTACGATAAGCATCTCGACAACGACGTTTGGTACGCCCGCCATGCGATGTCCATCGACGAAGATCGTGCTGATTTTGCACGGGTGCCGTGGGCGAGTGCAGAAAATAGTGGACCGCAGAGGCCCGACAGTTACCCTGATTGGCTGGATCAAATCTGGTTTGCCGGAAACCATTCCGACATAGGCGGGAGCTATGCCGAGAACGAATCGCGCTTGTCGGATATCACTCTCGACTGGATGGTGCACGCCGCCAGGAACTTGCCTGGTACCGACGGCCCGGCCGGCAGTGGCATTAAGGTTGACCGGGATTGGCTCACGCTCAATCCCGATCCGCTCGGGCCGCAGCACGATGAACGTGAGCCGGGGTGGCTCAAGAAAAAGCTATGGCCGAAAGGGCTGCGCTCAGTCGATCACAATGCTATGTTGCATGCTTCGGTGTATGAGCGCTTCGCTGCTGAAGCTGTGCAGCACTTCTACCAGATGCAGCCGTATCGCCCGGAAAACTTGGCAAACCACGATAATCTTGAGCAGTACTACCAGACATAGCTTTTGATAGAGTCACGGCGCACTTCCGAGAAGGCATAGCTCTTGCGGCCAAAGAAAACTGAGAGTTGGGTTCGACTAATTAACAAAGACGTATTTCTTAACAAGTGGACGCCGGCAGTTTGAGTTCGACTAGCGGGTGGGGCAGTTTCGACCGCCATCAGCAAAAGCCCATCAAGCCCAGCGAGATTGAGCGGAGACGTTGTCCTATCAACTCGCGAAGCCCATTCGCGTAATGACGCGTTATGGAACGACTGCGCCGACCGCGGCAAAGCGGGCGCGACGTCCGCTTCGGCCTTCTGAGCACGCCCGCCGAAACGTGCTCCCAAGCCGACTTCGCGCGGCAGATGACCAAGCAGCGCCCGCACGTCGGCGACCGCGACGAGATCCATGACGGTTGGGATTGTCAGGGGACCGAAGTAGGTCTTCGTTGGCGGTCGCCATATTACTTCGCCGGGCCTAGGCCGGGGCCAGCTCACTGAGCGACTGCGTGCGCTCGCTCTTGAACCTCAAGGTTGACGAGCTGGAGCGGCGAAGCGGTCTGTTCCAGCATGCCCCAGCCGCGCAGCCAATCGTAGGTCCGTTGCATCTCGTCGTGCGGGATCGGCGCGGGGTCGCAGACGACGACTCGGCTTTCGCGAATGTCCGTCGGCTGCAGCTTGCCGATCCTTGGGTCACTCGATTTGTGATAGTCGATGAAATAGTGGAGATAGGCTTGTTTGTTGGCGTTGATGCGCTTGACGGCTTCGCGTACGGCCTGATTGAACGCACTGTAAGTCTCGGCGTCGACTCGGTCCGAGGCGACTTCGGTCCCGTGATAGAAGCCGCTGCAAATCAGCCGGCATCCTTCCTTCTCGGCCAAGGAGGCATAGGGTTCGGTGAGCGTCGTCGCTTCGATCTCGCCGCTCATCATCGCATTGTAGCGATATCTGGAGCCGTTGGAGGCGTTGCAGATCTTGATCATGTCGCGCGGCATGAAACCGTCGAGAAGATGCAGCGCAAGATAGTGCGTGCCAAAATAGAACGGGACGCCCACGCTGCGGCCCGCGAGTTGCTGGGCCGTATAAACGGGTGAGTCGGGCCGCACCGCGATCGCGGCGAAGGTGACTATGCCGCGCCGACCGATCTGCCGGCTGCCCTTCTTGGTATCCTGGATCCGACAATAATTCCCCCACTCGCAGGCATTATACATGTCGGCGCGGCCTTGCTCGAGCAGGCTGCCGTGGCTCGAAAACGGGTCGAGCCCTTTGGGGCTGGTGACGTTGATTTCCGCTTTCTTTTCAACGTCATCGCGAGCAGCCCATTCGATCTCAAGGCCCTCTTTGGCGAACAAGCCCTCGTCATAGGCAACGAGTTCCGGCAGTCCCTGGAACGGCGCGGTCGTCTCCAAAATTAGCTTCCGCATGGCTTATCTCCGGATACTGTGCTTAGAAAAAAGATATTCCATGATAAAATCAATTATCATTGACTTCAACAATTTTATTGCGGGTGCGCAGCCTGTGGAATAGCACTCGCTTCGCCGTCGACCCTCGGGGTTACGGCCGCTTGGTTGAAAGTGCGATCAGCACGATGGGCGCGGCAACGTCCGGGCCCGGGGGAACGCCCCCCAGGGGAACGCAACGATGGATCGCAAGCTCTTTAACACGCAATTCGAAGGCGCCTATTGGCACCTGCGCCGCGATATCATCGACGGAAAGCTCGCGCCCTCCGACAAGCTCCGCATCGAGCAGCTCCGCGAAACCTACGGTTTCGGGGTCAGCGCGTTGCGCGAAGCGCTGTCGCGTCTGGTGTCCGAGGGCCTCGTGGAAAGCGAAGGCCAGCGCGGGTTCTGGGTGGCGCCGATCAGTCGCGAGGAGCTCCACGATATCATGGGCTCGCGCATGGTGCTCGAGGTCGAAGCGTTGGCGCAGTCGATTCAACATGGATCGCTCGAATGGGAAAGCGGTGTCGTTGCCGCGCGCCACAGCCTCGAACGGACGGAGACGTCGATGTCGTCGGATTCGCCCGACGTCGTCGTGAACTGGGAACTGGCCAATCGGCAGTTTCACTTGGCGCTGATTTCCGGCTGTCCGCTGCAATGGCTGTTGCGTTTCAACGGTGCTCTGTACGATCAATGGCAGCGGTACCGCCACCGCACCATTTTGCGGCGTCCCATTCCGCGCGGCGGTCTGAGCGCCGAACATGTCGAGATTGTCGACGCGACTCTGTCGCGTGATACCGCAAAGGCCTGTGCGGCGCTGCGTAGACACATCGCGAACACGTCGCGAACTGTCGAAGTTGCGATATTCGGAAGCTGAATTGCTCGCAAAGCGCGGGAGGCGGATTAGCGCCGCGCCATACCGCGTTGGGTCAACGACGAACGACCTCAATCGACCGTTACGCCCGCCGCCTTGAGCGGTGCACCGTTCTTTTCGATCTCCGGCCCAATGATGCTCTGGAAATATTCCGTCGAGCGGCGTTCGGGCGCGACCACGTATGTTCCGTTCTTGGCGAGGTCGTCCTGGACCTCGGCAGTCGCCATGGCGGCGACGCTGGCGTCATGAAGCTTCTTGACGATCTCGGGCGGCGTGCCCTTGGGCGCGAGGAAGCCGGACCAAGTCGTGCCCTCGAAATTCAGGCCTTGCTCATAGGCCGTCGGCAAATCCGGGAGTGATGGCATTCGGTCGTGCGTGAACACGGCGATCCCTTTAACTTGGCCGCCCTGCAAAGGTCCCGCCGCTGACCCGCTGATCGTGCAGAGATAGTCGAATTGGCGGCCGATCAGGTCCTGCATGGCTGGACCGCTGCCCCGATACGGAATCGGTTGAATGTTCACGCCGATCATCCCGTTGAACAAAGCGCAGTCGATCGCACCCGTTGAACCGACGCCGGCGGCGCCCATCTTCATGGTGCTCGCGTTCTGCTTCACGTAGGTCACGAAGTCCTTCAGGCCGTCGACCGGAAAATCTTTGCGCGCGACCAAAATTGTTGGCTGGTCGGCGACAAGAACGACGGGAGCGAAATCGTCCTTCAAACTGTAAGTCGGATGTTTGTAGAGCGTCATGTCGATGGCTTCTGACCTGCTTCCCAAGATGAAGGTGTAGCCATCCGCATCCGCTCTGGCGACATGCGAAGCACCGGCCATTCCGCCGCCGCCCGCAAGATTTTCGACGATCACTGTTTGGCCGAGAATTTCGGACATACGGCGCGCCATGATCCGGCCCATAATATCGGTGCCCCCGCCGGCCGCCCAGGGCACAACCATGGTCAATTGGTGCGTGGGCCAATCCTGCGCTAGTGCCGGCGCGGTGCCGCAGGCAATACCGAGAAAATGTACGATGACAGGAGCATATATGCGCATCAAGAACACATCCTCTCTTCGTTCCAAGCCGCTGCGGGAGATCGGGAATGCACGAGCCGTGCCAAGTGCGCTCGACGCGGCAAAACTCGCGCAAGTTTCTCGTGCAAAGCAACGCGCCGTTGACTGTTCGAATATTCAGCACTTGTCGCACTGACCTGCGTAGGAGGCGCTAGATTCGGGGAGCTCGATCAGCGTTGCCGCCCAAAAGAAATGCTTGCGGCCATTCCGAAAAGTAGTTCGTATACGAAGCGTATTTGGTCTGACAGGTGTGTGAATGCCAAACAGCGATGATCGGGTTATCGTCGTCGGAGCCGGGCCTGTCGGAGCCATCATGACTCTCGCGCTCGTGACGAAGGGAATTCCTGTCACGCTGATCGAAGCCGAGGCGGACGCGGTGGAAGATCAACGGGCCGCGACGGTGCATCCGCCGACCGTAGAGATGCTCGCCAAACTCGGCTTAAAAGATGTTGCGTTCTCGGAGGAGCCAAGGGGCGGCCTACAATCGCCGATCTTTCACTTCCGTGACCGCGTTACGGGTGAATTGATCGCCGTTTTCGACATCGGGGTGCTCAATGGCGAAGTGCCGTTTCCATTCGTGTTGCAATGGGAGCAATATAAGCTGGTGCGTGCGGCTCTGCCGTTGATCGAAGCGAGTGGCATCGGCGAAATTCGATTTTCGACGCGGTTGACTGGTTTGGAGCAGGGCGCTGATACGGTTTCACTGACCGTCGACAACCAGGACGGCGAAGTCGAGACCCTGCGCGCCAGATACGTAATCGGAGCGGATGGCGCCCGGAGTTTCGTGCGCCAATCCGCCGGTATCGAATTCGAGGGCTTCACATGGCCCGAGCGCTTCATAAAAATCGGAACGACGTTCGACTTCCTGTCGACCGAACGCAGCTACTGCACGCGGAATTATTTTTCAGATCCGGACGAATGGCTCAACTTGTTCAAGGTCAAGGGCAACGGTGGCGCCGGTATCTGGCGCGGCATTTTTCCGGTGCCTGCCGATGAGCCGCGCGAAAAGGCGATGAGTGTCGACGGCGTACAGCGTCGTTTGCAGGGCATTTTCTCGAAGCCCGGCGATTACGATATCGCTTATCACGCCATTTACGACGTGCATCAACGTGTTGCCGCGACCTTTAACAAAGGCCGCGTTCTGCTCGCCGGCGATAGCGCGCATGTGAACAATCCGATCGGCGGCATGGGCATGAATGGTGGCATTCACGATGCCATGAACTTAGCCGAAAAGCTGTCGGACGTGCTGCTAAAGGGTACCGAAGTCAACGTTCTCGATCGGTACAGTCGTCAGCGCCGCAAGGCGCAGATCGATTTCGTCCAGTCGCAATCGATTCAGAACAAAAAGGCACTCGAAGAGAAGGACCCTGCCACTCGGCGCAAGAATCTCGACAATCTGCGCCGCGCATCGGAGGACCTGACCCTGCACAAACAGTTCCTGATGCGCAGTTCGCTCTTCGATAGCCTGCGGTCGGCGAACGCTGTCGAATAAGTGAGCCCGGTGTGATGGGCGAGCGCGTTGCGCACAGCCAGATTATGGCTGCGCTGCGGTAGTAAGCGCTACACCGGCTCGAGCCCAGTCGGATATTGCCTGCGTACCTCCTCGCGGCGCCGAAGCCACCAGGCATAAGACGGCGGAATAAGCGCGAGCGGATCGCCACCGCGCAGCGCCTGCGCGGCATGCGCCGGCCAATTGGGATTCCACATGAGCTCGCGCGCCAAGGCGATGAGGTCGCAGCGGCCCTCGGCGAGATAACTTTCCGCCTGCGCCGCTTCGGTGATCAGACCGACCGCCATGGTGGGAATGCCAGCCTCATGGCGTATGCGATCGGCGAACGGCACGTGATAGCCGGGCACGCGCGGCACCACCGCGAGCGTCAGCGGCCCCTCAATGCCGCCGGACGAGCAGTCAATAACGTCGACGCCGCGCGCCTTGAGCTCGCCTGCCAGCACGACTGTATCGTCCAGCGTCCAAGCGCCTCCTTTGCCGTCGACACAGGAGGCGCGGAAGAACAGAGGTTTGTCCTTGGGCCAAGCGGCGCGGGCCGCCTCGACCAATTCTAGCGCGAAACGCATACGGCCCTGAATGTCGCCGCCATAGCCATCATTCCGTTTGTTGGTAATGGGCGAAAGAAACTGCTGGACGATATAGCCGTGCGCGCCGTGGATTTCGCAGATGTCGAATCCAGCGTCGAGCGAGCGGCGGCAGGCCTCGACGTGGCTTTGAACCACAGTCTTGATGTCGTCGTGGTCCATCTCCAGCGGAATAGTCGCACCAGGCTTGACGGGAATAGGGCTCGGCGCGATCCCACGCCATGGCGCCTCGCCGGTTTTCGCGTCCTCTTCAGTCAGCGGCGCGAAGCCGTCCCACGGCGCCTTGGTGGCGACCTTGCGGCCGGCGTGGCCGAGCTGGATGGCGCTTGAGGCACCCTGGCTGCGAATGAAATCCGTGATGCGCCGCCACGCCCGCGCCTGCGCATCGGTGTAGATGCCGGGGCAATGATATGTCTTGCGCGCGCGCTCCTCGACTGAGGTCTCTTCGACGAAGACGATACCGGCGCCGCCCATGGCAAACTTGCCGAGATGCACGAGGTGCCAGTCGCTCGGCTCTCCGTTCACTGCTACATATTGCGACATCGGCGATACGACGATGCGATTGCGCGCGGTAAGACCGCGCAACGTGATCGGCCTGAACAGGAGCGGCTGAGCTGGTGCTAAATGATCCTTTGCCGAAATCGGATTGCACGTGGGCTGCATTTCCATTCTCTTCCATAACGAGGCTTTGAGGAGACCTCAAAAGCAAATGTCAGGCCATGCGCCCAGCTTGACTTTAAGCTCTTGCGGCGGGGAAGCTTAAGAAATGGGCTCCTAGCATTAGCGGCGATTGTCCAATTCCGAAATGCGCTGCTGGCAAGCTGGCGGCTCCGGCGCCACAGTTTATCTCACAGGCGACAAGAAAGCTTACCCCCTATGGATCGGATTTTTGCGTTAACTGAGATGCGAGATCGACAACGTCCCGCGGTGACGCATAGATCTCCTTAAGGAGTGCCTGGACGTCCGCGCCGCCAATTGGATCAACGTCGAGACTAAGAGTTTTTGCTTCGTCGAGAAACTCCGGATCCTTCATCGTCGCGTCGAAGGCCTGACGCAGCAGCTGCGCGCGGTCTACGGGAATGCCGGGCGGAGCCGCAAACGGACGCGCGATCGTTTGACGCGAGATGATGAGCTTAAGCGCCGCCTTTTTTAGGGGATCGTCGGTCAGGTCCATGACCAGCGGAATATCTTGCAGCGCTTTATCCTTCTTCAGACCGATCTGAAGCGTAATATTGATCTCCTTGTTGTCGAGGAGCGAGGCGTTTCGACTGCGCAGACTTGCCCAGGACCAACCGCAGCGCCCGTCGACTTCATGCCGTTGCATTGCAAGGATGATCTCGTTGCTGCCTGGATAACCGTCAACGATCCGGAGCGGGAGGTTGAAAAGCCGGCGTAGCACGTTAGGGAAGACGTCACTTTCGGCACCGCCGCCGGACGCACCGACCGTCAATGGTTTGGTCTGCATATCTTTCCATGAACTGATGCCGGCACTTTTGTTGAAAGCGCAAATGCTGGTGTCTTGCGAAACGCTACCGAGCCAGGTGAATTTCGGCGCATCGAAGTATGTGCCTTCACCGGCGCCGAGCAGCGGAGCGACGACGACGCCCGGCGCGAATTCGGCGATCGTCGTGCCATCTGTCGGAGCAGCATTGTAAAGGTAGTTGGCCGCCCGGAGACTGCCGGCGCCCGGCATATTCAGGGTAACGAGTGTGGGATTGCCGGGGATATGGCGACCCATATATCGCGCCAATGTGCGCGCATAGAGATCGAAACCGCCGCCCGCTGTGAAGCCGACCAGAACCTGGATCGTTTTGCCGGAGTAGAAATTCTCGTCGGCTGACGCGACCGTCGCGACGGGGGCCGTCAAAATTGCAATCGCTGCAAAAAGGTAGCGCCCCCGGCACCTGAGCGAACCAAACAAATTACTGCGCCACTGCGTGAGCTTGCTCTTGTACTCCGAGGTTAACGAGATAGAGCGGGGAAGACGTATCTTCCGGCATTCCCTAGCTGCACAGCTGTTGCCAGATCCGTTGCATCTCATCGAGTGGGATCGGTGCGGGGTCGCAGGCGACGACGCGGCCGCCGTGCATAGAAATGCCGAGGACAGTCGCATCGACTTGAAGAGCCGGGGCGGCTTAACCCTTGCTCTTCGTCTTCTGCTGACAAACTGCGATACATTGGTTCATGCATTGGGATTTCACTTCGCTGATTTTTCGATGCGGCGCAGCCGTTCTACCTGCATGTTCGCAAGAAATGGCACCAGTGGATGCGTGCCCATCTTCACAATTGTCGGCAGATCAAGCTTGACCAGCGCTTCGCGTTGGTCCGGCGGCAGCTGAAATTTATCGGCGAAGGACGGCGCATCTGCCATAAATTGGGCGCGCAATTCAGCGTCATGGGCGAGTCCGTGCAGCGCCGAGGTAAGTTCCACGAGCTCGGGCTTGATTGCAGGGTAGTGTGCGGCGTGCTCGGCCTCGGTGTGGCCACTAGTCCAGCCGAGCGAGGCGTAGTCGTGATGCCAACTCGGGTCCATGGACACGATGTCAGGCTTGCGCTCTCCCAATGCCCCGGCCGCGCAGGCCCAGCAACGCAATTCGATATTGCCAGTATCGTCGAGCTCAGTTTCGTCGTAGCCGATCAAGGATTTCAGATTCCCAGCCTTAAGCTTTTCCAACACGTTCTTGTCCCAGGAAAGCTCTGGATTGGAATAACGGTCGGTACCCGGGAAGTGGGACATGCCACCGCTCGAGAGTATGACCGTCTTCAGCCCAAGCGTGGTGACTGTGCGGGCAACGGCCTGCCCAAAGGCGTAGCATCGTTCCATGGTCGGCTGGGGCGGGAGATAGGCATTGACGTAGATCGGCAGCACCGGATCGGTGTGGCCGATATGGGTGAGCGGAATGCCTATGGCATAATCGATTTTCGCTGTGCTGCTGAAAGCAGGATCGAAATTCTGTCGGTAGAGATCGCGGACGATCTCAAAGCCGATCTCGCTCGGAACTTTCCAGTGAAACTTCCGGCCGGCGAAAGTTCCGAAGGCTTCGCCCCCGACGTGAATAGTGAATGGCGGTGCGGTGTGATGAAAGAACTGCTCAGCATGATCGTTGGAGAAGATAATCCAGAGATCGGGGTTCAGCCCACGCAGCTTTTCCCCTATATCGGCGGCGACATTGCGCACTGCCTGGATGACCTGCTTGTCTTCTGTATCCGGCACGGTGAAAAATTGCGGTGCATGTGGCAGCATCGCTCCACCGACGATCGTGCTTTTCATCAGGGGTCCCTTTCGTGATTAATGATGCGGCTCGCTAGGTTGTTAGGGCGCCCCGGCTTGATGGCAGCGTCGCAATTCACCAGATCGATACGGTATGCCCTCTCGACCTGTCACTCCGCCGCCTGGTGGGCGCGGCTCTGCAGCTCCGAGTTGACGAGTTGCCGCGGCGACGCGGTTTCTTCCAGCATACCCCAGCTTCTAAGCCAGTCGTAGGTTCGCTGCATCTCGTCAAACGGAATTGGTGCGGGATTACAAACCACTAACCGGCTCTCGCGCAAATCCTCCGGCTTCAATGCGGCCACTTCTGGATCGGTCTTGGCGTGGTAATCGATGAAATAATGCATATAAGCGCGCTTGTCGGTATTGATGCGCCGCACGGCCTCTCGAACTGCGCGGTTGAACGCTGAATACGTCTCTGCATCGACCCGATCCGATGCAACCTCGGTGCCGTGGAATAACGCCGAGCAGATGATCCTGCAGCCCTTTTTTTCTGCGAGCGTGATGTGCGGCTCGGTGAGAGTGGTGGCGTCGATTTCGCTCCTCATTAAGGCGTCGAGCCGGTAGCGTGAACCGTTAGGCGCGCTGCACAGCTTAATCAGCTCGCGCGGCAAAAAGCCCTCAAGCATATGCAGTGCGATATAGTGAGTGCCGAAATAGAACGGCACGCCGATCATTTTGTTGGCGAGTTGCTGCGGGGTATAGGCCGGCGAATCTCCGCGCACGACCAGCGCTGAGTAGGCGACAATGGCGCGCCGTCCGATCTGACGGCTCCCCGCATCCGTTTCCTGTACGCGGCAATAGTTCCCCCATTCGCATGCGTTGTACATGTCGGCTTTGCCCTGCTCGAACATCCTGCCGTGGCTGGCGAAGGGATCGACATCTCTCGGACTAGTGATATCGGCCCTGACTTTTTTCTCTCCGCCTTTCTCGCGGTCCGCCCATTCGACAGCGAGCCCTTCTTTCTCGAAAAGGCCCTCGTCATAAGCGACCAGTTCCGGCAAACCCTGGAACGGCGCTGTCGTCTCCAATACGAGTTTTTTCATGTTCCCCTGCATTCGCGGATCGCAATACCTGTTGAGACACCAGGCTGCCTCAGCGCTGCAGTTGAATACAGTGGCTCATTGTCGTCAAGTGATAATGGTAGGATTGTTCAACAATGGTCATGACAGTGCTCGTCGAACACTTGTCTCTTCGGCCGCAAATCAATAGAACTCGTGGCTTCAGAAAAGCGCCCAATATGGAGTCGTTTAACGATGGGCTATAGTCCTTCTCCAATTAAGCGCGAGAGCGTGATCAGCCAGGCTGCGCACGAGATATGCCGCTTCATCGAAGCGGAGCGCCTTGCTGCGGGGGATGGTCTTCCGCCTGAAACCAAGCTTTCGCAAATGCTCGGCATCAGCCGCAACTCGGTACGCGAGGCGTTACGTGTTCTGCACGGCTTGGGCTATGTCGAGAAGTCCGACGGCCGCCGTGTTGTGGTCACGGCCGCGGCGCAAGGGGGCAAGAGCATGTTCGACGAGAGCGTGCTACTTGAAGCCGCGCCTATCGCGAATGAGGTACGATCGCACATCGCACAAAAGTGCGCAGAGTTGGCCGCCGAACGCTTAACGCCAGCTGAGATTACCGAGCTCGAGCGTTCGCTGTCGGCCTTGGAAAAAGCCATTCCGATCCAGGATATGGCGGCCGCCAAGACCGCGCATGACGCTTTCCACGGGCTCCTCCTTGCGAGCGCCCGAAATCCTCTGCTTGTTGGGATGTACAACCAGGCGCAGCTTGCCCGGCTTTCGAACATCTCGCCAGAGCACAAGACCTTCTACGATCCGCGTCATCTTTCGCATCACCGCGCGCTTCTCCGCGCATTGAAAAAGCGGGATAAGAAGGCCGCGGGCGCTGTCGTGCGCAGGCATTTCCGGAGTCTTGGCTTGATGCTCGATTTTGTTGCGCGGGCAAGAAAGAAACGGCACGCGCCAATACTGTCTTTGGTGGCCGGAGTGCGAGGCGCGTCGCGCTAAGCGCGGCACCCATCAGATGATGGGTGCGCGCGACGATGATCGTGGCACGAGACTTGCGTTGAATGGCGACGCCGCGCCGCGTTCTAGGCGGCATCACAACGATAAGAGTCTCATATGTTGAAAATAAATCGCCGGAAGTACCTCAACATTATGGCTGGAGCGATTATCGTATCGTCCAGTCACGCCTTCGCCGACGATTGGCCTGGTCGGCCGGTAAAGATCATTTCGCCATTCGCGCCCGGTGGAACCGCGGACGTTTTTGCTCATATCCTGGCAGATCATTTTGGCGCCACTTTCAAGCAGCCATTCTACGTGGAGTCTCGGCCCGGTGCTGGTGGAATGATTGGATCGTTGGACGTCGCTAAGGCAGATCCGGACGGCTATACACTGGTGATCTCCGGTAATGCGTCGCACATCCTCGCCCCAGCATTTAGCCCAACACCGCTCTACGACGGGCTCGACGACTTTACCCACATCGCCTATCTGGGCGGCACGCCTGTCGGTCTAGTGGTGCATCCGTCACTGCCAGTGAAGAGTTATGCGGAATTCGTCGACTACGTGAAGAAGAGTCCTCTTCCGGTCAACTACACTTCGTCTGGTATAGGTACGCACGGGTTTTTATTCGGCGAGGAGCTCGCGAGAACCGAGGGTCTCAATCTGAATCACATCCCTTATAAGGGCGGTGGCCAGGCAATGATCGATTTGATTGGCGGCCAAGTGAAGATCGCTACCATCACCTTCTCGTCTGTAATCGAGCAGGTGCGCGCGGGAAAATTGGTTGCGCTGGCAATTTCGTCCGAGCATCGGCTACCGGACTTCCCGGACGTCCCAACCTTCGTAGAACTTGGCCATCCCAATATGGTATCTGCAACTTGGTTCGCCCTTTCCGGACCAAAAGCACTGCCGCACGAGATCGTAGATAAGCTCAACCGCGAAGTCGCAGTCGCACTCCAGCTACCGGACGTGCAGAAACTGCTGGCCAAGAGCGCGGTCGTCGTGAAGCCGATGTCACCCGAAGACACAACAAAGTTTTTCGAGGCAGAGACGACTCGTTGGACACCGCTCGCGCGGCAATTGAGCGCTGCCGAGGCCAAACAATGAAATACCGCTCACCGATGCCTAAGTGTAGTCGTATGCGTCAAACTTTCGAAATCTCAAACATCGATGGATGAAATAAGTCGCGAGCTGTAAGCTTACGATCCACCAGTCCTTGCTCGAATGCATAGGTCGTCAGCGCATCGATTTCCTTGGCGTTTTCTTTGACACCGTATCGCCAGAAATCGCGGCCCATCACGTCTTCGGTCTGCTCGGTCTCGGCGACGAGCCACGGCAGTGTCGTGAGCAGCGCGTTAACGTCGTGCAACCTTTCAATCGCAATCGCCTTAGCTTCCACAAATGCTTTGTAGACGCTCGTAGCGAGCCACGGATGCTCTTCGATGAGCGCCTTTTTGATGCCGATCAGGTGCATGATCGGAAACAGTCCAGTCTTCTCGTAATATTTCCGCTCGGTTTCCCGGAACTTGGGAAACAAGCGGCGGATGTGAGGCTGGTGTTTGAGGAAGCTGGACGGTGCCCTCGCAGTAAGCAAAGCGTCGAGCTCGCCGGCTTCCAGCATGGCGACTAAAGTTTTATCGTCCGGAATTGTCTTAATGTCGACACCCGGGATCGGCTTCAGCGGCGTGCGCTCGCCGCGGCCCGCTTCTTCCTGACCGCCACTGTGCCACTTGATCTCCGATGGACTAACTCCGTACTCGTGCTGGAGCATGCCGCGCATCCAGACCACCGCAGTTATCTGGTACTCTGGCAAACCGACACGTTTGCCGCGGAGATCCTCAGGCCTCTCGATGCCGGATCCGACACGAACGTAAATGCCAGAATGGCGGAAGAGCCTCGACACGAAAGCCGGGATGCCGACATATTCCGACGTGCCCGCCGCGACGGTGCGGATGTAGCTCGAAAACGAGATCTCGGAGACGTCAAACTCTCCGTATTTAAAGGCGCGAAAGAAGATTTCTTCAGGGTAGAGCGCAAGGTAATTGATGTCGCAGCCTTCGATCTCGGTCAAACCATCCTTAATGGCACGCGTCCGGTCATAATCGCCGCAAGCAATGGTCAGCCGCACTTTTGTCATCTCGGTGCTCTCGGTTGATGTCTTACCTGCAACTGACCATCCGAAATGGAACAGAGCATTGTAGCTTTCGGGAATCTTACCGCGTCGCGCGTGCTCCGCCGGAGTTTCGGGTATCGATCATTTCAGGAGGCGGCCGATCAGATCGGAACGGCCATCGCGTCAAACGCGCTATCGCAATTGATCAGGTTCACGCGCTTGAGCACAATTTTGTAGTCGTCGTCGGTATGCCGGAGACGATGAAATTGCCGACCCGCGAAGGTGCGTTGGCTGTCGTCGCGATATTCCACCATCATCACCGTCGAACTCACCACGACCTCGCCCTTGGCCGCGTCGATCTCTTCGATGAGCGTGTTTCCGACAAGATGGGCGGTGCGCGACGGCGGCGTCTGAATGTGAATGCGCGGATGCTCCAGGCGGTCGATCCGCGTCTTCATGAGCGTGCGGTCGTCGTAAAACAGGGAGGCGTGATTGAACGGGCTTTCCTGATTGGGAGCGGCCGGCACCCAATAGGCGCCGTCTTCCGCAAACAGCTCCATCCATTCCCTGAAGCGACGCTCATCGAGCAGCTTCGCCTCGCGGATGAGAAACAGTTCCAATACCTCCCGCGCCGGGCTTGCGCTCGACGACGCCGCCGTCGCTGCGGCCGTGTCCATCACGCCGCTTCCTGCATGTAGCCGAGCCACGCTTTGTATTGCGCACGCATCGCGAGCTCGCCGACCGAGGCGCCACGGGTGGCATTGTAGGTGCGATCCGCCTCTTCGGCGCCGAGGCCGCGCGAGATGTCGACCCAATCGCTGGCGAGGCTGCGCAGGCCCTTCTGCGTGCGCACAAACGACTCGAGGTCGTCGGTTTGCACAAAGGATGCAGCAGAATGCGTGACGTTGAGGAGCCGCATATTGCCGAAGTTCATCACATCCGGCGAACCAAGAAGCCGTACAGGATAAACCGTCACCTCGGTGCGGTCGACCGAGATCGGTTTGACGACGCGCACATGTATGTTGAGCCCCATTATCGACACGTTGGGATAGATCAGCGAATTGTGCAGCCGCGGCGTGAGTATTTGCGCAGCACGCTCGGCCCCGACCTTAGCGATCAATGCAAGTTTGTAGGCGTCGAAAGCAGGGCTAGATCGTTTGCCGTCGTCGAGCGCGGTATTGGAAGACCAGCCGTGGCCGTTGCCCGTCACATAGCTCTTGCGGTCGCGCCATGACGCCGTGGTCTTATTCTGATCCGTGGTTTCGACAACCTTCGCGCCTTCCTCGTCGCCTTCGCGGCGGGCGAACTGCACGCCTTGCTTGTTCACGGTGGACGCGTGACCAAACGGGACGTGGTAGCTGTCCAACACGTTCTCGATCTGGAGCTTCCAATTGCCGTTATACGCATAGCGGTGCTGCCCGAGGTCGAAGGCAAGCTCGCCGTCGGGCGCGCGGTCGACCAGATCGTCGATATTGCCCTTCATCGGCCCAATCTGATCTTCGAAGCTCGATCCATCCCGGGTGAGGCTTGCGAACACGAAACCGCGGTATTCCTGGACGCGCGGTACGGGCGCGAGGCCGAAGTCCTCCTTGCGGAAGCCTCCGGCACAGCCGTCGGGGATCGGCACCACGGTCAGCGCGCCATCGGTGTCGAAGCTCCAGCCATGGTAAAGGCAGGTCATGCGCGCGGCGTGACCGCAGCGTTCATTGACAACTTTGGCGCCGCGATGGGTGCAACGATTGAAAAGGACATGCACTTTGCCGTCGCGGTGGCGGGTCATGACTACAGGCTGACGGGCGAGTTCAGTGGTGAAGTAGTCTCCGGGGTTGGGCACTTGGCTCGAATGACCGACAAAAAGCCAAGCTCGGCCGAACACCCGCTCCATCTCGAGCTCGAAAATCTCAGGATCGGTATAAACGCGGCGATGCACGCGCCCGGGCTCGATGAGCTTGGAAATTTCTTCCTGGGTATGGATGGCCACGGCCTCGGAATCCCTCGCGACGGTTGGGTCCAAATGCATTTATCTTCGCAACGCTAGCCTTCCAGACGGGCGCAAGTCAATATCGGCTCTCTCCGACTGTAGGATTGTTCAACAATCAGCGACCTGCGTTCGGCTACCTGAATTCAGCCTCTTGGTCGGGCCGCAACCCGCGGAAGCGCGGCGCCGGTCGATCGACCGAGTTACTGCTTACCCCGCGAAACAGTCATACATTTGCTGTTGTGCGATTTAATTCGGAAGTACCGTGATTAAGGCGGATTTGCTCCCATAGAGCGCTCATGGGATGCACCTATTTTGTGCGTCGTGCTCGCGCCGAAGCCGAATGCGGATGGATGCGCGAAGAGGCAGCCAAGTAACTCGCCTCCTTCCGGCTTCCAGGGGTTTGCCAGAGTTTGGTATTCAATTTGCAAGTCACCTCGCGGCAGAGTTTCATTTGAGGTTGGACATGATCTTCCCGGGTCGTTTGACGTCTAATCTGTTGCTAAGCTCGATCTTGGCCATGGCTCTGGCCACGCCGCGCCTTGCGGCAGCGGATTCGGTGCTACGCGTGGCCATGACGGCGGGCGATATCCCGATTACTATCGGCCAGGCTGATCAAGGCTATGAGGGCTTCCGCTTCGTCAGTTTGAGTCTCTATGACTGCCTGATTGAGTGGGATCTGTCCTCGGCGGACAGGCCCTCTGGCATCGTGCCGGGTCTGGCAACATCCTGGGAGGTCGATCCTGAGGACAAGTCGCGCTGGATCTTCCATCTGCGCAAGGGCGTCAAATGGCATGATGGTACGGAGTTCAACGCGGATGACGTGGTATGGAATTTCGAGCGGCTGTGGAACAAGGACGCGCCGCAATACAATGCGCAGCAGCATTCGGATGCCGCCTCGCGCTTTGTCGATTTCAAGGGCATCGAAAAGATCGACGACTATACGGTTGCTATCGCCACCACCGACGGTGCGTCGCTCGTACCCTACAATCTCGGCTACATCGCCATGGTCAGCCGGACGCAGTATCTGAAACTCAATGGCGGCTGGCCCGCCTATGCCAAGGCGCCGATCGGGACCGGACCGTATCGCTTTGACAAAGTGGTGCCGGGCGAGCGCATGGAGCTGGTCAAGAACCCCGACTACTGGAACAAAGACCGCATCCCCAAACACGACAGGCTTGTGCTCTACCCGATGCCGGAAGCGACGACGCGCGCGGCTGCTTTGCTGTCGGGTCAGGTCAACTGGATCGAAGCGCCGCCGCCCGACATGGTGCCGAAGTTGAAATCGGCGGGTTTCGACGTCGTCACCAATGCCTATCCCCATATGTGGGCCTATGAGCTGAGCTTCCGCGACGGCTCGCCGTGGCGCGACATCCGCGTGCGCAAGGCGGCCAATCTTGCGGTCGACCGTGCCGGGCTGAGGGTGCTGCTCGGCGGCATGATGATCGAATCCTACGGCGTGGTGCCCAAGGATAACCCTTGGTACGGCAAGCCCAGTTTCGACATCAAATATGATCCCGAAGCGGCCAAGGCGCTGATGAAAGAGGCGGGCTACGGCCCCGATCATCCGGCCAAAGTTACCATCGCCATCTCGCCCTCGGGTTCGGGTCAGATGCAGCCGCTGCCGATGAACGAGTTCGTGCAGCAGAACCTTGCAGCGGTCGGGTTCGAGGTGAATTTCGCCGTCAAGGACTGGAACACGCTGATCGGCGTAATGCGTAAAGGCGCGAACGATCCGTCCGCCGTCGCAGACAATATCGAGGGCATCAATTTCAGCCGCACCACGCAGGATCCCTACAGCGCAATCTGCCGGTTCTCCATGACCGGTCAGATCACCCCCAAGGGCTCGAATTGGGGCGGCTTTTCAGACCCGTCAATCGACACGGTCTGCGACCAGGCGATGACTGAATTCGATCCGGCGAAGCAGACCGAGCTCTTTGCCAAGGCGCATGCCATGATGGTGGACCAGGCGATGATGGTCTGGATCGCACATGACGTAAATCCGCGCGCACTCAGTCCCAAGCTCAAAGGTTTCGTCCAGGCGAAGAACTGGTTTCAGGATCTGACGCCGGTGGTGGTCGAGCCTTGATGCTCTATGTCCTGCGCCGCATCCTCTACACAGTGCCGATTGCGCTGAGCGTCACGGTTATCTGCTTTCTGCTCGTCCATATCGCGCCTGGCGATCCGCTGCAGATGATGCTGCCGGACAATGCCACGCCTGAAGCGGTCTCCGAGCTGAAGGCGAAATACGGCTTGGACAAGCCGTTGCCGGTGCAATATCTGGTCTGGCTCGGTCATGTCGCACATGGCGATCTCGGCACGTCGATCAGCACCGGCCGCGGCGTTGCCGACGAACTGTCGGCCGCCATCGGCAACACGGCGATCATCGCGACCGGCGGCGCGATGCTGGGTTTCCTGATGGGGATTGGGCTCGGGCTCGTCTCCGGCCTTTGCGCCGACACCTTCGTCGATCGCGCAGCAACCACGATTGCCATCGCCGCGATCAGCGTGCCGCATTACTGGCTCGCCATCGTCATGACGATCATATTCGCGGTCGAGCTCAACTGGTTGCCTGCAATTGGCATCGGACCTGGCGGCGTCAGTCTGTCTTGGGAAGATCTGAGCCACATCGTGCTCCCGGTCCTCACGCTTTCGCTCATCCCCATGGGCATCGTCGCACGGACGGTGCGCGGCAAGGTGGTTGAGCTTATGGCCATGGAATTCATCCAGACGCTGCGGGCAAAAGGGTTGAGGTCCTTCGGCATCTTGCGCCACGTCGTGAAGAATGCGGCGCCCAGCGTTATGGCGGTGATGGGGCTGCAACTGGGCTATCTGTTCGGCGGCTCGATCCTGGTCGAGACCGTGTTCAATTGGCCGGGCGTAGGCTTTTTGATGAGTAATGCCATCTTGCGTCGCGACATGCCGATGCTGCAGGGCGCGATTCTGATACTGGCGCTGTTGTTCGTCGTGCTCAACCTGATTGTTGATCTGTTGCAGACGACGATCGATCCGCGCATTCGGCGGCGCGGGTAGGGGGGCGATGGTGGATGTCTCGCTCACCGCGGCGCTTTCGGACATCGGCGAGCACACAATCGCGCCGAGCCGATCACGCGGCTATTGGGCGACCGTGCGGTGCAATTTGCGGCGCGATCCGCGCGCCGTCGGCGGCGGCCTCGTCCTCCTCCTGCTCGTGATCGGCGTGGTGGGCGCGCCGCTGATTGCGCCGGCCGATCCGTATCACGCCAGCATCCTCGCGCGCCTGAAGCCGATCGGCACGCCCGGACATCTGCTCGGCACCGACGAACTCGGCCGCGATATGCTGAGCCGTCTGCTTTACGGCGGCCAAAGCACATTCCTCATGGGCGTTGCGCCGGTGCTGATCGCGTTCCTGATCGGCGGCACGCTTGGCTTGGTCGCGGGCTACGGCGGCGGCGCGATCAACATGATGATCATGCGCGCGATGGACGTGCTCTATGCCTTTCCCTCGGTGCTGCTGGCCGTCGCTTTATCCGGCGCGCTCGGCAGCGGCATCGGCAATGCCATGCTGGCCCTGACGCTCGTCTTCATCGCGCCGATCGCCCGCGTCGCCGAGAGCGCCGCGACCGAGATCAGCCATCTCGATTTCGTCGATGCGGCGCGGGCCAGTGGCGCCTCGGCCGTCACGGTGGTGCGTGTCCACGTGCTGGGTCATGTGCTCGGGCCCGTCATCGTTTATGCCAGCAGCCTTTCCAGCCTCGGCATCGTGCTGGCCGCCGGTTTGAGCTTTCTCGGCCTGGGCGTCATCCCGCCACGGCCCGATTGGGGCCTGATGCTGTCGACGCTACGGCAATCAATCTATATCCAGCCGATGATCGCGGCCCTGCCGGGGGTCCTGATCTTCCTCACCTCTATCAGCCTCAATATGGTGAGCGATGCGCTTCGCGACGCCACGATGGTGAAGAAATGAGTCTTGCCGCAGCCGACAGTCGCGATCGCGGCGGCAGGGCGCAGCCGATGCTGATCGCGCGCGCACTGAAGAAATATTTCCCGGTGCGCGGCGGCGGCTTTCTGACGCGCTCCCACCTGCACGCCGTGGACGATGTGTCGTTCAGCCTCGGCAAAGGCGAGACGATCGGCATCGTCGGCGAATCCGGTTGCGGCAAGTCGACCTTGGCGCGGGTCGTGCTCAATCTCATTCATCGCGATGCCGGCGAACTGATCTTCGACGGCGAGGCGGTCGGCACAAGCGACGGCATCACGTTGCGGGACCTGCGCAAATCGGCGCAGATGGTGTTCCAGGACTCGCACGCCTCGCTCAATCCGCGTCTGAGCATCGAGGACACGCTCGCCTTCGGACCGATGGCGCATGGCGCAAAGCGGCGCGAGGCAGTCGCTCGGGCGCTCCATCTCTTGAACCTCGTCGGACTCGACCCGCGCCGCTATGCTGTCTGTTATCCGCACGAGCTGTCGGGCGGTCAGCGCCAGCGTGTCAATATTGCGCGCGCTCTGAGCCTCGAGCCGCGACTGGTCGTCATGGACGAGCCGGTTTCGGCGCTCGACAAATCCGTCGAAGCCCAGGTGTTGAACCTTTTGATCGATCTGCGCCAGCGCCTGTCGCTGACTTATCTCTTTATCTCGCACGATCTGAACGTGGTCCGCTTTATCTCGGATCGCGTCATGGTCATGTATCTGGGCCGGGTCGTCGAGATCGGCGCCGCGGATACCATATTCCGCCGCGCGGCCCATCCGTACACGCAGGGGCTCCTGGCATCGCGCCTTGCCATGGATCCGGACAAGCGCATCGCGGCGCCGCCGTTGAGCGGCGATCCGCCGAGTCCAATCGATCCGGCGCCCGGCTGCCGCTTCGCCGGCCGCTGTCCCTTCGTCGAGGAGGTGTGCCGGGTCGTCACGCCTGAACTGGTTCGCCATGGTGACAAGACCGGTGGCAAAGCCGATCACCTGGCCCACAGCGAGAGGGCTCATAGCGACATGACCCACAGCGTCGCCTGTCATATGGCCGATGCCGCCTCGTCACATAGCCGGGCGGGGAACGCATGATGGCGGCGACGCAGACTTTGTCCCGCGTCGATCTCCCGGCCGCGCCGCTGGTCGATGTCGAAAACCTCAACGTGACGTTCCGTCGCGATGGCCGCGCCATCCCGGTCGTGCGCGATCTGTCCTTCAGTCTGGACGCCGGTAAGGTTCTTTGCATCATTGGCGAGTCCGGCTCCGGAAAGAGCGTGACCTTGCGCGCCGTCATGCGGCTCCTTGGCAAATCCGCGCGGCTTGACGGCCGGGTCAACTTGGCGGGCCATGACATGCTGGCGCTGTCCGAGCGCAAGCTTTCGGAGTTGCGCGGCGCGCTGGTCGCGATGATCTTTCAGGAGCCAATGACCGCTTTCGATCCGGTCTACACGATCGGCCAGCAGATCGGGGAGACGCTGCGGCGCCACAATGGAATGGGCGGCCGGGCGGCGCGCGCGAGAGCCAAAGAGCTGCTCGACCTCGTGCAGATCCCGCGCGCCGCATCGCGGATCGACGCCTATCCGCATGAACTGTCCGGCGGTTTGCGGCAGCGCGCGATGATTGCGCTTGCGTTGTCCTGCCGGCCGGCGCTCTTGCTGGCCGACGAACCGACCACCGCGCTCGACGCCACGGTGCAGATTCAGATCCTGCTGCTGTTGCGGTCCTTGCAGCGCGAACTTGGTATGGCGATGATCTTCGTGACCCACGATTTGTCGGTGGCGGCGGAGATCGCCGACGATGTCGCGGTGATGTATGCGGGACGCTTCGTCGAGACCGGGCCGGTGACCGACCTGCTGCACCGGCCGCGCCATCCCTACACGGTGGGAATGATGGCGTCCTCGGTTGGCGACAAGCCGCCCGGCGCGCATCTCGACGCCATTCCGGGCCAGCCGCCGGACCCGGAGTCGATCCTGCCTGGTTGCAGTTTTGCTCAGCGCTGCGCACAGGTGAGCGATGCGTGCCTCGCCGGATTGCCGCCCGCGCTTTGGATCACCCCGGAGCATGCCGCGCGCTGCATACGTGCCGTTCCGTCATGATGTCTGATAATATCTGGGCAAAGGAGAAATAGCGATGCATAAGCTGGCTATACCGCAATCCGTCATCGACAGGGTCGTCGCCCGCCGCGGCAAGGAACATGTCTATGAGGATATCGATCCCACAAAGACGGCGCTGGTGGTGGTCGATCTGCAGAACGCCTTCATGATGCCCGGCGTCGCGCATTCGGAGTGCAAGATGGCGCCGAAAATCGTGCCCAACGTCAACCGCCTGGCGCAGGCGGTGCGGGCGACCGGCGGCAAAGTGGTGTGGATTCAGACCGCCTTCATCGAGGAATCGCTCGAAGACTGGTCCGTGTTGCACGGCATGGCGCTGCCGGCGCGGACGGAGAAGCGCATCGAAGCGCTGTCGCGCGGCAGCAAAGGTTACGAACTGTGGGCCGAACTCGAGGTGAAACCGGAAGATCTTATCGTGGAGAAGTTGCGCTTTAGCGCCTTCATCCAGGGCTCCTCGAATTTGGCCGACGTACTCCGTACGCACGGTCTCGACACGGTGCTGATCACCGGCACCGTCACCAGCGTGTGCTGCGAATCGACGGCGCGCGATGCTATGATGCTGAACTTCAAGACGATCATGGTGACCGATGGCAATGCGGCGGCGACCGACGAGGACCACAACGGCGCACTGATCGGCTTCTACCTGACCTTCGGCGATATCATGTCGACCGACATGTTGATCTCATGCTTGGAGCGTAATTCAAGGAAGCTCGCGGCTGAATAGACTTGGGAGAGGCCGGAGCAGAGTCGGCGGTTAGCATCCCGCGAGACGGCGACCTACCGCAGTGAGCCTTCCGGATCACCTCTCAACGACTTTCACGCCGAAGTTGCTATTGAAAGATTTGGACCTTGGGCTTTCTGCCGGTCACGAGTTCGGCGTGCCTATGATAGCCATCGTTGGATCATCGCCGTTGGTGATTTGGAAATTCGCTTGTTCGTTCGCTGGCGCTGCCGCTGTTCACAGCCCTGTTCATAATAGGGAGCGGTCTCGTGGTCGGAGCAATTATCGGCAGTTTGATCAGCCCGAGACTGCGGCCCCTATAAGCTCGGATCAAATCCAAAAGGGGCCACTCTCATATTCAAAAGAGACCACTTAGATTGAGTGTTAAGATCGAAGCGCTTCCGGGCAAAAGCAAGGAGACAAAATGAGCAAGCCGACCAGCTTCGAAGCTGACATCCTGCCGCTTTTTACGCAGCGGGATATTCAAGGGATGAGCAAGGCATTCAACCTGGCGAGCTATGATGATGTGAAGGCCCATGCAGCTGCGATCTTTGATCGGATTCGTGGGATCGGCGGCGCCGTCATGCCGCCGCCGCCGCCGAAAGGAGAGGGTCCGTGGGCCCAATCTCGTATCGATCTCTTCGCGAAGTGGGTGGCGGACGGCTGTCCGCCGTAGGCGACCAGAAGAGTTCGCGGAAGTAGGGCGTGCTACGCCAACACGTCATCAATGGCAACCGCATCGCCCATGATTGACTGATAAGGAAAGTAGAATTTCTTAGTCAGTCGATTCGCTGTGCGTGTTCGCATATTGACGGGTTATGAAATGTCGCCGGCGCACCATTGAGGCGTGACTTAGCGCCACATGCTTTTTAGCCGCGCGCCGATGTCGACCGGCTTCACTGTAGTTTTGGAGATCGAGTCTGCGCTCTGCGTGATGGGCGGCTAAGCGCACTGTTCAAAATGCCTAGTAATGGCGTTGGGAACGAATCGTGTACGCACGGCATACATGTGCCGATCGCCGTTGTTGCGTTGCTGGTGGACGAAGAAACGGTGCGGCACGACCAAATGGAGGTGGTCCTTGGCGCGCGTCATCGCGACATAGAGCAGGCGACGCTCTTCTTCGATCTCTGGCGTGCTGCCGACTCCGAGGTCTGACGGTATGCAGCCATCGACGCAGTTGAGCACGAAGACCGACTTCCATTCTTGCCCTTTGGACGAGTGGATCGTCGAGAGGATAAGATAGTCTTCGTCTAACAGCGGCGCGCCGGCTTCATCGCCGGTCGATGACGGAGGATCGAGCGTCAGCTCGGTGAGGAAGCGCTGGCGGTTCGGATAGGTTGAAGCGATCTGTGCTAACTGGAGGAGGTCGGCCTCGCGGACCTTGGCGTCCTCATACAAGCGCTCAAGGCGCGGCACATACCAATGTAATGCTAAGTCGAATTCCGCCGGCCAGCCCGACGCGTTGCTGCGCAAGATCCCGAGACTCTCAACGAAAGCTGGCCAACTTTCGGCACAGTCGGCAGGAGGCCGGAAATCGGCAAGTGCTGTAGGCGAACCTGCCATGTGATCGAGCAAGCGCGCTGCCGTTGCGGGTCCGGCGCCGGGAAGGAGCTGGATGACGCGAAAGCCGGATACTCGGTCCCGTAGGTTCTCAGCCCAGCGCAGGAAAGCCAGTACATCTTTGATGTGCGCGGCCTCCAGAAACTTTAGCCCGCCGAATTTGACGAATGGGATATTGCGCCGGGCCAGCTCAATCTCGAGCGGAGCGCTATGATGCGAGGCACAGCCTGCTGTTTCAACGGGATCTGTGCTTCGCGATGTTCGAGGATGCGGTCGGTTACGTAACGCGCCTGGTCTGTCTCGTCTCGCACTGAGATCAGCTGCGGAAGTTCGCTTGAGGCGCGCTCAGAGCGGAGATTCTTCTTATGCCGTTCGGTAGCCAAATCGATGACGGCGTTGGCTGCCGCGAGGATTGGTTGTGTAGAGCGATAGTTGCGGTCCAGTGTAATGATATTGGCTGGCGGACTAAAGTAGGCCGGAAAGTCCAGGATGTTTCGCACCGTGGCCGCGCGGAACGAATAAATCGACTGCGCATCGTCGCCTACGACGGTGAGCCCGCAGCCATCTGGCTTGAGGGCGAGCAAGATTGAGGCCTGTAAGCGGTTGGTGTCTTGATACTCATCCACCAGGACATGATCGAAGCGCGAGGACATGTCGCCTGCGATATGCTCGACCTGCATCATCTGCGCCCAGTAAAGGAGCAGGTCGTCGTAATCGAGCACGTGCTGCCGTTGCTTTGCCTCGACGTAAGCGCCGAATAGCGTCTTCAGTTCGGCCTCCCACCCGGCGCACCAGGGGAAATTTGTCCCGAGAACTTCGTCCAGCGGTGATTCTGAATTGACTACGCGGGAGTAGATCGCAAGGCAGGTGTTTTTGGCAGGAAACCGCTCTTCGGTTTTCGACAGGCCGTGATCGTGACGCACGAGGTTCATCAGGTCAGCAGAATCTTCACGGTCATGGATGGTGAAGGACCGATCGAGGCCGATGTGCTCCGCATATTCTCGTAACAGGCGCGCGCCGATTGCGTGGAAGGTGCCTGACCAGCTCAACGCATCAACGATCAGGCGCGCTTGATCGGGTAGGGCGTTCGCTGCGATACGCTCAACCCGTCGGCTCATCTCGCTAGCGGCCCGTCGGGAGAAGGTCAGCAGCAGCATCCGGCGGGGGTCGGCGCCCTCGACGATGAGGTGAGCCACGCGATGCGCAAGAGTGTTGGTTTTGCCGGAGCCAGCGCCAGCAATAATGAGCAGCGGCGACGGGTTCTCAACGCCGTGCTCGACGGCACGGCGCTGCTCGGGATTAAGCGTGGCGAGATATGTCGCCGTCATGAAAGGTGCCGTGGCGAATCGCCGGTCCACCAGCAAGCACGGCTTTTCCAATTCTCGCAATAAGGCAGCGATTGGCTGGCTTTCTGCTGGTTTAATCGTTCAGCTCGCACTGCTGGCCGACACCCTGGGACCCTGCCATGCCCAGGTCGCATGGGTTTAGGGACTCTAATCTTCAGTCGACTTATATTAGACGCGACATGGATATCGAGCATGAAGTCCGCGCGGCCGACGGCTATTTGAATCCTCGCGGGGAGAGTCGGCCCGTTCGCCTGTGGTTGGTCTTCACGATCGTCGCGCTCGCGTTACTGATGATGTCTATCGACTCGACAATCGTTGCGACGGCGTTGCACTCCTTGCGAACTGGTTTGCAAACGTCGATCGACTGGGCTGGGTGGACCATCACGGCGTACTCGCTCGGATTTGTGGTAATCCTACCGGTCACTGGAAAGCTCAGCGAGCAGTACGGCTGCCGCAAGGTGTTCCTCGGTTCCGTCGCCGCCTTCACCATAGCGTCGCTGTGCTGCGGAGTGGCTAACAATATTTACGTGCTAGTCGCGTTGCGTGGGCTACAGGCGGCTGGAGGAGCGGGCTTCACACCCTCGGCTACCGAGATCATCGTGGATCACTTCGGCGACGCGCGCGATCGCGCGGTCAGCTTGTTCGGCAGTATCTTCTCCATCGGTGCGATGATCGGGCCCATATTCGGCGGCCTGTTCGTGTCATATTGGACTTGGCGAGGCATTTTTTTGGTCAACGTACCAATCGGCGTCGCGGTTATCCTGCTGGCACTGCGTTACGTGCCCAGGGATAGGTCACGGATAGGAGAAAACCACCCGAGAATGGATGCGACCGGTATGGCGCTGCTCGGCGGCGGTCTACTCTCCGGGATGCTTGCTGTCAGTTATTTGGCCGAAAGGAATGCACACGCATGGTCGCCTGCGTTCGTGATCCCGATGGCCATAGCGATTGCTGCGCTATGGATGTTCTTTCGTCACATCAACCATTCGGCGTACCCATTCATCGCTCCGCGCCTGATTAGCGGATTAGGCTTCGGAACGGTCAATCTAATCAACGGACTCTACGGTGGCGTCACCGCGGGCGTGGTAGCGCTCATTCCGCTATACGCGATGAACCGTTACGGCATCAACGCACTCAACTCCGGTACATTGCTGACCGCCCAAGGCGTTGCCGCAATCATGTTGTCAATAGTTGCTGCATTCGCCCTACGGCGCACCGGCTACCGGCTGCCGCTGTATGTCGGGGGAGTCGTTGTTGCGACGGGGATGCTGCTGCTGGCCTTCAGTCCAGTCGCCGCTATCCCACCGTATGCGTGGCTCGCCGGTTCCGCCTTCCTTATCGGAATTGGCCGCGGGGCGAACAACCCCGCCAGCCGCAACGCCGGACTGCAGCTGGCACCTGAAAGCTCCTCGACCCTTGCTGCATTACGGACGATGTGTATGCAAATCGGGACAATCATCACAATCTCAATAGACACTGCGATTCTCGCCAACTCCCATGACCCCGGCCGCATCCAAGCTTGGCTCTTCGCTTCGGCAGCCGCGCTGCTCGTCGCGGCGCTCCCATTGATCGCCCGCGTGCCTGAGCATCGCGGGTCCTGGTAACTGCCATAGCAAGACAAGCTTGCTCCCCGAGAGAAAGCCGCTCAAGGCTGCTTAAGCATTGGGATTGTGCGACGCACCTCGATGAAGAAAACAGCAAACGCGAAACGTTCGCGTGAAACAGGTTATGGAACAGCGCGATATGGACGCTCGGACCCACGACTGGTTAGGAAATGATGTTTTCCTAATGAGTTGTCGATGACGCGGTGCGGCGCGCAAGTTTGCTGTGGCTCACATTCGAATAGATGGGCACCGCAAATCCGGTGAACAGTGCCACAGTGTTTTGGGACGGCGCCTCTGTGAACTATAGCGCCGCCATCCGGTCTCCTCGCAAATCGGATAACAGCGTCAGATGCTCGTTTATCATGCCAAGCACCAGCTTCGTTGTGTCAATTGTCGGCATGTCCTTGCCATTTTTTAGGTAATCCTCTTGCACCCCGCGCAGCTTCTCGTGCCCCTGGATCTGCGCGGAAACAAATTCGCGGTCGAAGGCGGGGCCTGGGCTCATGCGCTTGAGCCGGTCGATGATGCCGGCAATGTCTTGAGGCGGCTGAGGTGGCTGCAGATTTGGGTCGAGCGATTTGAGCACCGCCGCCACTGTGGTCTGTTCGTCGTGCTCGAATCGAGCGAATTCCTTCACCCGCGGATGATGAGCTCTCTGCAAGGCAATGTCGGCCATTTGCAACGAGGCACCGCCGAACATGGCGGTCTGGTTAGCATGGGCCTCCTCAGGCTGGCCGAAGCCATTGGACGGGCCGGACGATGAATTCGCGGAGGCCGGCGCTGCTGGGGCAGGTTGGGTTTGGGCGAAGGTCGGGGCCGCGGCAGCCGTTGCGGCGACGGCGAAAAGAATTGTTCTTCGGTTCATGAGCATGCCTCCTATGGAGATTGGCTTGTCCAGCAACTCTACACACCAAACGCCCGAGGCTCGCCGCGGGTTCGGATGGACTGCAACGCGGCGGCTGCACGAAGCAGTGATCGGGAAATGGTGGAGAAGGGGAAACGCGTTGTCCCGTCAACGATGTCGGGGTATTTGTTTCAGCCGGCAGCCGAATTCCACGAGCCGTGCGCTTTGGCATCGACGAAGGACCCGGGGCATTTAAGATCTCTCAGTTCCCGATAGGACATCGACGGCGGATAAACGCCTCGTCGTCGGTCAGGTTTGGCGGCGCTTGGCCGCGATGAAGTGATGCTGTTGGCGGGTGTTCTAGGGCGCTCCTTAGCGTCCCAGGGGCTCACCCGCTGATGATTACGTGTGCGCCAAATCGGGAAGGGCAAGTTAGCAAAGACGGGAGCGTTCAAGAAGGGCGCTCAGCGCCCCTCAGCAATTGAAGCGATCGAATACCTTCAATCGCGGCATGCGCAGTTTCTTCGCGCGCCAAATTGTCAGCGCACGCTGCATCGCGGCTTTTGATGGCGGCGAACATGACAGTCTCTCCGGGACAGAATGCGCTTGAGGCACCTTTTATCGGTCAACTCAGCGTTTCTGCTATAAGCTCCGCCAGCAGAATTAAATTTTCTTAATTGGTGTGTCTGAGTGCTTCAGCGTAGCGCACATAAAATGAGACGTCAGCCAAATTGCCGCATGGCGGCGCCTAACCGACGCTGCTTCCGCTAATTCGCGTCGTTGGAAGCGTCGATTTCAACATTAGGCTCGCACATGTCGGCAAGCCCATCCGAGGAGCCAAATAATTGCGGCAAACACGAGCGCCATTACGCCGAGGATCGGGCGCCCTCGGCTTGCGCCATCCAAAAAAGTCGCGAAGTCCCAAGCAGCAATCAAGGCAGCGATTATTGTTGCAGCCCAATAGAGAATATCTCCAAAGCCCTTTTCCGCTTGGGCGCTCATCGATGGGGCCTTCATGTTTCGTCTCGGATCGGCCAAATGCGAGTGGCTCCTGAGCTAATAACGCCAAGCTTCACAGAATGGATGCGACATTTTGCATCTGCCTCTCGGGGTCGTGAGGCCGGTACCCATGGAAGCCGCGTCAACTACTCCACATCGGACGATAAACGGTTGGTGATTGGCTGCAAGCGTCCGGGGTCTGGGCCGACGCCATCGAGAGCGGCATGCAAGTGCGCAGGAACAATCGGACCGCTAACCGCTTAATTGAGCGCAATAGCTTTTCTTTGGCGTTCCCATCGAACGCAGCCGGCCCTAACGGACTCCAGCGTGACCAATCATACGGCTGGTGCAAGTGAGCATGAGCGCAGATCACGACAATGCGCGGAGGCGATGGCTCGGCTATGCGCTTCTGGTTGCCGTCATCGCCCTGATCGGCGGCTCGACCGGATTCATAGCATGGGAGCTTCGCGACATTCAATTTCCTAGTGCGGCTAACGTAACATCGCAACGTGTAATCGTCCTAAAAACTGCTGAAGGTCATCATCTGCTCAGTGAAGGATCCGTCCAACTGGCGCCGGTCGAGGTCGAGGACATGCCGCCGGACGTCGTGAATGCGGTCCTCAGCGTCGAGGACCATGATTTTTACCATCATGGCGCCATCGATGTGCTGTCGACGCTCCGCGCCCTGGTGGAAAATATCGAGGCGGGTCAGATTGTTGCTGGCGGCAGCACAATTACGCAACAGCTGGTCAAGATCCAGTTTCTCAACTCTCAGCGCACCTATGCGCGCAAGATCGAGGAGGCCGCGATTGCGATCTGGCTCGAGCATCATCTGACAAAGAACCAAATTTTGACCAGTTATCTCAACAACGTCTATCTGGGCTCCGGGTCGATTGGGTTTCCGGCCGCGGCCGAGCTCTATTTCGGCAAGAAGCTCCCCAATTTAAGCGTCCCGGAAGCCGCCATGCTCGCAGGAATGATCAACGCGCCGAGCGAAGATGACCCCCTAACCAATCTCAATGCGGCACGCCGGCGAGCCACAACTGTCATTGACGCGATGGTGGCCAATGGCAAGCTAAGTCCGCAAGCGGCCCTGGTTGCGAAGTTGCATCCGGCAACGCCCGCTCCAACGGAAGTTTCGTCGCCATCGGCTGGATGGTTTGCGGATTGGGTCAAGGACAAGGTGGCAGCCGCCACGCGACCTCTTGCCGGGACTGTGCGCGTCAATACTACGCTCGATCTTCGTCTTGAAAAAGCCGCGGCGGATATCGTTAAATCGACGCTCGCCAAATACGGCAGCGATAAGCACGCGACGCAGGCCGCGCTGGTCGCTATGCGGCCGGACGGGGCCGTCGTGGCGATGATCGGCGGGCGAAGCTACGCCGAAAGCAAGTACAATCGCGCGGTCCAAGCCGAGCGCCAGCCGGGCTCGGCGTTCAAACTATTTGATTATTATGCTGCCCTGCGCCAGGGATTCTCACCCGAGGACGAGATTCTCGATGCACCGGTCGATATTCACGGCTGGCAGCCACAAAATTACGGGCGTGACTATCACGGTGAGGTCACGCTCGCCGAAGCTTTCGCCGATTCCCTAAATGATGCGACTGTACGATTGTCCCAACAGGTCGGTATTGGCCAAGTGATCGCCGCCGCGCATGACCTCGGCTTGCGGGCGCGCCTCGACAGCGATCCAAGCCTCGCTCTCGGCACCTCCGATGTAACCTTGCTCGACCTGACATCAGCTTATGCGGCAGTTCGGGCCGGCAAGGCGCCGGTCGCGCCGTGGGGCATTGCTTCCGTTGGTCTTGGGAACAGTCGTTCGTATTTTCCCATCGGCAATTCGGATCAGCCGCAGCATGATCTCGGCCCCTATCGGGCGCAACTGATCGACCTTCTGCGCGGCGTCGTTCTCAACGGCACCGGCCGTGGTGCGGCATTGCCGGGTTTTGCGGCCGGGAAAACGGGTACAAGCCAAGACTATCGGGATGCCTGGTTTGTGGGTTTCGACGACGCGCTCGTTGTCGGCGTCTGGGTCGGCAATGACGATCACAGCCCGATGAATGGGGTCGTAGGTGGCTCACTTCCGGCGATAATTTGGAAACAATTCATGCAGCAAGCGGAGACTCCCGCCGTCACCGCAGGCGGCCCGACCACTGGTGTGCTCGCCACGTCGGCCGAACATGAAGCGCAAACACCACCGCGGCTGTTCGATCAGGGCTCCGTTCCCGGGCCCGCGGGCGCGCAATGCCATATCCCTATCTGCCAGGCGGACTATCATTCCTTCCGTGTCTCAGATTGCAGCTATCAGCCATACACGGGACCGCGCCAGTACTGCGATCGCTGATCAAAAATCGCGACGGACCAAATGAATACCGGTCTGGACTGGTTGCATAGGCGGTGACCTTTCACGCCGAATTGGTTAGTTCTTGCATGCATCGGGTGGGGCGCATTTTGTCGCGATTGTCCGTCGCGTTCCTTGCCCGTACGGCAGCACGGCCACCGCGATCAAATCAAAAATAACTTGTTGGATCAGTGCGAGGCGGAAAGCTGATGAGGTGCTGGCGACACAATTGTTTTGCTGCGTTCCGATAGCATAATTCCGACAACGGCGAGCGCTACGATCAGCGCCGGGATTGCACCAAGACCAAATATTTCGGCGCGGCTGAAATGTGCTGCTAACATCACTCCGCCGACGGTGGGACCGACGATTGCGCCAATGCGTCCAATGCCGAGCGCCCAGCCAACGCCTGTCGCGCGGATATAAGTCGGATAGAACTTGGCGGCGAACGCGTTGGCGCAGTTCTGACCGGAAACGACTCCGAAGCCTGCAGCACAAGAGGCGAGCAGGATGAGATCGAAAACTGCGCCGACCGATCCAATTGCAACGATACCGACTGCGGCGACCAGGTAAAGCGGCAGCAGCACTGCCAGACAGCCGCGCCGGTCCAGCAGCGGCCCGACCAATACCGAGCCGACGACGCCGCTACCCTGCAGGGAGGCCGTGGCAATCGCGGAAGCAGTGATCGAGAATCCGGCACCGTTCAATACGACCGGTAACCAACTCGTAAGCAAGAAAAGGTCGAGCAGGCTCATGAAAAACACGATCCAAATCAGCACGGTGCCAATTGCGCGGCCTTCGCGCATCAGGTGTTTGATGGTCAGCCCCGGCACAGATTCTTCCTCGACAGCGAATTGCGGTCGACGGGGCAGCTGACTGCCCGGATCGATCCGACGCATAATCGCCTCGATGCGCCAAGACTCCATTTCCCGAAGTGCTAGATATCTAATCGATTCCGGGAGATGGATCACAAGCAGCACCGCGAGCATCAGCGGCAAAACGCCGCCAACGACAAAGACCATGGGCCAGCCATAGCTTGGAATGATCGCGGCCGCGAGGAGGCCGCCAAGCGAAGCGCCAAGCGGAAAGCCGCAAAACATAATTACGGTCATCCACGACCGCATGCGGGATGGGAAATATTCCGAAGTCATAGCGATTGCATTCGCCATGCCGCCACCGAGCCCCATGTCAGTCAAGAAACGCAACACACTCAGCGAAATCAACGATTGCGCAGCTGCCGAAGCCAAGGAGAAAGTGCCAAAGGCTGCAAGCGTTCCAATCATCACTTTCCTTCGACCGATCCAATCCGCGAGTGGCGCGATTGCAAGGCAGCCGATCAAGAGACCGACGAGCCCGCTTACAAATACGATTGTGAAGGCGTGCGGCGGAACGTGCCAATCGCTGATGATGGCTGGGGCCAGATAACCAATATTTTGGGCGTCCAAACCCTCGAGTGCCACCGCGGCCGCGCATAGCACAAGCACTTGAATCTGGAAACTGCTCGGCTTCCGGCTATTGATCCATCCGGTCACATCGATTGTTGTGTCCACGGCTTTCCTCCGAGCGCTCCGTTTTCTTTTATTATGCTTGTTATGCTCGCTTCATCTCGCCTGACGAGCTGCGGCGCGCGCTTGCCAGCTTCGCTTGCAAAACAGGCAGGTGTCGAAATTCACCGCGGCAGACCACAGCATGCGGCAAGACCGCTAGCCCGCGATAACCTCGGCAATCTTGTGGTCGGACGGGTTTACGATCACAAGTTTCTTCTGCACCATGGCAAAGTCGTAAGGTTTGAGCGCCGGAACGGCGCTGGCCGCCTTAGAGTTGACCGGCGCCGTCGTCACCTCGCTCGGGATCACCGCGCCGACGCTTGCTTGGAATCCCGAGGGAACTTTCTGGTTCAACCAGCCCATGTAAAGATCATGCCAAGCAGTCTCCTGCTGAGCATGCGTCAGGTTGAGCGTGTCGCTCGCCGTGGGCAATATCGTTGCTGCGGATGCCACCGTAACACTTGACAGTAGCACGACAGCGGCCAACGCAAGTGGTGTGCGTCTCTTCATTTTGTGAACTCCTGAGCTAAGCCAACACTTCGATCTAAGAACGAGGCCCGTGGGCGAGTTGTTTCATTACAAGTAAGATATGATGCCGAATAGGACATGATGCAGGCTGCGAGTTTTATTCGCAGCGAGCGGCTGGAACGCAAGTTGACGATCTCACGTTGTTTGGACGCTAGTTTTCAAAACCGCGGCGCGCGCCGCATGTTAGTAGGCGATACTGCACATTGATTGGATCACTGTGATTGGATCACTGGCGTGAGAATCTATCGATGACTTCGACCCAAGCCGGCCACGTAAAACAGCACTTTTCGCCGCCCGCATCGCGGCTGCGGGGCTTCCTTAAATTCATCGCCGAATTGGCGCTCATTTTGCTGATTGTCACAATCGGAAAGAGCGTCATCGCCGCGCCATATTACGTGCCGTCCGGCTCGATGGAGCCGACCCTGAAGCTCGGCGACGAATTCGTTGCGACCAAATATAATTACGGCTACAGCGCAGCTTCGCTACCGCTCTTCATACATTTTCCGGCGAGCGGTCGCGTGTTTGGCGCGCTTCCGAAACGTGGTGATGTAGTTGTGTTTCGCGCACCAGCCGATCCTTCGCAAATCTGGGTCAAGCGTGTGATCGGCGTGCCAGGCGATCGGATCTCCGTTCGTTATGGGCAGGTCTGGATCAGTGGCGAACCAGTCAACCTTGTGCCAGACGGTTTGGGCAGAGATGAAGGCGAGAACGGCGCATACCGGTTGGTGCCCCGATTCATCGAGACGCTACCCGGCGGCCGCAAGCATCTGATTTTCCAGGAAAGCACCGACAGTCCGCTGGACAACATGCCCACGGTCATCGTACCGCCGGGGCACCTTTTCGTTATGGGCGACAATCGCGACAATTCCGACGATAGCCGCGTCCCGGTCAGTTTAGGCGGCGTCGGATCACTGCCGATTGATGATCTTGTCGGCCGTGTAGACGTGCTCCTCGGATCTTGGAACCCGGCGATCGCCCATTGGCCGTTCTGGGATTGGCCGGGCGGTCTTCGACCTTCCAGATTTTTCATAGCGCTGAAATAGTGCACATTTCGCATCCGCGAGTAGCGAGAGTATCGATGCGCCTGCGACCCTTCGCTTCCGATAGTCAATCTGCGCCGCGTTGTCGTGCGATCAAATGCAACAGCTTCGCGAGCTTCCTGTCACTGGTTTAACGGCGCTCGATTCACAGCTAACTGCACAGAGCAGGCCATCATGTTTGATCCCGTGAAGACCAGGAGACTTGTTTGGTTGCCTCGCAACATAACGCGCTGCTATCGGCGGAGTGGAGAACGGTCTCATGGACCTTTTTAGCGTCTCGCATTGGTTGATCGTCGGCGCGGTACTGCTTCTTCTGTTCGGAGGACGCGGTAGAACATCGGAGCTGATGGGTGACGTAGCCAAAGGTATCAAAGCCTTCAAGAGCGGCATGGCCGATACCGCAGACGCGCAGACGACGACTGATGCGCCGGTCAAAAGCGTCGGCCGCGAGCTCGTGGCCGACGGCAAGCAGAGCGCCGAAACAGTAAGCGAGCAATAATTCCGTCGGCGGCACCTCGCGGAGCCGCAAACGGAGCCGTCGATGATCGCAATCGATGCGCGTCACGGCCGGTGCGGTAGCTGACCTTAATTTCCGATCGAGGTAATCGCTGACACCATGATCGCTGACACCATCGTGCTCACGCGGCTCTGCGAGAAACGGCTTCCACTTCACTCAAAAAGCCGGTGACCGCCCGTAGTCGATCCATTGAAATGACGCCTACGAATGTTCCACTCGAATGTGTTCGCAGCTTTTCCAATTCCTGCATGGCAGCCACAAATTTCTCGCGTAGATGGGCGTCACTTCGCATTGACGATGTCATTTTTGGCGATGAAGGCGATTTGGATCCGTGCCCAAGATCAGACGCCTTCGGCTCACGCGGAGGCGCAGATCCAACCGCATGTCTCATTGTAAAAACGGTTTCCGAGTCGACCCATTTAGTTTCCGCCACTTTCAGAATAACCGATATCTCTGTCGCGTTGAATGCGCTAGAAGCCAAGAGGTATAGGGCGGAGGTATGAATTTTCAAATTTCCAACCGTTGGAAATTGAGTTGCGAACTTATAAGAATTTATGTAGTTGGCGACAGTGCTTTTGGATAAGGGAAAATGTTCTGCAAGCCAAGCGAGCCACTGACCATGCGAAAGTTGCGCCTTAGCTTCCGCAAGCAACCCCCCAATCTTGATGACATCGGCCGCTTGCCGCTTTATCACTGAAGTTAGTTCGTTAGCGATTAGTTCAAGCGAACGTCGTTCTCCACGATCGATGACTGACTTTCCATTCGAAGCCGATAGCGTCATCGAAGCATCCGAGCGGTGCTTCGCATCGAGTGTGGCGCCGCCGGACGACGGCGCAGCGGCAGTCCATGCAATGGAGTCTTGCTTATTCATTGGTGCACTCCGTCTCAAACAACGAACTCGCACGCGAAATGCGAAGCAGCGGTCAAAGTTTCGTTACAATTTATCCATCATCGACGAATCTGATGAAAAAGGCCTGTATGGGCCCCGAATGCGACCGCAGGTCGCAGCTTGTGCAAACAAAGCTTGCACGGCATGAGGACTGGCCCCCATCTCGAATTCGATTTTGGTTGTTGCAAAATAAACAACGATGCCGATCTGCCTGTGCGGATTTCGCATGGCCGGAGAGACCCAACAATCGGTCGCGGAGATGGTGGGACGGTTTAGGCGCGATTACGCATTGCCGGTCAAATGAATAATCGCGTCGACGACCACGCGCGTCGCCGCGGCTAGTCCACTCGAGAAAATGCCAAGATTGAGCCCAAACAGAGGGCTCAATAACGGCAGCACAATCAGGAGTCCGATTAGGATTGCCAGCCCGTAGGGCTCGAGCCGAGCCACAGCTGTAGCAGCAGTCTTCGGGAGGATGCCAACGAGGATGCGGCCGCCGTCGAGAGGAGGCAGCGGAAACAAATTAAATACGGCCAGCACAACATTGACTATCAAAGCATTGCGCAAATTATCGGCGAGCCATGCCGCCGGCGCGGCCGGAAGGTAGCTGACCATATGGAAGGCTAGCGCAGCGAGAACCGCAAGCGCAATGTTCATAGCGGGTCCCGCTGCGGCAACGAGCACCATGTCACGGCGTGGTGAGCGGAGCGCTCGAAAATTGACCGGCACTGGCTTAGCGTAGCCGAACAAAAATGGCGCACGCAGCAGCAACAGCGTACCTGGTAAAAGAATCGTGCCGAACGGATCGATGTGCTTTGCCGGATTGAAGCTGACGCGTCCGCGTCGCCACGCCGTATCGTCGCCAAGTAGGTGCGCGACAAATCCGTGCGCAGCTTCGTGAAACGTAATAGCGATGATCACAGGGATCATCCAGATCGTCGCCAGATAAATTATATTTGCGATCACGATTACAATTCCACAGTCATACTGATAAAGCGCCTTTTATTTGATGTACGAGCGCTCCGGGCTACACTGCCACCGCGGTAGCCGAGCCGTCACTGCAGCGGAAGTACTGCGGCCAACAGGCCGATCAAAGACCAGACATTCGAAGATTACGACTAAGCCAATCGCTCATGGCCAAATCCTGTGCTGACGTTGGGGATGAGTCGTTTGCGTCCATACCAAAATGTGGGTGCGCCAACGTCCCATTGTGATGAACAGCAGCAAGGATGCGACATTTCGCGTCGCCCTTTCAGGCTTGGGTGGAGGACAGATCCTGCCACATTCGGCGCGTTGATCGCATGGAGGCGAATGCTAGGCGTGACGACCAGGGGGTGCCCAGCGCAAATTACAATTGCCACTCACGCCGCTATCTGGCCGATCGAAAGGCGACCGCCGGGAGTACTGCACCTATTCAGGGGCACGCCTCCAAATTTAAGCGGCTTGAACGTGGTGATCAGAGTGTTCGCCGGTTGCGTGGCCGGACACGGTTTCCTCAGGAAAATCTAGAGTGAGCTCGACCCGTAACCCTGTTGGCTCAAACGATATTTGTGTTGAACCGTTAAACTGCTTAAGGCTGGCACGAAGCAGCCGCGTTCCGAAACCGCTATTTACACACTCCTTCGGCCTCGGACCGCCGAGCTCAACCCATTCAAGGTCAAATCTGTTGTCGCATTTTCTCCAGGTGACATCGACTTGCCCGGTCGTTTTTGAAAGGGCACCGTATTTGGCTGCATTGGTTGTCAACTCATGAATGATCAGCGCCAATGTAACCGCGATCGGTTGGGGGCACTCGATGTCGGGTCCATCCAAGTGAAAGCGATAAAGGTCGTAGGGCGCGAATTCGCGAACGAGAATCTCTCTAAGCGAAGCCGTGTACCACTCTGAATCGATGAGAATGTCGTTAGTGGCGCCGAGAGCAGTGATGCGAACAAGCATTTCGTCGCGAACTGCTTTTTGATCGCGAAGGGTCTGATTAACAACGGCCTGGACGCTGGCCAATATATTTCTGATTCTGTGCGCAAGTTCACGATTGAGAAGCTGACGTGTACCTTCCTCGTGGCGCAAACGCTGCAAAAGACCGCGATAGTTCTCCGCGGCCCAGACAATGACCACAGAGGAAATGGCGAAAAGCACTAGGCTCACAAGTTGCTCGACCGCAAATGAAGTGGAGCCCCAATGCGGTGGTACAAACAGGCAAACTGCCATGATGCCACCAACGACGGTGGCCACCACACCGGCGACCGTTCCGCCCACAAGCGCGGCCACAAGGGTCGCAGAATAGTAGGGAGCGAAGATCGCACTGTCGGGGCTAGCAAAGCCAAGTCCGACCCGAATTAAGGTCGCTGCGGCAACGCAGACCAAAGAGAAAAACACGGCCCGGGCTGAGCCAGGACGCAATCCGGCAACCCAAATGGTGGACCACCAATCCATCCCGCGTTTAAACATGAGACCCTTCGCATACGGGGCGTGTCACATGCGTTTTTTTGCGACCAGCGCATCGAACGGATTGGGCGTGATTTATTGCGACACGCAAGCCGCCGTTACTCAAATTAACTCTTCGTGATGGCTCTGCGCAGAGACCTTTTTTGACTGCGTTTATTGGTCGCATGCAGGGGGTGAGACCGCTCGTAAGAAACCGCCAATTAGATCTGGCCAACGCGAAAATGCCAACAAGTCGCACGCTTTTGTTTCGAAATAATACTTTGGACAGGCTTCGGGAAGGAGACGTAACTGCGTGGGATAAGGATCGCTACTGACTCGCGGTTGTCACCGAACGGACGATGGCGAAGAAGTCGTGTCGACCCGAGGACGCTATCCCCAGGACGATGAACGTTACGACGCCAAATCCGGCGACCTCACCCACGGCAAGCCGCTGATCGTACTGATCAATGGCGGTACCGCTTTGGCGGCAGAGATCGTCTCCGGCGCCTTGCAGGATCACAAGCGCGCGACGATCATCGGGACTCAATCCTTCGGCAAGGGATCGGTGCAGACGATCATTCCGCTGGGTCCAGGAAATGGCGCGCTGCGTCTCACCACGGCGCGGTATTACACGCCGTCAGGGCGCTCAATCCAGGCTGAGGGCGTCACCCCGGATATCAAGGTGAGCGAACAAATCCCCAAGGACTTGCAGTCGCAAAACCCGACCATGAGCGAGGCGTCACTGCGCGGGCATCTCAAGGCGACCGGTCCGGAGGAAAAGGGCTCGCCAACTTACGTTCCGACAAATCCGAAGGACGATAAGGCGCTGCAGACGGCGCTGGCCTTGTTGCGCGGTTCGGAGACAAACCCGGCTTTCCCACCTAAGGCTAAGCAGGTTGTCGCCAAGTAAGCTGCAGCGGAACCCTTCCCATCCGATTGAGTCCTCCGTTGCCCGGCACGGCGAAAGCCGAGAGGGCCAATACGTCGCACATTGCAGAACTTTTACGAAACATCCCCTATCTCATCGGCGTTTCAAGAATGTCGGTCGCAGTGTGCGATCACTACACCCGGGTATTTTTCATGACTTTTTTGTCGGGATTTCCAATGCGGCGCCGCATCGGCATCATTGGCGGCCTTGTCGCTATCGGCCTCATCGCGATCGGGGTGCGGCAACTGAGCGGTCGCACTTCGGGGACGGATGATCGTAGTACCGGCACCTCGACCATTCCGGTGACGGCGGCTGTCGCGGCGCGCCGGGACGTTCCTGAGACCGTCAATGCGATCGGCAACGTGCAGTCGATCGACAGCGTCGCCATTCAGCCGCGTGTGACCGGCGCCATCCAAAAAATCGGTTTCTCCCCTGGCCAGGACGTGAAGCAAGGTCAGGAGCTTTTCCTGATCGACCCGCGGCCCTTTCAAGCGGCACTCGACCAGGCCAAGGCGCAACTGGCGCACGACCAAGGAGTGCTCGCCGAGGCGCAAATGGATCTGACCCGCTATCAGACTCTTGCGAAGCAGAACTCGATCGCCAAACAGCAAGCGCAAGATCAGGCCTACATGGTGCAGCAGGACAAGGGAACGGTCGACCTTGATCAGGCGAACGTCGAAACGGCTCAGCTCAATCTCGAATTCTGCCACCTCAGCGCGCCGATTTCCGGGCGCGCCGGCACCTTGCAGGTCGACGTCGGCAATCTGGTCGGTGAGGTCAGCGCGCAAGCCACCGCAAGCGCAGCGACGACGAGCAGTGGAACCGGCGGGGAAGCCGCAACGGGCACCACGATGGTTACGGTCGAGCAAATGCAGCCGATCTACGTGAGCTTCAACGTGCCGCAAATCAGGCTCAGCGAAATCCAGCGCAATCAGACTGCGGCGCCGCTCGAAGTCGATGCCTTTTCGCAGGACGGAAAATTGCTCGGGAAGGGCAAGCTCACCGTCATCGACAACCAGGTCAATACGAGTGCTGGCACAGTCCTGATGCAGGCCACATTTACCAATGCTGACGAAGTTCTATGGCCCGGTGAGTTCGTTCGCGTGCAGCTTGTCGTATCTAAGCTGAACAACGTCGTGACCGTGCCGGCGCAGGCCGTCATGGCCGGTCCTAACGGCTCGTACGTGTACGTCATTGGGCCAGACAATAGAGTCACGCGCGTTGGTGTCCAGGTCACCGCGGGTGAAAACGGCATCGCAGTCATAAGCAAAGGACTATCCGGCGGCAAAAAGGTCGTCACCGACGGCCAGTATCGACTCGACGATGGCACCACAGTTGCCGTCCTCGCGCCGACGAACGTTCCCAAGGGAACGCAAGTGAGCGAGAGTGAATGAATATATCGGAAGTATTTATTCGCCGACCCATAGCCACAGCGCTGCTCATGGCTGGCATCTGTCTGTTCGGGCTCGTCGCTTATGAGCTGCTGCCCGTTGCCGCGCTCCCCAACGTCGACTTCCCGACCATTGTGGTCACGGCGCAATTCCCCGGCGCAAACCCAACGACGATGGCCGAAACGGTTGCGACGCCGCTGGAAAACCAGTTCACACAGATTCCCGGTTTGGCGCAGATGACGTCGACCAGCGGGCTTGGACAGACCACTATCACATTGCAGTTCGATCTGAGTGTCGACATCAACGCCGCCGCGAGCCAGGTGCAGCAAGAAATCCAGGCTGCGAGCGGGCTATTGCCGAAGAACATGCCGACGCCGCCGACCTACCGCGAAACCAATCCGGCGGATCGGCCCATTCTCATATACGCCGTCCACTCCGACGCGATGCCGGTCTATCAAGTCGATGCCTATGCCAACGCCGTGTTGGCGCAGTCGCTGTCCACAGTGGCTGGGGTTGGTCAAGTGTCGATCGGCGGCCAGCAGCAGCCGGCCGTGACGGTCCAGGTCGATCCCGCAGCGCTCGCCTCGCGCGGAATGAGCCTCGCGCAAGTCGATACCGCACTTGGCAACGCAACTCTCGAGTCACCTAAGGGCAACCTGGAAGGTCCGCAACAGCAAGTGACACTCGACACCAACGATCAGCTCACAGACGCGCGCCAATTCCGCAACGTCATCGTGGCCTACCAGAACGGGGCGCCCGTCACCGTGAAAGACATCGGCGACGTCATCAGCTCTTCACAGAACACGCGCACCGGTGCTTGGTTTGACGGCAAGCCGGCCGAGTTGCTCCTGATATTTCGCGCGGCCGGTGCCAACACCGTGCAGGTGGTGGATCAGGTTAAGGCGATGATGCCGCAGCTGAAGAAATCAATTCCTCCTTCAGTTCACGTTGATCTGCTCAGCGACCGATCGCAGATTATCCGCGATTCGGTCAGCGACGTGCAGATGACCTTGATTATAACCGGTATTCTGGTGGTGTTGGTCATTTTCGCTTTTTTGCGCAAGCCATGGGCGACCGCTATTCCTGGCGTCACGGTTCCGCTCGCGATCATCGGCACCTTCGGCGCCATGTATCTCGCCGGCTACAGTCTGGATAACCTTTCGTTGATGGGATTGAGCATTGCCATTGGCTTCGTCGTCGACGACGCCATTGTCATGATTGAGAACATCGTGCGCTACATCGAAGACGGCGAGCCCGCCTTCGAAGCAGCTTTGCGAGGCGCCGGACAAATCGGATTCACGATCGTGTCGATCACAGTCTCGCTGATCGCCGTCTTCATTCCGCTTCTTTTGATGTCCGGCATCATCGGCCGTCTATTCCATGAATTCGCGATGACCGTGAGCATTGCCGTGATGGTCTCGGCTTTCATCGCGCTGACGTTGACGCCGACGATGTGTGCACTGTTTCTCGCCCGCGAACATGAGCGGCCTGCCGGACGTATGAGCCGCGCTTTTGAGCGTTTCTTCGATTGGATGCTGGCCGAATACGATCGCGGCCTCAATTGGGTATTTCGTCACCAATTGACTGTGTTGCTAAGCACGATCGCGCTGATCGTCCTCACCGGCTATCTCTACTACGTGATCCCCAAGGGCTTTATTCCACAGGAGGATACCGGATTCCTGTTTGGCGAGCTCGAGGCCAGGCAAGATATTTCCTTCGCAGCCATGGCAAAGCTCGAAAATCAGACGGCTCGGATCATCCTACAGAACCCGGCGGTTTCCGGCTTGGTCGGATTCGCCGGCGCAACCGGCGGTAATTCGAGCGAGAACACGGCCCGCATGTTCATTCAGCTCAAGCCGTTCTCGCAGCGCGTCGGAATCGAGCAGGTCATGCAGGAGCTGCGGCCGACAATCTCCTCGAAGGTGATCGGCGCTGACTTTTATATGCAAGCGGGGCAGGACATCACCGTTGGCGGCCGGCTGGAGCAGGCGCAGTATCAGTACACGCTGACCGACACAAATTCAGACGAGCTGAATCACTGGGCGCCGATCCTGCTTGGCAAAATGCAGGGCATGAAAATTCTGACAGACGTCGCTTCCGACCAACAGATTGCTTCACCCCAACTTAATATCGAAGTCGATCGTGATGCCGCGTCGACTTACGGGGTAACCCTGTCTGCCGTCGACGCCGCACTCTATGCTGCGTTTGGCCAAGAGCAGGTCGCAACGATCTATCTGCCGACGCAGCAGGCCAAGGTCGTTCTTGAGGTGCAGCCGAAATTCCAGCAGCAGCCGACCGATCTGTCGCAAATTTACGTTCCCGGCACGAGCAGCACCGGCGCGACGACGCAGGTGCCGCTGTCCGCAGTCGCGCATTACGTCAACCAGGTGGTGCCGCTTACCATCAACCATCAAGGCGTCTTTCCCTCCGTAACACTGTCCTTCAACCTGGCACCGGCCGTCGCCTTGGGCCAGGCGGTCGACGCGATCACGGCGCTCAGTTCGCAGTTGCATGCACCGGCGACGCTGCAGAACTCATTCCAGGGTACGGCCCAGGCCTTCCAGGCATCGCTCACCTCAACGCCGCTCCTGATGGCCGCGGCGATCGTCATCATCTACGTGGTTCTCGGCATGCTCTACGAGAGCTTCATCCATCCCATCACCATTCTGTCTTCGCTGCCGTCGGCCGGGGTCGGTGCGCTGCTCATGCTGATGTTGTTCGGCTACGACCTGACGCTGATCGCGTTCATCGGCATCATTCTTCTGATTGGCATCGTCAAAAAGAACGCGATCATGATGATCGACTTTGCACTTGAGGCCGAACGCAACGAGGGCAAGAGTCCGCTTGAAGCGATTCATCAAGCATGCCTCCTGCGGTTTCGGCCGATCATGATGACGACAATGTGCGCGCTTCTTGCCGGCCTGCCATTGGCCGTCGGCACGGGCGCCGGTTCGGATTTGCGGCGCCCGCTTGGCATCGCCATTGTCGGTGGTCTCCTCGTGTCGCAGTCGCTGACGCTCTATACGACCCCGATCATCTACCTGTATCTCGATCGGCTCAGTCATTGGCTCGGCGGAGCACACACCGTTTCATCTGTCGATACCAGAACGGCGCCGTACGTGACCTGAAACGCGCGCGCGAAATCTCATCGCCCGATCGCCTTCACCCAGAGTTACAGTTTTAAAATCAATCCCAAATGCTCACTGCGCCCGATATCAGGGAATTTCACAGTCTATTATTACTGAATCGTCATGAGAAAATGTTCATGAAACTGCGCGGGCCTTAAGCACTTTATCTTAGCGAGAACACACTGACAGAACCTCATCATTCGCAAGCGCGAGGCGAGGACGATTTCTAGAGGAACCTCATGCGTAAGACAAGAATTCATCAGGTCGCGGCGCTCGCGATCGTTGCGGCCAGTACAGGTATCGTTTCCACCGCGGCCCTAGGCGCGCCGAGCCCCGAGCGCGTGCGCGGCACGGTCAAAGCCGTCAGCGGTGATACCCTCACCGTGCACACAGCCGCCGGCCCGGACGTCTCAGTCGCTCTTACCGGCGGGACCCATTATCTCGAGGTCGTGAAGTCGAGCCTCACCCATGTCGATCCCGGCAGTTACATCGGCACCGCCGCCAAATCGATTGGCGACAAGCTGGTGGCGCTCGAGGTGGTGGTCTTTCCGCCTTCGATGAAGGGCACGGGCGAGGGCCATTATGCCTGGGATCGGATCCCAGATACCACGCTTTCCGGGAACACTACTACGGCCAGCACGATGACAAACGGCACGGTCAGCACGACAGTGCCGGCGGCCGGCGACAGGGTGGTCGACAGCACGATGACCAATGGTACCGTTTCGAGCGCCGGTGAGGCTGATGGCGCGAAACAGATCACCGTGACGTACAAGGGTGGAAAGCAAATCGTTCTCGTGCCGCCGACCGCGCCCATCGTAACTTACGAGCCGGGTACGAGGTCCGACGTGACACCGGGCTCATCCGTTTTCGTCAATGGCGTAAGCCAGGAGGGCAAGGTGACGGCAAACGCCGTCGCAGTCGGCGTCGATGGCGTCACCCCGCCAATGTAACTGCCGAGGAATCGCCACGCGCCAGATCACGGGTCGAGCAATACATTGACGGGGAGAGCGGGGGAAAGCTCTGCCGATCCTGCTACGGAATGGGAGATTAGCGTTGGAACAACGTCATGGGCGCAGCCGTCCTGCGCACCCATTGCCGGTTCGCATCATGCACTGGATCGGTGCCACCGCGGTCATCTGCATGATCCTGAGCGGCTGGACCATATACGATGCCTCACCCAGCCTGCCATTCACGTTTCCACCGTGGATGACGCTAGGAAGCTGGCTCGCCGCCGGTATCGCCTGGCACCTCAGCGCCATGTGGGTGCTGTTTGCTGACGGCGTCGCTTATCTGAGTTACGGGGTCCTGTTCGGACATTTTCGCCGTGACATTCGGCCGGTTGGACCCAAAGCCGTGCTCCGCAATCTCGGCGAGGCGGTCCGTCTCCGGCTCGACCACCGGCTCGGCCATTACAACGCAGTGCAGCGCCTGCTCTACACCGGCGTGATCGTCGTGATTTGTCTCTCCGTCGTCACTGGCTTTGCCATCTGGAAACCGGTGCAGCTTGGCTGGCTCACCGCGCTGTTCGGCGGCTATCCGATGGCGCGCCACATCCATCTCGCCATGATGGCCTTAATCGTCGGCTTTCTCGTCATCCACCTGGTACTAGTCGCCCTGTACCCGCGCACGCTCATCTCGATGCTGGTTCCACTTCAGGCTGAGCCGGACAGGCATGGCGAGGAGGGCGCGCGATGAACCGGAAACGCGTGGCCGTCACCGCCGACGACATCGCTCCGGAGGTGACGCAGCTTCATCGCCGGGGCTTCCTGAAGCGCATACTTTCGCTTGGCAGTCTCACTCTGCTCACGGGTTGCGATCTTTCCACTCATTCCGGCGTGGACGCCGGGCTCTGGGCGATGCTGCGGTTCAACGATCGGGTGCAAGCTGCCCTGTTCAGCCCCTCGCGTCTTGCCGAAACCTATCCGGCGAGCGCGATCACCAGACCGTTCCGCTTTAATGCCTATTATCCGGAATGGCAGGTCCGCTCCGTTCCGGCGCACTGGTGCCTCGATGTCTCCGGAAGCGTCTCCGACAAAACATCCTGGACGCTCGAGCAGTTGCTTGCGCTACCGCAAGAAAGCCAGATCACTCGGCACATCTGCATCGAGGGCTGGAGCCAGATAGGCCAGTGGAGCGGCGTACCGTTACATGTCTTCCTTCGCCGCATAGGGGCTGATCTCCGTGCGCGCTATGTTGCGTTTAAGTGCTTCGATAGCTACTCGACCAGCATCGATATGGCCAGCGCGCTGCACCCACAGACGATCCTGGCGGTCGATTTCGAGCGCGCTCCCTTGACCCCGGAATGGGGCGCGCCGTTACGGCTGCGCATTCCGACCAAGCTCGGCTTCAAGAGCGCGAAGAACCTGCAGGCGATCGAGGTGACCAACACCTATCCCGGCGGCTATTGGGAAGATAAGGGATACGACTGGTTCTCCGGCTCATGAGCAGGATCGCTCGAAAAAATCCTTATTCGATCACCTCCTCGGCGCGGTTCAGCAGAGTCGCGAGGAACGGAGAGGTCGATCGCTGGCGTTGCCGCTGACGGCGGCAAAAGGCACGTCGGTGACAAGGGTACTGACACGCGGACGCTGCAATCGTAGGCGCAATCGTGCTGCGCAGACACCGCGCTATGTCGCAGATGGTGCCAAACGGCGACGTTCGCCGAGTCAACTCAGGACCATCAGACGCCGCCCACCAGCAAAAGCGCCGATAAGATGTATCGCCAGGGTGCCGGACGGCAGATGTTTCACGCCGAGCCATGAGCCAAGTATCGCGCCAATGGCAACCGCCCCAAGCCAAGACGGCAACCGCAAATTCGGCCGCATAACCGATCACAGCCACGTTTAACTGAATTTAGGAACGACTCGCTAATCAGCTGATCTTGATGTCCGCGAAGTTCACGACCTTGCCCCATTTGTCGATTTGGGCAGTGATGAATTTGCCGAATTCGGGAGTCGTCATCGGCGCAGGTTCGGCCCCTAAATTGGCAAGTGTTGCCCTCGTTGTGGGCTCGGCGAGGATGGCATTGATCTCTTTGTGCAGCTTATTGACGATTCTTGCGGGCGTGCCCTTGGGTGCACCGATCCCGTGCCAAATGGTCGCCTCGTAGCCCGGAACAAACGTTCCCACGGTGGGAATGCCCGGCAGAGCGTCTGAGGGCATCGCGCTGGTAACCGCAAGGGCGCGCAGTTGGCCCGCTCGGATGTTCGCGATCGTTTGCGGTATCGGCGTGAACGCGACTTGAATCCTGCCGCCAATGAGATCGGGCATGTAACTCCCCCGATAAGGCACCTGAACCATGTTCACGCCGGTCATCATTTTAAATAGCTCGGCGGCCATATTGGGTGCAGTCCCGTAGCCTAAAGACCCATAATTGATCTTTCCCGGATTAGCCTTGGCGTGGGCGATGAACTCGGGAACCGTCTTTGCCGGAACCAACAGATTTACTTCCATCACATTGGACGACTGTATCGTGCTGGCAACCGGCACAATGTCCCGAGCGAAATCGAAAGTGAGATGTTTGTAGAGCGTTTCGTTGACCGCGTTGGTTACCGTCATCGCGAGAAGCGTATAACCGTCGGGCGCTGATCTCACGGCTGTCTCGGTACCTATATTGGTAGCCGCCCCGGGCTGGTTTTCGACGAAAAACCGCTCGCCAAGTCGCTTGGACAACGAACTAGCAAGGAGGCGTGCGACTATGTCGGTCGCTGTACCAGGCGGGAAACCGACGATGATTCGTACCGGGCGTGCCGGATAGCTTTGCGCCCAAGCAATTCGAGACGCCGCCGGTAGTACCGCAGCCGCCGCTACAAGTTGCAGAAATTCGCGACGAAGAATCTTCATGGTGGGCCTCCCGCAGTCCGGGTCATCTTCCCAATCAGTCAATTGCCGTGGGCCAAGAGTTCACCGAAATCCGACTCTCCGGACCACTCGGGGATCACGGCGGGCCGCTAGCTGTTCGTAATCACATCGACAACTTTCCGGTGCGAAGCATTGACGACAGAGCTTGGCCATTTTTGCCGCCTCACTCGAAACCCGTGTGATCATCACGCTCCCGGGCAGTGGGGAGCCGACGATGGCGCTGAAGTCGGACGGTTCTTTCTGTCTAGTCGCTCGGAGATGCAAGTCGGTCCGCGCAGTCTTCTGTTGCGTTGGGGTGAGAGCCGGTGTGTCGCTCGGCTTCATGTTTTAAGCTGACGCCATCGAAGCGCCGGATAAAAGAACGGCAGCGGCTGATGCAATTGCTGTTTGTGTCATCATTTATGCTTTCATGGCCAGCTCCATTCGGTGTACTCCCACGTTGTAACTCCAAGCGCAGATGGAAGGTTTCGTTACCTTTCGTTCATGAACCGCGGCGCGGTTTCTCAAGTATCAGCGTCCGATGTAGGTGCCCTTCGCAGCGATAAATCTACTTGCGGAACGAGCTGGAAAACTTACCCGTCGCTCGATTCTGCCGGGACTTTACTGGGATGGCGTCCACCCGGTTTCAAAGGTACGGCGCATTGCGCGAGCAGCGATGCTGAGCCGCCGTTGATGGTGCAGTAATCACGCCTAAGCTAATTCGATTTCGGTCGGGTGATCTGAAGCTGCTCGTTCTCGATCTCATTTCGAATCGCGTGAGCCCGAGTTATGGCGCTGGTTTGATCGACTTTATTCAAATCATGGAATGACGCGTCTCGCTTACGCTTTGCGAAAACGTTGCCTTCAGTTGCGTCAATACAGGCATCGGCGAGCCGCGAGGGGATAGAAGACTGTCAAAGTCCGTTTGGCTCATTAGCGGACGCGACGCAATTTCATTTTGATGTCCGCTTTATCCCCTAAAGCTGCCGCGAAAGTCACTGATCGGCGCGGCAGCTAAGGGCCATCAGCCGACATTTCGGCGCGGAGCGTTCACGGTTGTCTCACTAGGTTGTACACTTTCGATAATTTTTTTGGAGCGCTACACTTAGGTCCCTGCAATTTGGATGGCGGGAAATCCAACAGGGCGTAGGAGCATGCGAAAGACGCTCGTCTCGTCACTAGTATTTTTGCTGATATCAATCGGCTGCACCGGCACGGCCGAAGCTCAGTTAGCGAGCCCACAATGTGACGCTTGCAGGAAAGCCTGCATAAACGCGCGCGAATCTTGTAAGGTGTACGCTTGCCTTACCAGCGGCGGTCAGCCCGGACCTAGCTCATGTCAAGGCCCGAACGCGAGATACGTTGCGGACTTGCAGGCTTGCGAACAAACGGAAAGTGCTTGTTTGGATAGATGTGCAAATACAGCCCCAAACTGTAGGTGATTGCATCATCGCCGGGTGACCACGGCATCTCCATCTTGTGTGCTGATCCGCTATCGTCTCGCGCCGCGTGGAAGCTCGGCTTGCCCGGGCTGGGCTTCGATGGCGTGGCGCCCGAGGCAGCGGGCCTGTGTCCGGTGTTCCCCCGAAAGGGCCGCAATAAAGCCGCGAAATATCTTCTGAAATGGTAGCGCTAACACCCTAACTAAGGAAACGCGCCGATGAGCCCTTCTGATGAAGTGGCAGGGAAAATAGAAACTGCTAAACGCCAGTCAGCCGGTGCCGATGATAGCCTCAAGGAACAGTTACGTGCCACCTTCAATGAATTTCAACGTACAAGCCATCAGGCAACGCCTGCGAAGGATTTGATGGGTTCTGATGATAAGTTGGACGAACAGTTACCTGTCTCTCCCGAACGTTTGCTAGGTCCAAGCCCTCAGCCGAAAGCTGGGGAGAGTATGCACGAAGTTCTTTTGGGGATTGGTAGTCACCTCAAGAATGCGACTTTGGCGTTACAGACAATTTATAATCGCCTCCTAGCAATAGAACGCCAGACGAAAAGGCGAGGCTCGCGAGGATTTGCCGGCTACCTGCTCGCCTTCTGTATCGGTGTTACGGCCACCTTGGCTTGGCTATCTTACAGCGAGGCAGCCAAGCAGATAATCGCAACCAAGGCCCCAGAACTTGGGTGGTCACCGGACTCCACGCAGATGATCGCGAGCTGGGTCCAGGCGCTCGGTTGGACGAAGTTACCGGTCGGTCCCGAAAACGCCGCTGCTCAGTCGTCCGTGCCAGAGACGCCGCAACCGACACCCGTTGCGCAGACTGCGCCAGAGAACGTAGCGCCGAAAGCACCCGTCGCTCCCTCTATCGACCCGGAGCAGGTGCATCAGATAGCGTCGGATGTAGGCGCGTTGCGCCAAACCGTCGAGCAACTCGCCGCCAGTCAAGACCAGATGGCGCGCGTGGTCGATAGGCTACAGGGCGCCGTTGCGGAAATTCTTATTAAGATGCCTGAGCCTCCGCCGCCGCCACCCATTGCTGCTGCCCCCGTGCACAAGCCCAAGGCCATAGCATCGCCGTCGTCACGGGCACCAGCGCCACGATACCTACCGCCTCACCCATAAAAGGTGCTTGTAGGCCGGGCACTATCCAACGCGAAGATAGGCGTGCCCGATCTACGAATATGCCCCGGAAGCTGGGCCCCGTTATTATTCAGGCTATCCAAGCCGTTAAGTGCGATTGGACGTTTGCGCTGAAGCTGGCTGCATCACAGCGAAAACTCGGGCGCTCGACTTCCGCTACGGGTCAAAGGCTGCCGCGACGGCTCTAATTCTCGATGTCCGCTTTCCTCCCGATAGCGGACACGGAAGCGTGGCGGCTCAATGTCCGCTAAGGGCTAGAAGCGGACATCAGCCTCGTCGCCGACGTATTCGCCTAATCACGGACTATCAAACCTGAGGCGATGGATGCGTCTCTCTGTGTTGCATCGAGTTTCATGATTCACAGTATTGCAAGCGGTACGGGAGAAAGACTGGACGGCTCGTGGGCAGGGCACACCGGGGCGTTGCAGTTGAGCCACTCGGGCACGTAGAGGAAAACCTCCGACGACGCCTGCACGGCTCTCGGAGGTTTCCTGGGCTCTTAGCGCAATGGGCGCGTCCCGTCGCTACGCAAGCACGAAGGGAAACGTCACCCATTTCGGGCTGTTCCCGCTGACTGTCCTAAATTCTCTGTAACCTCTGTCGAGGCGCGCCGTCCGCAATAGACCGCGGTAGTGAACATCACTTTGGCCTTGTGACCACCGGTTGATTGAGCCGACGTCGGCTGCTGGGCTGCGTCGTCTTGCTGCGCTTAGGAACGCCTTCATAGCCGCAGTGTTGATCTAAGACGACAGTCGCGGTTCACCCAGATCACGAGATTGTCGGAGAAGTCCCGATTGCAAGCTCAAGCGATGGGCCTTCGCTGATGAATCTGAGGCAATAACTACGGAGCCCCAAGCCTGTGCGCTTGGGGCTCTTTTTTGGGTTGATATTGGAAAAAAGTCGTGTACCGGCTGAAGTAGGGCGCCGCTAACTGAGGCGGTCTTACAAAAGCAGAAGGCCCCGACCTGGCGGCTTCGCATGCCTTCGCGTCAAGAACCCGGCGCGACGGCCGGACTGGGCCGAACGTCAATGCGCGGTCGGCGTTGGTTGTGTGGGGCGGCCGGCTCCCATCCTGCACAGCCGGTTTGCTCTGTGGCCCTGGCCGGTGTGCCTCGGAACACTTCGGTCGGGGCCACACCCTCCGATCAGGCAATCATCGTCGCCAGCGGAGGCTAATAGGGGCTTATCGCTTGGCGCGACCTAGTTGCGCGATGTTGCCATTATGCGGCACCGCGAGCGTCAGTGTCTTGTCGACGAACAACCGCGGCTGAGCGGTGTTGTTGCTGCGGAGCGCTGGCTTTTTCACCCTTCTTGCCGACGCTCTGTGGCCCCGGCTCGCCATGACACATCGGGTCGGGGCCACACCCCAACAAGCACTATTATCCACAACCCCAACTTGTCATCGAGGGAGGCGGCGACGATACTTTGGGTCGGTCGGTAAAGTACGAGCGCAAGTGATGTTTGACCTTCTGGCGTCCGCAAAGCGTTGCCGCTCGCAAGCTTTCC
>Ga0210397_10000095_pt1 | contig 72422 bp, 67 predicted proteins | sample IncBWH2OmetaG_FD_160126 | JGI IMG/M metagenome (GOLD analysis project Ga0210397, IMG submission 160126) | Forest soil microbial communities from Barre Woods Harvard Forest LTER site, Petersham, Massachusetts, United States - Inc-BW-H-2-O ...
AGCCTTGCGGCCATTGCGCCGTAGCTCATCGTGGTCCCCGCAGGAATCCCCGGCAAGGCGTGCCAGACCTTTTGCTGGAACGGCGTGCCGGCGACGCGCCATTCGATCGCGTTGAGACGGTCGAGATCGCCCTTGAAATAGGCCGAAAGCGCTTTGCGCATTTGGCCCGGCGCCTGTGCCTCCTGCAGAGCCACGGTGCCGTATTGCAAGCGCAGCAGCTCTCTCATGCGTGTTGCGTAGTCTTCCCAATCCAGCGCGCGTAGCACGCCGTCGCTATCCGTGACAAGCAGAGCCACGCCGATCGGCGTTTCCAGCCGGTCGAGCCGGAAGGTTATTTCAGATGGCTTCGCGCTCATGGGCTTTTCCGGTTGCACAAGCGGGTTTTCGGGCGCCGTCCTTTCGAACCGAATCCGCTTGCGCTGCCGCGATTAGCATCGAGGTCATCGGCCCGCCACCCGAATTCCGAACGCTGCGTTCAGTCCTGTTGCGGGATTTCGCCAAAGGTCTTGCCGGTGGCAAGCGGCTTCAGTCGGATCAGCCGCGAGTCTTCCACCGCCGCCTGACGGTGCTTGACCGCCTCGCGGTACACGGGATCGCGGATCATCTCGACAAAGGCGGCCACGCTTGGGTATTCCGCGATGAAACAGTGATCCCAGTGTTCTTCCTCGGGGCCGATCAGCATGATCTCAAAACGGCCCTGCCAGGCGACCTTGCCGCCAAGGCGCGTGAACACCGGACCGCTCTCGCGGCCATAGGCCGCGTAGGCTTCAGCGCCCGTGGCCGATCGCCCGTCCGGGTAGGCCGCGCGCTCGCGCAAGCGGACCAGATTGAGCATGTGAATGGGACCAGGACGGTCGCTCTCGCGAAAGCGTGCGAATGTTTCCTTGGTCGGATCGATGTAACCTGTCATCGTTGTTGCCTCGCTGCCGTCAATCACATTGTTCAGTCTAAATCTGGGGGAAGCCACGTGAACACGATTGCCAGTATCCTAGTGGCGCTCGTTGCAGCGCTACACGTTTATTTTCTCGCGCTTGAAATGTTTTTTTGGACCAGGCCGCTCGGCCTGAAAACCTTTCGAAATTCTCCGGAAAAAGCTGCCGATTCCGCCGTGCTCGCGGCCAATCAGGGACTCTATAACGGCTTCCTCGCCGCCGGGCTGATCTGGGGGCTGTTGCAGCCGAACGCCGCCTTCGCTTTCCAGATCAAGATGTTTTTCTTAGCTTGTGTGATCGTGGCCGGCCTCTATGGCGCTGCAACCGTCAGCCGGAAAATTTTGTTCGTTCAGGCGGCACCGGCCGTGCTTGCCCTATTCCTGTTATGGTTGGTCTAGGTCTTTGTGACAGGCCGCGCTGCCTTGCATTGCCACACCCGTTCATTCAGTATCGGCGTCAAGCGATGATTTCCGTGAGGCGGAAAAGCCATCGCAACAATCAAAATATCAGGTGAGGCAACGACATGAGGAACAGCTTCTTTCATATCGTCGCCGGCTCGGTGCTGGCGCTGACACTTGCGACGCCACAGGCTTACGCGCAAAAGAAATACGACCCCGGCGCGACCGATACCGAAATCAAGATCGGACAGACCTTGCCGTTCTCGGGACCGGCTTCCGCCTATGCCAGCATCGGCAAGACGCAAGCCGCCTACTTCAACATGATCAACGAGCAGGGCGGGGTGAACGGCCGCAAGATCAATCTGATCCAGTATGACGATTCCTATAGCCCGCCCAAGGCCGTCGAGCAGGTGCGCAAGCTGGTCGAGAGCGACGAAGTGCTGCTGATGTTCCAGATGATAGGCACACCCTCGAACGCGGCGGTACAGAAGTATCTGAATACCAAGAAGGTGCCGCAACTATTCGCCGCGACCGGCGCTTCCAGATTCACCGATCCGAAAAACTACCCATGGACGCTGGGCTTCAATCCCAGCTATTTCGTCGAGGGCCGCATCTACGGCCAATACATCCTCAAGCAATATCCGAACGCCAAGGTCGGTGTGCTCTATCAGAACGACGACCTCGGCCGCGACTATCTGAACGGCCTCAAGTCGGGCCTCGGCGACAAGGCCGCGACCATGATCGTGGCGGAAGCATCCTATGAAGTCTCCGACCCGACCGTGGATTCCCAGATCCTGAAACTGAAGTCCGCCGGCGTCGACGTGCTGTTCAGCGCATCGACCCCGAAATTTGCAGCGCAGGCGATCAAGAAGAATGCCGAGCTCGGCTGGAAGCCGGTGCACATTCTCGACATCAATGCCACCTCGGTTGGCGCGGTGATGCAGCCCGCTGGGCTGGAGGCCTCCAAGGGCGTGATCAGCGTCAACTACGGCAAGGACCCGCTCGATCCGACCTGGAAGGACGATCCGGGCATGAAAAAGTATTTCGACTTCATGGCGAAGTACTACCCGGAAGGCGACAAGAATTCGAACTTCAACGCCTATGGCTTCAGCACGGCGCAGTTGATGGTGCATGTCCTGAAGCAATGCGGCGACGATCTGACCCGCGAGAACGTCCTCAAGCAGGCGACCAACCTGAAGGATGTCCAACTCGACCTCGCGTTGCCCGGAATTGTCGGCAACACCACGCCGAACGACTACCGCGTCAACAAGCAGTTGCAGATGATGAAGTTCAACGGCGAGCGCTGGGAGATGTTCGGCCCGATCCTCGAGGACACGAGCCCGGCCGGTTAATGGCGGTTCGCCGGGTTGCCGCTCGCGTAGGCGACTTGGCGTAATCCTTTGCGAATTCTCTGCTGCCTTAGGGTTAAGCGGGTCTGAATCCATTGTGAGTCAGTCAGTTAGATGGCCCGGACGTGCGTGCGATTAACCATCGTTTAAGACGGCCTTAAACCGCTCCCGCTACCTTCCCATAGATCGGGTGTGTGGGCGTTTGGCGTATGGCGTGGGGACGAAAAAAGGGGGGGCGCAAGGAGCCGGTATTCGGCCTCGCTGCGGCGCTTTCCGATCTGCGCCTTAGCGCCGCCGACCGCATCCCGCGCGCCGAAGAAGAGAAGCCGAAGAAGCAGGCTTCCAAGCGCAGCGTGATCGACGACGACGAGGAGGACGAGGCTCGTCGCGAGCGCAAGCCACGCGCGAGCCGCAGCGACCGCAAGCGGCGGTCGAAGTCGCGCAAGAAACTTCCGATCGGTCGGCTATTTTATTGGGGCGCGGTGCTCGGCCTCTGGGGCGCGATTGCCGCGGTCGGCCTCGTCGTCTGGGTCGGCGCGCATTTGCCGGCGATCCAGTCGCTTGAAATCCCGAAGCGTCCGCCAACGATCCAGATCACCGGCGCGGATGGCAGCGTGCTCGCCATTCGCGGCGAAATGGCCGGCAGTAATGTCGCGCTGAAGGATCTGCCGCCTTATCTGCCGAAGGCGTTCATCGCCATCGAGGACCGGCGCTTCTATTCGCATTTCGGCATCGATCCCTGGGGCATTCTGCGCGCGGCGGTCGCCAACATCCTGCATCGCGGCGTGTCGCAAGGCGGCTCGACGCTCACCCAGCAGCTGGCCAAGAATCTTTTCCTGACCCAGGAGCGCACCTTTCAGCGCAAATTGCAGGAAGCGGAACTGGCGCTCTGGTTGGAGCGCAAGCATTCCAAGGCTGAGATTCTCGAGCTCTATCTGAACCGCGTCTATTTCGGCTCCGGCGCCTATGGCGTGGAGGCAGCAAGCCAGCGCTACTTCGGCAAGTCGGCCAAGAACGTCACCATCGCGGAGGCTGCGATGCTGGCGGGTCTCGTCAAGTCGCCATCGCGGCTGGCGCCCAACCGCAATCCGGAAGGCGCGGAAGCGCGCGCGCAAACCGTACTGACCGCGATGGCGGAAGCCAAATTCATTACCGAGGCACAGGCGCAGGCCTCGATCGGCCACCCCTCTTACAAAGTGAAGCCGGTCGGCGCCGGCACGATCAACTATGTGGCGGACTGGATCGGCGAAGTGCTCGACGATCTCGTCGGCCAGATCGACGAGAGCGTCGTGGTGGAAACCTCGATCGATCCGAAATTGCAAGGAGTCGCCGAGGCCGCCATCATCGACGAACTTGCGGCGAAAAGCGTGAAGTTCGACGTCAGCCAGGGTGCGCTGGTGGCGATGTCGCCGGATGGCGCGGTGCGCGCCATGGTCGGCGGCCGCAACTATGCCGAAAGCCAGTATAACCGCGCGGTGACGGCGAAGCGCCAGCCGGGCTCAGCGTTCAAGCCGTTCGTGTACCTCACCGCGATCGAATCCGGTTTGACGCCGGAGACGATTCGTCAGGACGCCCCGCTCGATATCAAGGGCTGGAAGCCCGAGAATTACGGCCATCAATATTTCGGCCCAGTGACGCTGACCCAGGCGCTGGCGATGTCGCTCAATACGGTCGCGGTCAGGCTCGGGCTCGAGGTCGGCCCGAAGAATGTCGTGCGCACCGCGCATCGGCTCGGCATCTCGTCGAAGCTTGAGGCCAACGCCTCGATCGCGCTTGGTACTTCAGAAGTTTCCATGATCGAACTGGTCGGCGCCTACGCGCCATTTGCCAATGGCGGCCTCGGCGTTTCGCCCCATGTCGTGACCAAAATCCGCACTGTCGATGGCAAGGTTCTCTATACGCGTTCCGCCGATCAGCTCGGCCAGGTGATCGACCCGCATTACGTTGCGATGATGAATACGATGATGCAGGAGACGCTGCTCTCCGGCACCGCGCACAAGGCGGAACTGCCGGGCTGGATGGCGGCCGGCAAGACCGGGACCAGCCAGGATTTTCGCGATGCCTGGTTTATCGGATACACGGCCAACCTCGTGACCGGCGTCTGGCTCGGCAATGACGATAGTTCGCCGACCAAGAAGGCGACCGGCGGCGGCTTGCCGGTGGAAATCTGGACCCGCTTCATGAAGGCCGCCCATCAGGGCGTGTCACCCGCACCCCTGCCGGCCTCGACGCCGGGCGGACTGCTCACCACGATCGCGCAAGCGACGTCTCCGAGCGCAGTGTCACCAAACGCACCCGTCAGCCCGCCGATGCCCGGTGTAGCGGTCAGGCCAGCGCCGACCCGGACCTCGGTACGCCCGGAGGCGGCAGGCGGCCTCGACGGCTGGCTGGTGGATCGGTTGTTCGGCAGCCGGTAGCGCGCCGGCTCACACGCGTTGCATTTTTCGAGACAGCCCGGACGTTTTCATTCCTCGCTTTTACTAAACTGACGCGCAAGCCAATCGCTGAATGCGCGCACGCGCGGCGAGAGCTGACGGTTCTGGGCATACATCAGCGAGACCGGCGCAGACGGGGGCGGAGTATCTGTAAGCAGGGCCACCAGGCTTCCGCGCTTGATATCCTCGACAACGTGAAAATGCGGCATTTGCGCGAGCCCCAAGCCAAGCCTTGTAGCCAGCAGATAGCTTTCCGGTCCTGTGACCGAGAACGGTGCAGGAAGCGACGTTGTGTGCATCTTGCCGTCAACGACAAAGCTCAATGGTTCGAGGTCGCCGGTGGTGAACCGGCGCAAACCGACCACCTGATGGCCTGCGTCAACATCCTGTAACGTTTTCGGGCGGCCAAAGCGCTTCAGATAGGCCGGAGCCGCGCAGGTGATGCGCGTCAGCACAGCGAGGCGGCGCGCCACCAATCCGCTGTCGGCAAGCTCGCCCCAGCGCAGCGCGCAGTCCACGCCTTCGTGCACAAGGTCGACCCAGCGATCGCTCTCGCTCATCGATATCTCGATCTCCGGGTACTGCTCGAAGAACGCCGGCAGGTTCGGCATCAGGAAATGACGCGCCAGCGTACCCTGCACCTCGATCCGCAACGTGCCCTTCGGCTTGGTGCCGGAGAAAGCGCCCTCGGCGTCGTCCACATCCTGAAGAATGGCGAGGCAGCGCCGGTAATAGGCTTCGCCATCCAGCGTCGGGCGAACCACGCGCGTCGTGCGCTGAAGCAGCCGGACGCCGAGCCGGCGTTCGAGCTGGTGGATCATCTGCGTGGCCGTCGAACGCGGCAACCCGATATCGTTGGCCGCCTGCGTGAAGCTGCGGCGCTCGACCACGCGCGTGAACAGCCGCATCGCTTCAAATCGGTCCATGGCTATTGTTCGATTAAATAGAACAATGATGCCATTTTATGCCAGATTATCTTTGCGCATGCAAAGCGCAAATTCCTCCGTGTCAGCCGCAGACAGCGCGGCACGCAAACACGGAGAAGGCAAATGTCCAAAGCAAACGGAAAAGTCGCAATCGTCACCGGCGCTTCGCGGGGCATCGGTGCCGCGATCGCGGAGCGGCTCGCAGCCGATGGTTTCACGGTCGTCATCAATTATGCGGGCGGCACGACGGAAGCGGAAGCGCTGGCCGGAAAGATCGAGCAGGCAGGCGGCCGAGCCATCACCGCCAAGGCCGATGTCAGTGACGGCGCCGCGGTATCACGCCTGTTCGACATGGCGGATGCGGCGTTCGGTGGTGTCGACGTGCTCGTTAACAATGCCGGGATCATGCGGCTGGCAAGTTTGGCCGATAGCGATGACGCCCTGTTCGACAGCCAGCTCGCAATCAACCTCAAGGGTACGTTCAACACGCTGCGAGAGGCGTCGCGACGGCTGCGCAATGGCGGGCGTATCGTCAACCTGTCGTCGAGCCAGACCAGCCTGCTTCATCCGACCTATGGCGTCTATGGCGCCACCAAGGCGGCCGTCGAGGCCATGACGCATGTGCTCGCCAAGGAACTCCGTGGCCGCAACATCACCGTCAATGCGGTCGCCCCGGGACCGACGGCAACGAAGTTATTTCTCGATGGCAAGCCGAAAGAGGTGGTCGACCACCTGAAGAATCTCGCTCCGCTGCAGCGGCTCGGCGAGCCCTCCGACATCGCCGCGGCGGTCTCGTTCCTCGCCGGCGCCGATGGAAGCTGGATCAACGGCCAGGTGCTCCGCGCCAATGGCGGGATCATCTGATCCCGCCGACCGAATTCCAAACACCCTCACGTCAAAGACATCGAAGGAGATATCCCATGAGTAAAATCGTTCTGATCACCGGCGCGTCCTCTGGCTTTGGCCGCCTCACCGCCGAGGCGATCGCCAGAGCGGGCCACGTCGTTTACGGCTCGATGCGACAGACGGCGACACGCAACGCACCTGTTGTGGAGCAGATGGCGAAGTTCTCGAAAGAGAACCACCTCGACCTGCGTCCGCTCGAACTTGACGTGCTATCCCAGGACTCGGTCGACGCGGCCGTCAAGCAGGTAATCGCCGAGCAAGGGCGGATCGATGTGCTGATCCACAACGCCGGCCATATGGTGTTCGGACCGGCGGAAGCCTTCACCCCGGAACAATATGCCGAGCTCTATGACGTCAATGTGCTGAGCACGCAACGCGTCAATCGCGCCGTGCTGCCGCACATGCGCCGACAGAAACAAGGCCTTCTGGTCTGGATTTCCAGCAGCAGTTCCGCGGGCGGGACCCCGCCTTACCTCGCGCCTTACTTTGCAGCAAAGGCAGCGATGGATGCCATTGCCGTGCAATATGCGCGGGAGCTGTCGCGCTGGGGCATCGAGACCTCGATCATTGTGCCCGGCGCCTTCACCTCCGGCACCAACCACTTCGCGCATTCGGGCCGGCCTGCAGATACCGGACGAGCGGCGCAGTACGAAGCGGGCCCGTACAAAGGCTTTGGCGAACAGATCCAGAAGGCGTTTGCGGCTATCGTACCGCCGGATGCGGATGCCGGTATGGTTGCCGAGGGAATCGTGAACGTCGTCGACACGCCATTCGGCAAGCGGCCGTTCCGCGTTCACATCGATCCGACGCAAGACGGTGCCGATGTCGGCTTCACCGTGCTCGATCGCGTTCGCGCCGAGATGCTGCACCGTGTCGGCCTGGGCGACCTCCTGAAGCCGAAAGCGCAGGCTTGAAGGGCCCATTATCGACACCCGGCGGAACTGCCGCCGGGTGTTAGCCCCAGGCGCGCGAATCCGAAGAAACGGATTGAGGGTGCAAAAGCGGCGGCAGTAACGGAACGGGTGTTTCGCGTAGACCTCAGTGGCCGTCGGGCGTGCTGACGCCGACCCAGTTGTCGCGCACCTGCTGGTAGTGAACGCTTGGATCGTAGGTTTGCGTCGACAAATGCAGCACCTGAGGCGACAGGCGTCCGATCGCGCTCAAGACGGCGTAGGAGGCAACGACGCGGTCATGTTGCGCCGTCACCAGGGCCACGCGGGCGTTCACCAACGTCTGCTGGGCATTGAGGATGTCGATCACGGTGCGCTGGCCGACCTGGGCTTCCTTGGTGGTGCCGAGATAGGCGATCTCCGAGGCCTCGACTTGCGACTGCGCGGCGGTCACCTGCGCCTTCCCGGCCAACAACTGGCCCCACGCCGTGACAAGATCGGCACGCGCCTGATCGCGGACCTGCTCCAACGTGAGACGTTGCTGCGCGAGCGTTTCCTTTGACTGCCGTATCAGCGAATATTCAGCTCCGCCCTGATAGATCGGCACATTCAGTTGGGCGTTGGCGGCGGCGGTGAACTGGTTGATGGTCGTGATGTTCGGGTCCCAGACCTTCGAGACCGTCGCCTGCAAGGAGACCGACGGGTACAGCGCCCCTTCGTTGATTTTCACAGTGAGAAAACTGACGTCGACGCCGTACATCGCGGCGGTGACGTTGGGATTTTGCCTCAGCGCCAGCTCGATCGCACCACTAACCGTTTGCGGCAGATAGCGATCGACCGGCGATGCCGGTTGCAGGTTCGTCGGCTCGTTGCCGACGATGCGGCGGAAGTTCGCGCGCGTGGTCGTCAGTGTCGAGACCGCCGCGAGTTCCTGACTCTGGGCCGCCGCAAGTTGCGCCTCCGATTGGGCCACGTCGGTCGGCGTGACCAGGCCAGCGCTGTAGCGGTCGCGGGTCTGCCTCAGCGTCAGTTCGAGGACATGCGTGTTGCTTTTCTGGACCTCCAGGATCGCGGCGTCGCGCAGGTAATCCATGTAGATGGTAGCGGCTGCGAGCAGTACCGACTGCTCCATGAGTCGCAGGCCTTCGCGCGCGCCAAAAACCTGGCCTTCTGCGGCGCGGGTTTTGTTGGCGGTCTGATCCCCGTTGTAGACGGTCTGGGTCACCGTCAGGCCGGCCGCATGGGGACCCTGCACGCCCTCTTCGATCTTTTTGCCAACCGAGCCATCGGCGAGCTGATTGACGTATTGGCCGCCGCCGCTGAACGTCATTGCGGCCTTGGGGCGATAGCCGGCCAGTGCCTGCGGGACGTTTTCATCGGTGACGCGCACCGAGGCGCGCTGCGCATTGAGCTGGGGATTGCTCCGGTAGGCGCGCAGCAGCGCACCCTCCATCGTATCGGCGCTGACAGGAAGCGCCGCCAACTGACCAAGGAAAACGACGGCCGCCGCTGTTCCGGTTAAAACTTTTGCCCCACCCATATTCAAGTTATCCAACGCCTTAGGCAGCCTGACAACATCCATACGCAATTCAGAAGTGGATCAAAAGCGCATAGCTGTGCGGTCCCCAGCACGCCGGCGTGATGGCCATCAGAATATCGCGCAGTGTTGCTTTTTCGCTCAAAACGGCGGCAGGGCGCGCCTATTTGAGGTGCTCGACGGCGAGCACCTCAGTCCTGGATACCGTAGCGGTGCAGATCATTGCCATGTGTGTCCAGCCATGTCTTGGCGCGTTCGACATGGTTGCAGACTTTCGCGACGACCTTCCAGAACCGCGTCGAGTGGTTCATTTCGACGAGGTGCGCTACCTCATGGGCGGCGAGGTAGTCCAGCACATAGGACGGCGCGAGGATCAGCCGCCAGGAGAACGACAACGAACCCGCCGATGTGCACGAACCCCAGCGGCTCGATTGGTCGCGGATCGATATCCGCCTCACGCGCACGCCGAGCGCCTGGGCATAGGATGCGGCCGCCTTCTGCAAATCCTTGCGAGCTTCGCGCTTGAGGTAATCATGCACCCGCCGCTCGATATAGTCGCCGCCGCCAGCCACGCAGAGGATACGCTCGCCGCTATCGCGAATTTCAGTCCAGACCGTGCCACGTTGGCCGGCACGATGCACGATCCGGTGCGCTATCCCGCGCAGCGGCACCACCGTGCCCGGAAGAAACGGCGCGGCCTTCGGTAACCGGCCGAGACGCGCGGCGATCCAGCCGCCATGACGCTGTGCAAAGTCCTTGGCGTCGGCAATCGTGCCGCGCGGAGGGATGGTGAGGATCGCTTCACGATCACTCGGATGGATCCGTAAGGTGTAACGCCGCGCCCGCCGGTGACGGCGCAGCCGCACCGAATAGATTTGCGAGCCGTGTTTGACCAAAAGGCGAGAAGGTTCGTAAGGCCGCCGATAAAGGAGCGCGCGAGTGGCCATGTCTGCAATTCCGGGGAGCAAGAGTTCGCCCGGATTCTGCCATATCCGCCGCCAGGTAAATCGCTCGGCGCGAAAACAAATCATTTGCCCAATATACAGGGGTTAGGCGCCGCAGCCGACCCCATGGAATGGGGGTGGAACAGGAAATTTGGACCAAAAAGTAACCCAACCGGGCCCATCAAGGAACGAATTCATATTCATTCTTTCAATGCGCCCCGGATTCGCGTTTCCTCCGGCCATATCAGCGGGTTAGAGACCGCTCACCTGACGTCAATTTCCGCGATAAGCGATGTTCCGCAGCAATTTCGGTGCGATTGACGCGATCACTCCGCGGCGTAAGCGAGCGAAGGCTTCACGTTCGCGGCCGACACCATGAAATCGTGAATGCGTGGCACGATTTCCGATTTGAAACGTGATCCGTTGAAGACGCCGTAGTGACCGACGCCCTTCTGCACATAGTGCACCCGACGATGATTGGGAATCGAACTGCAGAGTGAATGCGTCGCTTCGGTCTGTCCGAGCCCGGAAATGTCGTCGTTCTCGCCTTCCACCGTCATCAGCGCGACGCGCCGGACCTTGGAGGGCTCGACTGGCTTGCCGCGATGGGTCATCTCGCCCTTGGGCAACGCGTGCTTGACGAAAACCGTATCGACGGTTTGCAGATAATACTCCGCTGAAAGGTCCATCACCGCCAGGTATTCGTCATAGAAGTCGCGGTGCTTGTCGACCAGATCGCCGTCGCCCTTCACCAGATTGCGGAACAGGGCCTTATGGGCGTCCATATGGCGGTCGAGATTCATGCTGATGAAGCCGTTGAGCTGCAAAAAGCCGGGATAGACGTCGCGCATGACACCGGGATGCGGAAACGGCACTTTGGTGATGACGTTGTTGCGGAACCAGTCGATCCCGCGCTCGGCTGCGAGGTTGTTGACCGCGGTCGGGTTGCGCCTGGTATCGATTGGCCCGCCCATCAATGTCATCGAAATCGGAACGAAGGGATCATTTTCGGCTTCCATGATGGAAACCGCAGCCACTACAGGCACGGAAGGTTGGCACACCGCGACGACATGCATGTTGCCGCCCAACACATGCAGCATCTCGATCAGGTAGTCGACATAGTCGTCGAGATCGAAACGGCCGGCCGTGAGCGGTACCATGCGGGCGTCAGCCCAGTCGGTGATGTAGACTTCGTGGTTGGGCAGGAAAGCCTGCACTGTGCCGCGCAACAGCGTGGCGTAGTGACCGGACATCGGCGCCACGATCAGCACGCGCGGCTGCGGGCTGCGCAACGGGCGCGTCAGTTTTCGATCGAAGTACAACAAACGGCAGAACGGCTTTTCCCACACGCTGCGAATTTCGATCGGCGTGCGGATGCCGTTGACGTCGGTATCGTGGAGGCCCCATTCGGGCTTGCCGTAACGACGCGTGGTTCGCTCGAACAGTTCGCACGCTGCGGCGATCGATTTGCCGGCCTCGGTGTGCGACCACGGATTGAGCGGATTCTGAAACAGGATCTTCGTGGCATCGGTCACGGCGCGCGCCGGATTGAGCGACGCCTGCGCCATTTCGTACATCCAGTACATCGGCGTTGTCAGCGCCGGGCTGCCTTCGGCCACCAGCGGCGGCGCGCCACCAAACTCCCCAATCGGCATTTCGCCCTCGTTTCCTTTTGCGTCGCAACATAGTGCTAAAAGCACAATAAAGCGTCAATGCATAGATCGCCATTGCCGCGCTCCTGCACAAGTTACGTGTACCAAAACCCCGGGTTTTAACGGGCTATTCGCCGGTCTGGATCAACGATCCGTGTTGCCGCGCGCTGCGTAGAAGCACCAGAAACACCGCAAACGATGCCGCAATCAGGGCGACATTGATTGCGAGCGCATCCACCATCAGATCGGTGCGAAATACATGTTCTATTAACAATGCCCGCATGCCTTCGAACACGTAAGTTGGCGGCAATGCCCAGGCGACATGTTGCAGCCAATGCGGCAGCACCGTTACCGGATAGTAGATGCATGCTAGAGGCATCATGGCGAACATCAGCGTCCAGACGATGCTCTCGGCGCCAAGACCATGGCGCAGCACCAGTCCGGAGACGAAGATTCCGACCGACCAACTGGTGAAGATCAGGTTGCAGAAAAAAGCGATCAGCGGAAATCCGATGCCGTAGAGGTTGAAGTCGAAAAAGACCATCGCCAGAAGCGTCATCGGAATGACGCCGATCGCAAGCCGGATCAGGCTCATCGCCATCAGCGCGATCAGGAATTCGATCGGCTTCAACGGGCTCATCATCAGGTTGCCGAGATTGCGCGCCCACATCTCCTCAAGGAACGAGATCGAGAAGCCGAGTTGGCCGCGGAACAGGATGTCCCACAGGATCACCGCGCCGACCAGCGTGCCGCCGGCACGGGCAAAGAAGCCGGCATTCTGCGAGATGTAGTTCTGAAGGAAGCCCCAGGTAACGATCTGCAGCGCCGGCCAATACAACAGCTCCAACAGCCGCGGCCATGACGACATCAGGACGTACCAATAGCGCAGGATCATGGCCGCGATCCGATGCGTCGAAATACCTTTGTTGAGGGTGAGTTGGCTCACGGCATTGTTTCCTGAACCCGGCCGCGAGCGACGTCGAGAAACACTTCCTCCATCGTCGCGCGATTATAGCGGGCCATGATCTGTTGCGGGCTGTCGTCGTCTTCGATGCGGCCGCGCTTCATGATGATGACGCGGTCGCACAGGCGCTCTACTTCCAGCATGTTGTGGGAGGCGAGCAGGATGGTCGCGCCGTTCTCCTTGCGATAGGTCTCAAGGTGCTGCCTGATCCAGTCGGCGGTGTCGGGATCGAGCGAGGCCGTCGGTTCGTCGAGCAGCAGCAATTCGGGTCGATTGATCAGCGCCTTTGCCAGCGCTACACGGGTCTTTTGTCCGGCGGAAAGCTTGCCGCTGGGGCGGTCGAGAAAATCGCAGAGGTCGAGGTCGGCGGCGAGCTCCTTGATGCGCACGGGCAGATTGGCCACCGAATAGAGGCGCCCGAAGATCTTCAGGTTCTGCCGCACCGTCAGCCGCGACGGCATATCGACATAGGGGCTTTCGAAATTCATCCGGCCAAGCACGTCCGCGCTATCTTTCGGCATCGGGTGGCCCAAGACCTCGATGCGTCCCGAACTCGGCGAGACCAGTCCCATGATCATGGCAATGGTCGTGGTTTTGCCGGCGCCGTTGCCGCCGAGCAGTCCGGTGATGCTGCCGCGTGCGATCGAGAAGGAAATGTCGTCGACCGCCCGAGTGCTCTTATAAACCTTCACGAGATGCGCGACCTCGATCGCCGCGGTTTCGCGCCGGTTGATCGGGGCAGCGTCTCCTGTCATCGTGGCATCGTTCGTCATACGGGCCTGTTCATTGAGGCATTAACCTCTTTAGCGCAAGGCTTCCCGTGGCCTTAGGCCGCAGCACGGCTATCAAGGAAATTTGTCGGCGAGCGCTCGCGCCGCTAGATTGCGGAAGTGCTGATGTCCGATGCCGCCGCCACCGATTTTCGTCTCCCGCGCCGCCAGGTCCGACTGGACACGATTCTGCGGCTGCGCTGGCTCGCCGCACTCGGGCAGCTCGCGGCCATCTTCCTCGTCGAGCAAGGTCTGGAGTTCGACGTCGAGGTCGTGCCGTGTCTCGCCATTGTCGGCTTTTCCGCGCTTTTGAACCTGATCCTTCAGCTCTGGTTCAATCCGATGGAACGGCTCGAGCCGTCGTTTGCGGCCGCGCTGCTGGCGCTGAATATCGTCGAACTCGCCGGGCTGTTGTTCTTGACCGGTGGATTGCAGAATCCGTTCTCTTTCCTGTTTCTGGCGCCGGTCTTGATCTCGGCCACCGCGCTGCCGATCAGGTTCACCATTGCGTTGGGAATGCTCGCGGTCGCTTGCGCCTCGGTTCTCGTGTTCATTCATTTCCCGCTGCCCTGGGACAGCGACGATCCATTGGTGTTGCCGCCGATCTATCTGTTCGGCGTCTGGCTTTCGATCGTCGTCGCCATCGGCGTCACCAGCCTTTACGCGTTTCAAGTCGCCGAAGAGGCGCGCAAGCTTTCGGACGCACTGGCGGCCACCGAACTCGTGCTGGCCCGGGAACAACACCTGACCCAGCTGGATGGTCTGGCGGCTGCGGCCGCGCACGAACTGGGCACGCCGCTGTCGACGATTTTCCTGATTTCGCGTGAACTCGAGCAAAGCGTCAACGACAAGCCGCAGCTTTCGGCTGACATCAAGACGTTGCGGGAGCAGGCGCAGCGATGCCGCGACATCCTCGCCAAGATCACGCAGTTGTCGTCGAGTGGCGCGCCGTTCGACCGCATGCCCCTGTCCGCGTTGATCGAGGAAACCGTGGCGCCGCATCGCGATTTTGATGTCGCGATCAAGGTGCGCATTGCGGTCGCCGGCACTCCCGAACCCGTAGGCATGCGAAACCCCGCCATTATCTACGGGGTCGGCAACATCCTCGAGAACGCGGTCGATTTTGCCCGCACCGCCGTCGAAGTAAACGCCTGGTGGAATGCCGAAACCGTCGAAATCGTCATTTCCGACGACGGCCCGGGGATTGCGCCCGATCTGCTCAAGCGCATCGGCGAGCCTTATCTGTCGCGTCGGCGCGATGCCGATGAAGCCCAGGGCGCGCGCAGCGGCCTCGGTCTTGGCGTGTTCATCGCCCGCACGTTGCTCGAGCGCACCGGGGCAACGGTCTCTTTTAGCAATCGTGTGTTTCCGGACCACGGCGCCGTGGTCCAGATCGTCTGGCCGCGGAGCCGCTTCGAGACGAGGGAACCCGCTGTGGAATTAACCTGAGCGAGCGAAATCGGCCCCGGGCGGCCTTGGCGCGCCGCTGTTGACGCCATATGTTGTAGGGGTCCATGGACAAGGATGGCATTATCTTGAACGCGATTCCTGAACTAGCCGGACATTCCGATCGCTCGCTCCTGATCGTGGAAGACGACAAGCCTTTTCTGGAACGGCTCTCGCGCGCCATGGAGGGCCGGGGCTTTGCGGTGACCTCCTGCGACAGTGTCGCCGAAGGCCTGACTCAAATCTCCAAGGCAGCACCCGCCTTTGCGGTCGTGGATTTGCGGCTCGGCGACGGCAATGGACTTGATCTGGTGTCGGCGCTGAAACGCAAACGGCCGGATGCGCGCGCCATCGTCCTCACCGGCTACGGCAATATCGCGACCGCCGTAACGGCCGTGAAGCTGGGCGCGGTGGACTATTTGTCCAAGCCCGCCGATGCCGATGATGTGGTGTCGGCGCTGCTCGCCATCGGCAACACGAAATCCGAATTGCCGAATAATCCGATGTCGGCCGATCGCGTGCGGTGGGAGCATATCCAGCGGATCTACGAGATGTGCAACCGCAACGTTTCGGAAACCGCGCGACGGCTGAATATGCATCGCCGCACCTTGCAACGAATTCTGGCCAAACGCGCCCCGCGTTAAAAAGTATGATCAAAATTCTGCGTGGCCTTGCGGGTCCACCAGACGGTTGATGCGCAGCGCGGCGGCGCGCGCAAACCGCACCGTCATCGACTTCCGGGTCGGTGCCGGCAGCCGGTGCTCCGGCGCCAGGCGCTGCAAATGTGCGCCATAGGCGTCGGCGATGATCAGTCCGGTCTCATCGGGGAAAATCTCGCACGGCAAATCCTGTAAGAAGGCAAAGAACAGCCGGTCGCAATGCGCCCGGTATTCCGGCCATTTCTGGTCGGCGCGCAAATCCTCGATCGACGATTTGATCTCGACGATCCAGATGTCGCCGCGGTCATTGATGGCGACAAGATCGGCACGGCGGCCCGAGGGCAACGGCAGTTCGCTGATGCAGGCAAAGCCCAGCGTGTGCAACAGCCGCGCGGTGCCTCGCGCGATCGCAAGCGCCGTTTCCGACTGGCGTCGGTCCGGCGCGGGCATGACAGCGGCTTTGTGGGCGACCGATTCCATCTCGCGAAGCATAGAACGCGGTTCAAAAAAGAGGCAATGCATTTGATGGCGGGGTGTGCAGGAAATCTGCTTTTCGAAAGCCGATTCGCCTCCGTTACGGCGAACATGTTCCGATCATAAATGCGCGGGCCTCTCCGAATTTTTCCTTGGCGGAACGCGAAAAATCGGCAATCTGCGGCTCATGACCCAGCCATCCGAAAATAAGCCGAAAGCCGGCGCGATGATCGTGCCGGTAACGCCGTTTGAACAGAACTGCACGCTGCTTTGGTGCACGGCGACCCAAAAGGCCATCGTCATTGACCCCGGCGGGGACCTTCCGCGAATTCAGGCTGCCATCAAGGAGGCCAACGTCACGGTCGAGAAGATCTGGCTGACCCATGGCCATATCGACCATGTCGGCGGCGCGGCCGATTTACGCGACGCGCTCAAGGTCCCGATCGAAGGTCCGCATATCGCCGATAAATTTCTGCTCGACAATGTGGTGGCGAGCGGGGCGCGGTTCGGGTTCACCGACGTGCGCGATTTCGTGCCGGATCGCTGGCTCGAAGAAGGCGATCAGGTTTCGATCGGCGAATTGACCTTCGACATCCTGCATTGCCCCGGCCATTCCCCCGGCAGCGTGGTCTTTTTCAACAAGGATATGCGCTTCGCCCATGTCGGCGATGTCTTGTTCAACGGCTCGGTCGGTCGCACCGATCTTCCGGGTGGCGATCACGCCACCCTGATCAAATCGATCAAGGAGAAGCTGTTGCCGCTCGGAGATGATGTCGGCTTCATCTGCGGCCATGGCGCCGGCTCCAGGATCGGCCACGAGCGAATGACCAATCCGTTCCTCACCGGCGCGATGTAAGGTGGCGCTCCCGCGCGGGCGCGTGGCTATTTCATGAGACCCGCGGCGGTCAAGGCGCGGGTAATGACCGCGCCGACATCGATCCCGCCGCCTTGCTTGGCGTTTGGTTTTGGGGGATTGGAAGGCTGCTGCTTCGCTGCCGCCAGTGGCCGCAGCACCCTGGTGAGATCGGGCGCAGGCGCCGAGATCGGAGAAGCAAGCGGGATCAGCTTCGCACTCGGAGATTCCGCGGCCTTGCGCGAGGCCGGTTTGGCGGCCTTTTCAGGTTGATGAATTCCGGCGGTGAGCCCGAAGAAACTTGCGATGTGATGGGAGGACGAGATGCCGGCTTCGATCAGAAACGGGCCTTCCTTACCATAGCGTTCGTCGTTCTCGGCTTTGCCGAGCGGCGTGCCGTGGGCCATATCGGTGATGGTGTAGGACTCGACGACCGTTTCGCCATCCGCGTTCCACCAGACCTGATGAGGATAGCCGTCGACCACGCCTTCCGACATCGGACCGGAGGGTAGTTTATGGACATCAAGCCATTGCTTGACGATCTCGTTGGCATTGGCGGAATTGACCGTGCGATCCGCACTGCCGTGCCACACCGAGACCTTGGGCCAGGGTGCACGATGCTTTGAAGCATTGCGCACCAGGGTGCCCAATTCCTGGGACGAACGCGCCGGCGAACGCAACATGCCGCTCAAGGCTTCCCGCACATTGGATGCGATTCCGTAAGGCAGCCCGGCGATGATTGCGCCGGCGGCAAAAACATCCGGATAGGTGGCGAGCATGACCGAGGTCATCGCCCCGCCTGCCGACAGCCCGGTGACGAAAATCCGATGCTTATCGATCTTGTGATCGGCCACCATTCGCGCGGTCATTTGCCGGATGGAGCAGGCTTCGCCATGGCCGCGTCTGGTGTCTTCCGGATTGAACCAGTTGAAGCATCCGTGCGCGTTGTTGGCCGACTGTTGCTCCGGCATCAGCAGCGCAAAGCCGTAATGCTTCGCAAGTGTCGACCAGCCGGCGCCCACATCGTAACCGGCTGCAGTCTGTCCGCAGCCGTGCAGGACGACAACCAGAGCCCCTGAGGCCGGAAGGCCCGGTGGCACATAGGAAAACATCCGCAGATCGCCGGGATTGGTGCCGAATTGCTTGGTTTCCACCAATGAGCCGCGGGTTGCCGCCGGCACAAGATGGTTAAGACCATCCCACGCGTTCATTCCGGGCAAACGGGGCAGTTGGCGCAGGAACTCGATATTTTTGGCAAGCGACAATGGCTGCTCCTCGGCCCGCGTGAATCGGGGCGTACCTCAAAACAGATAATTGCTGCACTGCAAAATGAAAAGGCCGTGTGCTGTCAGTCCTCAGGAAAGTTATCGTGACGCTGATACAGTCCGGCCACACCCATATGTGACGGAACTACGGAACTACCGCCAAATCGTCTGAACGAGCGGAAAAATCAGATCGCCTTCAATTTGCGATAGGCAAACCATACCATTTTCAACAACAGCCAGCCGTCGCGGAAGCGCGAAATCTGGGTCTCGCCAAACGTGCGAGCCTTGTAGTGGATCGGCGTCTCGACAATTTTGAGGTTCTGTTTCGCCGCGCCGAAGATCAGGTCGAAATCGCCGAACGGATCAAAGTTACCGAAGTAATCGCGTTCGCGTGCCAATACCTCATAGTCTTTGCGCAGAAGCACCTTGGTGCCGCACAGCGTGTCGGTCAGGCGGGTATTGACCAGATAGCTGAACAGATAGGCAAAGAAGCGGTTGGCGATCAGGTTGAGCGGACGCATCGCCTCATGCTCCATCGGATAGACCAGGCGGGTGCCGTTGACGAACTCTGCCTTGCCCGTCTCGATCACCGCATGGAATTTCGGAAGCGCTTCCGGCGGCATCGTCAAATCGGCGTCGAGAATCATCAGCACATCGCCGCTGGCGGCGGCAAAACCTTTGCGCACCGCATCGCCCTTGCCCTTGCCATCCTGTTTGAGCACCTTGATGTCCCAGCTATCCTTGTAGGCGTCGCGCACCCGTTCGCATTCGGCAAAGGTGTTGTCGCTGGAATTGCCTTCGACGAACAGGATTTCCTGCGAAGCGCCAAATCGCGGCATGCGCCGGATCGCATCCTCGATATTGCCGCTCTCGTTCCGGCATGGAATCAGAATGCTGGCCGAAAATTTCCGGTCCGGAAATTGGCGAACCGGCCGGCCGACCAGATAGGTTCGCAGGCATAACTTCCTGATCCCGGGCAGCGGCGCGATGAAGCGGTTGATAAACGGACCGAGGCCAAGCCAGCGGCGCGGTAAGAGTTGTCGCTGCTCCTGGCTGATGACTTCGAAATCCGCAAGATCCATCAGATTGAGGAAGTCCGCGGTCGCGATGTAGTTGATGACAGGCTGTTTGGCGCGCAAATGCAGCGCTTCGGCGAGCTTGAGAATCGGCTCCCACAGATGCGAGTAATAGGAGATGATGATCCGCGTCGACGGCGTGCACAGATGGTGCACCAGCCGCAAGGTCGCATCGATGTCCTCGAACAAGCCGATGGTGTCGGCGATCACGATGTAATCGAACGGCCCTTCGATCGAGTTCAGTGTGGCGGGGTCCTCGACATCGCCCAGCACGAAATAAAGATCGGGATGCAGTTCATTGGCCTTGGCGATGGTCCTGGCGCCGAAATCGACGCCGACGCCATAAGAAGGCTCAAGCGCTGCCAGCAGATCGCCGCGGCCGCATCCCAATTCCAGTACCCGCTTGCCCGGCGGAATCAGGAATCGCATGAATTTGAAATCGTCCTGGTGGTAGGCGGCGTTGAATTCGCGCCAGCGCTCCAGTTCGTCGCCGTTCGCCTCAAAATGATTGACGAGGTCGCGCTTGCGCTGCGTTGGGAGCTCAAGCGACGCAGCGGAATCGGGCGGCCTCAAATACATACTGACCTCGGCGGCGAAAACGAAGGGGTCCTCTTAGCGGATGGGGCAGGGGGTGTAAATTCGCCGACCCGCCTCAATGCGGCGGATTGGACGGCCAAAGAACCGTCGCAGCAGGGTCCCGAATAGGCGATTGCCTTGGTCTTTGCCACCCCATAGTTTGCGAGGCAACCAAGAAGAACTGTCCGGAGAAAACCCATGAAAAACCCCATGGCTCGTCTCAAATTTGGGGCCTTTCTTGCGCCGCATCACCCGATCGGCGAGCACCCGATGCTGCAATTCCGCCGTGATCTCGATCTCGTCGAGCAACTCGATGCGCTTGGTTATGACGAATTCTGGTGCGGCGAGCACCATTCCTCGGGATGGGAAATGATTGCATCGCCGGAAATGTTTCTGGCCGCCGCTGGTGAGCGTACCAAACGCATCAAGCTTGGGACCGGCGTGGTCTCGCTGCCCTATCATCATCCCTTCAATGTCGCCCAGCGCATGGTGCAACTCGACCACATGACCGGTGGCCGCGCCATCTTCGGTTCGGGTCCCGGCGCGCTCGCCTCCGACGCGCACACCTTGGGCATCGACCCGATGGTGCAACGCGACCGTCAGGACGAGGCGATTGGGCTTATCCGACGGTTGTTTCGCGGCGAACGGGTGACGGCGAAAAGTGACTGGTTCACGATGAACGACGCTGCCTTGCAGATACTTCCTCTCCAGGAGGAAATGCCGTTCGTCGTCGCCTCGCAGATCTCGCCATCGGGAATGACCTTGGCCGGGAAATACGGCATCGGCATCATTTCGCTCGGCTCGATGTCGACGCAAGGGTTGATGGCGCTGCCGACGCAGTGGGGTTTTGCGGAAGACGCCGCGAAGAAATACGGCACCACGGTCAGTCGCTCGGACTGGCGCGTGCTCTTGTCCTGGCACATCGCCGAAAGCCGCGAGCAGGCGCGATCTGAGGCCGGTAGAGGGCTGATGCACTGGCACAACGAATACAATGTGAAGACGCTGCAGCGTCCGGGTCTTGAGCCGTTCAAATCGATTGACGAGGCCCTGGAGAAGACCGCCGGCGGGGTGGGGATCTCGGCGTCCACCATCGGCACTCCCGATGATCTGGTCAATGCCATCAGGAAGTTGATGGAGGTGTCCGGCGGCGTAGGCCACATCATCGGCTTCGTTCACGACTGGGCCAACCCTGAAAATACCAGGCGCAGTTGGGATCTGGTGGCGCGTTACGTGATTCCGGAGATCAACGGCTATGTCGCCAAGCTTCGCGAGTCGCAGAAATTCCTGGTCGAAAATCGCGCGGTGTTCGACCGTGCGGGGCAGGCTGTGATGGCGAAGATCATGGAGAACGACAAGGCCGCAGCCGCGCTGTCGCTCACCGGTCCGGGGCGGGTCGCCATTCCTCCGGTTAATGCGCCGGATTTGCAGAAGGAAGCTGCGAAACAACAAAAGGCCTGATTGGCGCGCTTGACGTTCCGCAGCCCCCGCTCAATCAGCCGCTGGACTGGTCGAACGCCTTGCGCAGGGCGACATAGCCCTGTTGCTGTGCGGTCCAGTTGCGGCCACCGGTGATGGCGCCGTCAATCACCAGATCATGCCCGTTGATGAAGGTCGACTCGTCGCTGGCAAGAAACACCGCTGCATGCGCGATGTCTTCCGGCAGGCCGGCGCGGGGTATCGGTTGCGCGCTTTTATAAACCTCGCGCATGACGTCGGGCGTTTTCTCCGCCGCTTCCACGGACAACCCGAGTGCCTTGCCGAAAATGCCGGTCGCGATCGCTCCCGGCGAAATGCTGTTGACGCGAATGCCGGCCTCGCCCAGCTCCATCGCGACACACTTGGTTAAGTGAATGACGGCAGCCTTGGCGGCCCCATAGACAACCGACGACGAAAAGCCGGCGAGGCGGCCGGCGATGCTGCCGTTGTTGATAATGCTGCCGGAACCCCGACGCCGCATATGCGGAGCCGCGTGTTTCATGCCGAGCATCACGCTGCGCACCAAAGTCGCCATCGCCGCATCGAAACGGTCGACTTCGAGTCCTTCGATGCCGCCGGTCTGTGCCGGGCCACCGGCATTGTTGAACAGGCAGTCGATGCGGCCGAATTTATCGACCGCCTCATTGATCAGGCTGCGCATGTCGTCTTCGACGGTGACGTCGGTGCGACGGAACAGGCATGCCGGGCCGAGTTTTTTGGCCAGCGCTTCGCCCTCCGGGGCGCGACGGCCGGCGATGACGATCTTTGCACCCTCGGCCACGAAAACTTCCGCGGTGCGCAACCCGATGCCGCTCGTCGCGCCGGTGATTACCGCAATTTTACCATCCAGCCGTGCCATGTAGGTCGTCCTCCTTTTGACATTCTCGCGCTAAAATATCTGCGGCTTACCGCGGCAAGGCAAGGCGTGCGTTATGCCGGGCCTGCCGAATTGCTTTTCCCACCTTCCTCGGACTCCACGCCACGGAACCGCTTGAATGTTCATGACATTGAACGGGCTCGGTTGTTATTCGAACGCCGGCGCAGCCATAATGCCGTTATGTTTGACCTGACCTCGGATCAGAGCCGCTCGTGATGCGACCAATAGCGAAACGACTAGTCGACGAGTTTCGACAAGGCTGGCAAGGAATCTCGCGACCTTCGTTATTGTTCAGTGTGGTCTTTTCAGCCGGCTGTCTTGCTGTGTCGACGGCGGCACGATGGCTGCTCGCGATTATACGGCCGGATGTCTATTTCACGCCGTATTTTCCGGCCGTTTTCTTTGCCACCGCGCTGGGCGGCTATCGTACCGGTCTTGCCACCGCGGTCGTCGGCGGCGGGCTCGGCGTTGTCATGAATTTCGGCGATGTGCCGAGCAATTTCTTTCCACGCCTGGTTTTGCTGGTCATCTATGCGATCGTATGCGGGCTGACGATCTGGGGGGTCGAGCATTACCGCTCGGTGGCCGCCAGGCAGCGCGAAATTTCCAAGCGTCTGATCCGGGAGGAAGAGTATCGCAAGCTCCTCGTCGATGAGCTGCAGCATCGGCTGAAAAACAAATTATCGACGGTTCACGCTGTGCTCCATCAGGTGTTGCAGAACCAGCCGCAAGTCTGGGCCAGTATCGATCATCGCATGCGGGCGCTGTCGGCGACTGACGAACTCATCATCAAAGTGGACGGCGCGGGTTGCGACATCAAGGACCTGCTGCTTTCCGAACTTGGACCTTACGGCCACGTCCGCTTCACGCTGAACGGCGACCGGCTGTTTCTGCCCGCCAAGCTTGCCGTCAGCCTCGCGCTGATTTTTCACGAGCTTGCGACCAATGCCGGGAAATATGGCGCGTTTTCTTCCGAACGCGGCCTGCTTCAGGTGTCGTGGTCAATGACCGACGATCGGTTGAATATCACCTGGGACGAGACCGAAGGGCCTTCGATCGGCATCGTCGGGGAGCCGGGTTTTGGCACGAAATTGCTGGCATCGGCGCTGCGGCCATTCGATGGCAAGACCGAGATCAGTTTCCTGAAAAGCGGGGTCCATTGCACCATGCAATGCCGCGTGCCCAAGGCCTAGTCTCAGGCCAAATGCCGGCCGCAAGGCCGCTCGTTGACGTTCTGTTAATGACGATTGCGGTGGCTGGTGATCCAGGGAGCCATGCGTCAATCCGTGATGGTTCACTTAACCAAAACTACAAGAGACTTTGCCACCCTCGGGCGGCCATGGAAAATCCGCCTCCGAATCAAATCCCGCCGCACAGCCCGCAACAAGAAGGCGAATTCTCATTCGAGGGCGATCTCGGCCTTTTACGAGATATTATCCGGCTGCTCCCGGCAGGCGTTACGGTTCAGGACGAAGAGGGCCGTTTTCTGCTGATCAACGACGCTGCGGCCTCGCAGCTGGGCATGGCCGCCGAGCCGTCCGACGCCCCCCCTACAAAACGTCTGAACGAGCGACGGAAACTGGGGCTTGAGCTGCTCCGCGCCGGCCGCCACGCCGTGGCCGAGGTGAGCGGCGCCGGAAGCAAAGGCGAGCAGGTATTGCTCGCGGCCCATCGGCCGGCCCGCATCGCCGGCCGCAACCTGTTGCTATCGTGCTCGGCCGATATTAGCGAGCAGAAGGCGGTCGAAGATCATCTGTTTCGCTCGGCCTATTTTGACGAGCTGACGGGCTTGCCGATGCGACGGGTGATCGAGCACCGCGTGCAAGGCCTGATCCAGCGCCATGAAGCGGGCAGCGCTTTTGCGCTCGCCTTTCTCGATATCGATAACTTCAAGCACATCAACGACTACTACGGTCATTCTGTCGGCGATGCGCTGCTGGTCGAGGTCGCCAAAAGGCTCGGGCTCAGCCTGCGCGAAAATGACATGTTGTCCCGCATCAGCGGCGACGAGTTCCTGCTTCTGCTCGCCCCGATCGACAGCGAAGAAGAAGTCGTGGAATATGTCGATGCGACGTTGCAACGGCTGAAAGCGCCGTTCTTCATCGACGGATCGGAGATATTCGCCTCGACGTCGATCGGCGTCAGCCTGTTTCCCGATCACGGCCGCAGTTACGACGCGCTGCTCCAGAACGCCGACATTGCGATGTACCGGATCAAGAACGACGGCAAGGGCGCGGTCGCCTTCTTCAACTCCAGTATGGAGCGCGAAGCGCTTGCCCGCATGAAGATCGAGCAATCGTTGCGGCACGCCATCCTGGAAAAGCGGTTCTGTTGTGCCTTCCAGCCCAAGGTCGATATCAGGACCAAGGAGATCAAGGGTGTTGAGGCGCTGGTCCGCTTGCGCGACGACGACGGGGTCATCCAGGCGCCCGGTACCTTCATCAATCTCGCGGTCGAACTGGGATTGATCGACGAGCTCACCCATCTGGTGCTGGCGGAGATAGTGAGATCGATTGATCTCATCAACGAAACTTTCGGGGCGTCGGCTACGATCAGCATCAATGTCGCGGCAAAGCAGGCCAACAATCCCGCGTTCATGCGCTTGTTCGCCGAGGCGCTGGAGGCAACCGGCTTTCCTCGCCGCTTCATGATCGAGGTGACGGAGGACGCTTTCGTCACCAAGACGCGGTTTCAGGACGAAATCGTGCCGATCTTCCGCCAACTCGGGGTCGGCATATCGATTGACGATTTCGGCATCGGCTATTCGTCATTGTCGGCGCTGGCCGATATCACCGCCGACGAGATCAAGATCGATCGTTCCTTCATCAAGGACATCCATCTTCGTCCGCGCAGCCAGGGGATTCTGCGGGCGATCGAATCGCTGAGCGAGGCGCTCGGCATGACCATGATTGCGGAAGGCATCGAAACCTTCGAAGAACTGGCCTACTTGCAGGCGGCCACCCGCATTCGTTACGCGCAGGGCTTTTACTTCGCCCATCCCATTTTCCTGGAAGAGCTGAAGATGGCCGCACCCGCCGCCAGCGAAACACGCGTCAACGAGGCGAGCCGCCCGGTGCAGGAAAATCGCCAGGCCTATGCGCGCCCCACCCGTTATCGCCGCTGAGCGGACCCGCCGCGTTTTATCTGACGCAGGTTGATGTCTTGATGTCCTGGGTCATTCCGGGCCGGCCTCTTCCTTGCTATCTTCGCAAGCATAACCATTTGCCGCTCGCGGGCGCTGATGCGGCATCTTCGATGCACGTTATGGTCCTGCGTAGCGCACTGCATCCTGGAGGGGTGACATGCAACCGGTCTCGATATTTCTGAATATCCTGTGGCTACTGCTCGGCGGCGTATGGATGGCGGCTGGCTGGGTTGTTGCCGCGATCATCATGGCGATTACCATCATCGGCCTGCCGTGGGCGCGGGCGGCCTTCAATATCGCCGTCTATACGCTGTTGCCATTCGGCCAACGGGCCGTACGCCGCGACAGTCTGACGGGTCAGTCCGACCTTGGCACGGGGCTTTTCGGCCTGATCGGCAACCTGATCTGGCTGGTACTTGCGGGGTGGTGGCTGGCGCTGGGCCATCTCGTCACCGCGGTGGTTCTGGCCGTGACGATTATCGGGATTCCCTTCGCATGGGCCCACCTGAAACTCGCCGGCATTGCATTATGGCCGATCGGCAGGGCGATCGTTCCCGCCTGATTAGGTCTTCCCGATACGGGCGCGTATCGCCTCCTCCACGCTGTGGAACTGGCGATCCGGGCCGAGCAGGGCAGCGATGCCGAAGCGCACGATCGCGTCCTGTGCGCGGGAGGATTCGAGGCGGGCGATGGCAAAGTCGATGCCGTCCTCATGGCATTGCTTGATGATCTCGGCCAGAACCTGGGCTGCGGTAAAGTCGATCTCGACGATGCCGGTCGCCTCCAGCACCAACAGGCGTATCTTTTGCGACGAGGACTTCAACGCCGCGAGGATGTCGCGCCGGAAATCGTAGGCATTGAGGAACGACAGCGGTGCGGGAAATCCCGCGACGATCACACCCGATTCCTGTTCACCGGGAAGATTGGAGCTCACGGGCCACCAGATCGAAGTGCCGGGCACGCGCTCGAGCGGCCGAACGCGGGCGCGTGTCGTGGTCCATATGCCATGCAGCAACGACAGCGCGATGCCAAGGCCGACGCCTTGTTCGATCGGCAAGAGGATGATCCCTGCCGCCGTCACCAGGATCAGCAGAAACTCGCCGAGCGATTGGCGGCCGACGGCCGCGATCTGCCGGAAGCGAATGATGCGAAGCGCGACGAACAACAGAACCCCGCCAAGCGCGGCGTTGGGGATTCGATGCAGCAACGAGGTGCCGAAAACCAATAGTGCAATGACGATGGCAACCGCAACAAGGCCCGCGATCTGGGAGCGGCCGCCGGTTTCGGAAACCACCGCGGTCCGCGGTGGGCTCGCATCGACGGGAAAGGCGCCGATCAGTCCGGCAAAGATACTGCCGACGCCAACCCCGATAAAGTCGCAGTCGACATCGGGCGGCTCGTTGGGGTCGGTCGGAAAGGACCTCGTCGTTGCCGCGGTCTGCACCATCACGACCACCGAAATAATGAGGCTGAGCGACAGCAGGCTGGTCAAGCGGCTCACCGATACGACCGGTATCGCCAGCGTCGGCATCGTCACCGAAATCGTGCCGAGAACGCTGACCCCGCGGCTTTCAAGCCGCAGCAGCACGACCGCGGCAGCGGCCAGTGCAAGGCCGATCAACGCGCCGGGAATCCGCGCATCGATCTGCTCGGACAATGCGATGATGGCAAGCACGCCAAGACCGATGACGAGCGTAAAGGCGTTCGTTTCATTGAGGTGTTCGGCAAGCGTCACAAGACGCTGGAGCATCGGACCTTCGGGCGCCGGCAGACCGAGGATCGCCGGTAGCTGGGAAATCAGGATGTGTACGGAAATACCAGTGAGAAAGCCGATCGTGACGGGGATCGACAACAGATCCGCGATCCAGCCCATGCGGAAAATGCCTGATGCCGCCAGCATCAGCCCGACCATCAGCGCCAGCGCCGCAGCGAGCGTCGCGTAGTCCGGCGAGCCCGTGGCCGCGAGCGCGGCGAGCCCGCCGGCAAAGATCGGCGTGATGGTCGAATCGGCGCCGGACGACAGGAAGCGGTTGCCGCCGAACACCGCAAAGGCCAACGAGCCTGCCACAAAGGCGAAAAAGCCGATCTGCGGGGCGAAACCGCCCAGGCGTGCGGTCGCCATCTGCTCCGGTATCACGATCGCGGCGAGCGTCAGTCCGGCGAACAAATCCCCCCTGAGGTAGGGAAGGCGGTAGTTGGCAAGGGAACGAAAAACCGGCCAGGCTTTGCTGCCGCTGAAGGATCGCGGAGACCCGGAATGATCCGCCATGGTACGCCATCCCTCCTTTATCACCGGCCCCGGCGAAGAGGAGCATTCCTCACCGAATGCGCGACAGAGTTTCGTCCCCGTTTGCGGCCTGTCTGAAGCTTTCCAAGGGGCTACTGGACGATGTCCGCCCGACAAAATCAAGGTCGGCTGCCGCTTCGCCGCCATTGGGGTGGCGGGCAGACCGTTGCCGCGATTTACGATTATTTGCCGCCATTGCCGACGCCGGGCCAATCGGCTAAATGAACCGCGATGCACCCGTAGCTCAGCTGGATAGAGCGTTGCCCTCCGAAGGCAAAGGTCACACGTTCGAATCGTGTCGGGTGCGCCAGTGACCTCATTCCATAAAATGATTTGAAGCGCCGGCGCGCGCATGCGTGCGCCGTACCTCGCCTGTGCCGATGTAGGACGCCAAATCCGGGTGCTTTAACACGAGGCTGGTCTTGGGCCGCCGCTCCCGGGCGCCTGCGAATTGCGCAGATGATTCAGCCCGATGGATCGCGCGGGCGAATGCGAGGCAACTTGATTGGCGGCATCCGGCAAACGGGGATAGCCTCTCATCTGCAACCTCGGCAAAACCCGATCCGGAGAATTGATGATGGCCAACAACGTCGCCGATCTCATCGTGACAACCCTGGAACAGGCAGGCGTCAAGCGAATTTATGGCATCGTCGGAGACAGTTTGAACGGTCTCACGGAGGCACTGCGAAAGCGTCGCACCATCGAATGGGTGCATGTCCGGCATGAGGAGGTAGCTGCCTTCGCAGCAGCCGGTGAAGCGCACATTACGGGTAGTCTGGCGGTCTGTGCGGGATCCTGCGGGCCAGGCAACCTGCATCTCATCAACGGGCTGTTCGATGCCCATCGGAGCCGGATGCCGGTGCTTGCGATCGCAGCGCAGATTCCATCGGCGGAGATCGGGGGCGGCTATTTCCAGGAAACGCATCCGCAGAACCTGTTTCGGGAATGCAGCCACTATTGCGAACTGGTTTCAGATGTCAGCCAGTTGCCGTTCGTCCTGGAGAACGCGATTCGTGCGGCGGTTGGCCTGCGAGGGGTTTCGGTGGTTGCCATCCCCGGCGACGTCGCGCTTCGAAAGGCGCCCGAGCGTGCGCCATCCGCTTCGCGAGGTCTTAGCGTTTCTGCTCCCAATGTTGAGCCGAAGCCGGAAGAGTTGAATGCGTTGGCCTCGATGCTCAACAAGGCGCGGCGGGTCACGCTTTTTTGCGGCCGAGGTTGCGAAGGCGCGCACGATGTTCTGATGAAGCTCGCCGATGCGCTCAAGAGCCCGATCGTGCACGCGCTTGGCGGCAAGGACCACGTCGAATACGACAATCCCTACGACGTCGGAATGACCGGCTTTATCGGATTTTCCTCCGGCTATGCCGCCATGCACGCTTGCGACGTCTTGCTGATGCTGGGCACGGATTTTCCATACAAGCAGTTTTTCCCGACCGATTGCCAGATTGCGCAGGTCGACATCCGCCCGGAAAATCTCGGCCGTCGATGCAGGCTCGATCTCGGTATGGTCGGAGACGTCGGCCAGACCATCAAGGCGCTGCTGCCACTGCTCGAAACGAAGCGCGATCGGGAACATCTCGACCGTGCGGTCGCGCATTATCAGAAAGCACGGGACGGCCTCGATACGCTGGCCCAGGGATCGCCGGGCCGCAAGCCGATCCATCCGCAATATCTTGCGAGAGTTATCAGCGAGGCCGCATCCGATGACGCCGTCTTTACAGCCGACGTCGGCACGCCAACGGTCTGGGCGGCACGTTATCTGAAAATGAACGGTCGTCGGCGGTTGATCGGGTCGTTCGTGCACGGCTCGATGGCAAACGCCATGCCGCAAGCGATCGGCGTGCAGGCGGCGCAGCCTGGCCGCCAGGTCATCACGCTGTCAGGCGACGGCGGGTTCACCATGCTGATGGGTGATCTGATCACGCTGACGCAGATGAAATTGCCGGTCAAAGTTGTCATTTTCAACAATGGCGTTCTCGGCTTTGTTGCGCTTGAGATGAAAGCCGCCGGCTTTGTGGACACCAACGTCGATCTCCAAAATCCTGATTTCGCAGCCATGGCCCGGGCGATGGGGCTATTCGGCCGCCGGGTCGAAGATCCCGGCGAACTGCCGACGGCGATGAAAGAGTTGCTGGATCATCCAGGTCCGGGACTGCTGGATGTTGTCACTGCAAAGCAAGAGCTTTCGATGCCTCCCACCATTACGGCGGAGGAAGTCAAGGGATTCAGCCTCTGGGTCTTGCGAGCTGTCATGAACGGCCGTGGCGATGAAGTGCTGGATTTGGCCAAGACGAATTTGCTCCCGCGCTAAGGAGCCTGTCGTTCCGACCGCGCTTCGGTTATGCTTGAGACCAAACGGGGGCAAGAATGTCATGATGCGAAGGCTTTTTATTCGGCAGGCTGCAGTTGCTGCTTTGCTCGGATGTTCGGTCCTGCTAGCTCTGGGCGCCTCGGTACCCGCGGCGTGGGCCACCGAGGTCACGGTTATGAGCACGGTCGCGCTCACGCCCGCATTCGCCGAACTCACACAGAAGTATCAGACGAGCGGCAACCGGTTGAATATCGTCTTCGGCACCATCGCCGGCCTGAAGAAGCGTATCGACGCGGGCGAAACCGCCGATGTATTGATCCTCTCGCGCCCGGTTCTCGACGATCTGCAGACCCAGGGCAAGATTGTCCAGGGCAGCATCGCCAATGTGGGTAAGTCCTATGTCGCCATCGGCGTACGTGCCGGTGCGCCGTTGCCTGACATCGGCACGGTGGAAAAACTGAAAGCGGTGCTTCTCGCCACCAAGTCGGTCTCCTATGCCGATCCGGCAAAGGGCGGCGCCAGCGGCATCTATTTCGCCAAGGTGCTCGATCGTCTCGGCATCACGGATCAGATGAAGTCAAAGACGGTGCTGGTGCCGGGCGCCGAGGCGGGCGAAATGGTCGCCAAGGGCGAAGCCGAAATGGGCGTGGCCCAGGCCTCGGAATTGGCTTCTGTTCCGGGGACGCAGGTGGTTGGGCCGCTGCCGGGCGATTTGAACAGTGAGATCGTCTTTGCCGTCGGCATCGGATCCACAAGCAACGATCTCGCGGCGGCGAAATCGCTGATTGATCTTCTGACCGGTCCGACAGGCGCGGCCATCCTCAAGTCCAAGGGCATGGATCCGGCTTAACACGGCCTTGCTAGACTAGTTGCCGAGCTTGATGCCGGCATCCTTGATGAGTTTCGCCCACTCGGGCGTTTCTCGTCGGATGACCGCGGCGAACTCGGCCGGCGTGTTGCCGACCGGCTCGAGACCAAGTTCGTCGAACTTCTTGCGCAGCTGCGGCATCGCCAACGCCTTGACGGTCTCAGTGTGCAATTTATCCAGAACGTCCTGCGGCGTGCCGGCCGGTGCGACGAGCCCGAACCACGGCACCGCCTCGAAACCGGGGAATCCGGATTCCGCCATCGTCGGCAGGTCGGGCGCGAGCGCCGAGCGCTTGATCGAGGTGATGGCCAATGCGCGCAATTTGCCCTCGCGCGCGAGCGGCACCACGTTCACGATATTGGCGAACGACATGTTCACCCGGTTGGCGAGCAGATCCGGCATCAACGCGGTCGTGCCGCGATAGGCCACGGCTGCAATATCGACATGCGCCATGAATTTGAACAATTCGGCGCCAAGATGCTGCGATGTGCCGACGCCGGCATGTCCATAGGAAAGCTTGCCCGGCTGCGCCCTAGCGAGGGCCACCAGCTCCGCCACGGTCCTGGCCGGCACCTCGGGCGGAACGGCGAGCACGTTCGCCGCGATGAACACTTGAGAGATCGGTGCAAAATCCTTGAGCGGATCGAATGGCAGCGTTCCGTACAGGCTCGGATTGATGACCAGCGAGGAGTTGCCGCCCATCAGCAGAGTGTAGCCGTCGGCGGTCGCCTTGGCGACGCGCTCGGTGGCGATGTTGCTGCCGGCGCCGGGAATGTTCTCGACCACGAACGGCGTGCTCCAGACTTCCGCGAGCCGGTCTGCCAGCATGCGCGCCACAAGGTCGGGAGCCGTGCCGGGTGTGAAGCCGACCAGGATTTTCACCGGCCGATTGGGATAGCTGGATTGCGCCGATGCGGTCTCGGCGGCGAACAGTGCCAACAGGGCAATGAACAGTTATGCGGCGAGCTTCATCGTTTCCTCTCACGTCCCGCTTGCCAGTTTGCCTGATCTTTGCCGCTGAACTTCAACGCAAGTTTGGCATCGGCGACCAGTCTCGGCAAGGCGCAACGCCGCAGTGCGCGTGCACTCAGTATTGCTTGACCGCAGCCCCGAGTGCGATCCAAATCGCTGCAGCGGCGAGGCCAAGACCACCGAGCACGAGAAACGTCGGCGAAAAGCCGATATAGTTGGCGATGAAGCCGCCGAGCGCCGGGCTGAGTGCGGCGCCTGCGCCCTGGATCGTGATCACAGCACCCTGCGCGAGGTTGACGCGTCCGGTTGAATAGAGCGAGCGGGCGATCATGCCGGGCACGGCAACGCTCTGCAGGCCGATTCCGATGCCGTCCAGGATCTCGACCGGAACGACGCCCCACCATCCCGTGAGAAAGAAAGCGAACAGCCCACGCAACGGCAGCATCAAAAACGAGACGAGTATGAGCAGCCAGTAATTCCGCTTTTCCGCAACGCGCATCCCCACGATCGAGGCGATCACCATGGTGCCTTGCGCGATGACGACGATCGTTGCGACGAAGCTTGGACCGTTGGTCTGGCTATCGGTGACGGCCGATATGCCATAGAGCGGAACGATCGCGGCGTTGCCGAGATGGAATACGGCGAGTGCGAGTCCCAGCACCAGAAGCGTCTTGTGTTTCAGCAGCACCGCGAGCGCACTGTGCTGGCTGTCCGGGTCCTCCTCTTTGCTGCCGCGCGCGGCGCGATGGTCGATCGAGCCAGGTGGAATCATCAGGACGCAGGCGATCGTGATGGCTCCGAACGTTGCGGCGAGCAGAAACACGGAGACGTAGCCGAAATGCCAGCCCAGAAAGCCGGAAGCAGCAGCGCCCACCATGTTGCCGGCGTGATTGAAAGCCTGGTTGCGGCCATTTTGCCGGTTGAAGCCCTTCTGACCGACGATGCCGAGCGTGATGCCGGTCACCGCGGGAACGATCGCAGCGCCGGCGATCGCGGTCGCCACTTGCGAAGCGGCAACGGCCCAGAAATTTTGCCATAGCAGAATGATCGAAGAGCCCGCGACCACGGCCGCTCCGGGAATGATGACCCACGCGCGCTTATGATTTGATGTGTCGATGAAGCCGCCGATCGGTGTCGTGATCAGCATGCCGGCGATGTTGCCGATCGTTAGCGCCGTGCCGATCAGGCCGCTGTCCCAGCCGCGCTGCGCCAGGAACACGCCGACGAACGGACCGATGCCCGATTGCATATCGGCCATAAAGAAATTAACGGCCAGCAAAGGCCAGAGCCTGAATGTCCGGCTTTTGCTTTGCCGCATGAGGACACGCTTCTGAATCGGGACTTAAGCCGTGAGGCCGGGATCAAAATCGGTCGGGATTTTCCTTCGCCGTTGTGGTCTCATTTTCGCAGGGAGGTCCGCAGTCATCGATTGTGGGCGCAATTTTCTATTTTCTTCGTGGATTTGCCAGCTATGCTTGAGCTTCCGGCTTGTCGTCGCATTCTCTCCTTCGGCCATGGGTAATGTCCTCCCGCTGCTGTTGATTGGAGCCAGACATGGGCGTTCCAGATGTTGGCGCTCCTGACACGAGCGTTAAAGCCAAACGGCCGCGGTCGTTCCGCAGGTCCGGGGTGCTTGGCCCAATTCCTCGGGGAACCCACGGTGCTGGAAGGGATTTTCCCGAAATCGTGGCGGCTGGCGAGACCCGCCGATGAATATTCTCGATCCACAGGGTCCCGTCGCGGCGGCCGAGAAGGTCATCCTGATCGATTCAATTGCGATCATGCTGGCGATTGTCTTGCCGACGATTGCCGCGATCTTTGCCTTTGCTTTCTGGTTCCGGCACTCCAACGCGCGCGCCATCTATCTTCCGGATTGGGAATATTCGGGCAGGCTCGAACTCGTGGTGTGGTCGATCCCCGCACTCACCGTCATCCTGCTCGGTGGCGTCGCCTGGATCGGCTCACATCAACTTGATCCTGCCAAGCCTGTGGCGGGTACCGGAGTGGGTGTCACGGTTCAGGTCGTTTCGCTCGACTGGAAATGGCTCTTCATCTACCCGGATCAGCGAATAGCCTCGCTCAACTCGCTGACGGTGCCGGTCGGCTCGCCACTGCATTTGCAGCTCACCTCGGCCAGCGTGATGAACGGCTTCTTCGTGCCGCAGCTTGGCAGCATGATCTACACGATGAACGGCATGGTGAACCGCCTCGAGCTGCGCGCGGACGAGGTCGGCACCTATCAGGGCTTGTCGGCGCATTTTTCCGGCGATGGTTTCCCCGACATGCTGTTCGACGTGCACGTGGTTTCGCAAACCCAGTTTGACGATTGGGCGAGTGGTACTGCCAAAAGCGGCGAGCCACTCGATCGCCGGGTCTATGGGGAGCTCGCCAAACAGTCGGTGCCGAAGGACAAGCCGGTCTACAGGCTTACCGATCCCTTGCTCTTTCACGACATAGCGAACCAGGAGATTCCGCCGGGACCGGGGCCGTCGCTGACGTCTAATATCGCAAGACCCAAGAGCAACTCAGGCGGCGGGGGGAACGATGCTCGGTAAATTGACCTGGGACGCCATTCCCTTCGATCAGCCGATTCCGTTGATCACGGGCGCCGCGGTGCTGGTCATTATGCTCGCCATCGTGGTCTGGATCATCGTCGCAGGCCATTTGCCGTATCTCTGGCGCGAATGGATTACCAGCGTCGACCACAAGCGGATCGGCGTCATGTATACGCTGCTTGCGATGGTGATGCTGCTGCGCGGGTTTTCCGACGCCATCATGATGCGCAGCCAGCAGGCGGTCGCCTTTCATTCGCAAGGCTATCTGCCTCCCGAACATTACAATCAGATCTTTTCCGCCCACGGCACCATCATGATCTTTTTTGTCGCGATGCCGTTCGTGATCGGGCTGATGAATCTCGTGGTGCCTCTGCAACTCGGCGTCCGCGACGTCGCATTTCCAACCCTGAATTCAGTCGGCTTCTGGCTCACCGCCACCGGCGCGCTGCTGGTGAACATTTCGCTGGTGGTCGGCGAATTCGCGCGGACCGGGTGGTTGCCCTATCCGCCGCTGTCCGAACTGACCTATTCGCCCGGCGTCGGCGTAGACTATTACCTCTGGTCGCTGCAGATTTCCGGAGTAGGTACGCTGGTCGCCGGCATCAACCTGGTGACGACCGTGCTCAAGCTGCGCACGAGGGGCATGAGCTATCTGCGCATGCCGATGTTCTGCTGGACCACGCTGGCTTCAAATCTGTTGATCGTCGCGGCGTTTCCGATTTTGACGGCGACGCTGGCGATGCTGATCCTCGATCGCTACTTCGGCTTCCACTTCTTCACCAACGAAGCCGGCGGCAACGTCATGATGTTCATGAACCTGATCTGGGCCTGGGGTCACCCGGAAGTCTATATACTCGTGCTGCCGGCATTCGGGATTTTCTCCGACGTGGTTGCGACCTTTTCCGGCAAGCCGCTGTTTGGCTATCGCTCGATGGTGCTCGCCACCATGGCGATTTGCGTCATCTCCTTCATGGTGTGGCTGCATCACTTCTTCACCATGGGCGCGGGGGCGGACGTCAACGCGATCTTTGGCATTGCCAGCATGATCATTGCGATCCCGACCGGTGTGAAGATCTACAACTGGCTGTTCACGATGTATGGCGGGCGAATCCGGTTTGCGACGCCGATGCTGTGGTCGATCGGCTTCATGGTCACCTTCATTCTCGGCGGCCTGACCGGCGTTCTGGTTGCGGTGCCGCCGGCGGATTTCCTGCTCCACAACAGTCTTTTCCTGGTGGCGCATTTTCACAACGTGATCATCGGCGGCGTGTTGTTCGGGGCCTTCGCCGGTTACACCTACTGGTTCCCCAAGGCCTTCGGCTTTCGCCTGCACGAGGGACTTGGCCAGGCGGCATTCTGGTTCTGGCTGATCGGGTTCTATGTCGCGTTCATGCCGATGTATTGGCTCGGCTTTCTCGGCATGACGCGCCGCATGCAGCATTACGATGTCGCCGAGTGGCGTCCATGGCTGATGGTGGCATCCGCAGGCGTCGCCGTGATCATGATCGGGATCATCTTTCAAATCGCCCAACTCGTCGTCAGCATTCGTCGTCGCGCTGAACTGCGCGACACGACGGGCGATCCCTGGGATGGACGTTCGCTGGAATGGGCCACAGCCTCGCCGCCGCCGGTCTTCAACTTCGCTGTCATGCCCGATGTCGAGGGACCGGACGCCTATTGGGAGTGGAAGCGGCATGCCCGGCGAGGCGACGGCGGTGGTGGAGAGCCGAACTACCGCGACATCGAAATGCCGCGCAATTCGCCGACCGGCGTCGTCTGCGCGTTCTTTGCGACGATCATGGGCTTTGCGTTGATCTGGCACATCTGGTGGATGGTGCTTCTCGGCGGGATCGGCGCGTTTGCAACCTTTGTGGTGTTCGCCTGGCGCGACCATGACGAGTATGTCATTCCCGCCACCGAAGTGGCCCGCGTCGATCGCGCCTACCGCGAAGGGCGCGCGGCCGGGATGGGGAGCCTGTCGTGACCGACGCAACCGCCGACGATCGCCTCCATCTCCCCGGCGCCAGTCTTTACGACGGGCCGCCGTCGAAGCGGATCGTCACCGGCTACGGCTTCTGGATCTTTCTGCTCAGCGACATGGTGCTGTTCTCCTGCTTCTTCGCAAGCTATGCCGTGCTGCTCGGGCAAACCGCCGGCGGCCCGAACGGAGCCGAGCTGTTCGACCTGAAAAATGTCGCGATCGAAACCGGCTGCCTTCTAACGTCGAGCTTCGCCTGCGGCCTGGCCAGCATTGCCGCCGGCGCCCGCAACCGGCTCTGGTTCCAGGTGTCGATGGCAGTGACCTGCGTGCTGGGCCTTGCGTTTCTATCCATCGAGGGTAACGAGTTTGCGAGCCTGGTCGCCCGCGGCGCGGGTCCATCCCGCAGCGCGTTTCTGTCGGCGTTCTTTTCGCTGGTCGGATGTCACGGCCTGCACGTTTCGGCGGGCATTCTCTGGCTGCTCACCATGATGGCCCAGGTTTTTGCCAAGGGCTTTCGCGCCGACATCCAGCGCCGCTTCCTGTGCTTTGCGCTGTTCTGGCACGCGCTCGATATCATCTGGGTCGCCGTATTTTCCGTCGTCTATCTGCTGGGGAGCGCGCCATGAGCGAACATCAGCTTCATGATTGGCAGGATCACGCTGACCTCGCTCCGGGCGACGAAGAGGAGTTCAGCGTCGGCAAGGCGCTGCTGGGCTACGTCGTGGGTCTGGCGCTGGCCGTGCTTCTGACCGCGACGTCATTTTTTATTGCCGGCACGGACCTCGTCTGGCAACCCAGCATTCCCGTCGCCATCGTCGTGCTCGCGATCGCCCAGATGGGCGTTCACATCGTCTTCTTCCTGCACATCACGACCGGGCCCGACAATGCCAACAACGTCATGGCGCTCGCCTTCGGCCTGTTGATCGTGTTCCTCGTGATCACTGGTTCGCTGTGGATCATGTCGCATCTCAACCACAACATGATGCCCATGGATCAGATCATGCAGATGCAGCGCTGAGCGTCTCCCGCGACCGGAGTTCTCAACAGCGACAATCAGGCGCGCGGGCGCCCGGTGGGTCTCGCGATCAGCCAATCAGCAAGTGACGCAGCGCCAATAGTCTTAAGTGCTTTGATCTCTGCGAAGGGCTCTCCAAAGCGCTTTCTTCAAGAGGTCGAACGCGAGCCTAAGTCCATTGAGTTGCTTGGGCTGTTCTGGAGCCGCGCCCGACAGGCTCAGGCCGAGGTTGCGCGCAAATTCCGCCGTCAGCCGTTTGGCGAGATCGCGCACCAACCCCTCACGCGCGATCTGGGCCAAAAAGCCCCGCAGGCTGTAGCCGATCGAGAGCTCGATACGCGTCGAGGTCCCGTCGTCGAGCGGCAACAGGCGATAGCGGATGTCGCCTTGCGTGGACGAGCGGCTGCGCTGGTCGTTTCCGATGCCGATGATCCGACCCGAGAGCGTAGCCGGATCGTGCTCGATTTTCACTGCGCCGCGGAAATTCGCCGAGATCGGGCCGAGCTTGACGCTGATCTGCCCCTCCGCGCGGTCGGGAGCGGGTGTTGCGGTTAGCACCGCGCCGGGAAGACAGGCCGCAACCCGCTTCACATCGCCGAACATGTCGAAAACCTTGTCAGGCGGAAAGGCGACGGTGAAATCTTCGTCGAAGTTTTTGTCGGGCACGAAATCCGGAACGTGCATCGCTGCACTGTCTTCCGGCCACTCGGCAGCGACAGCGGCCCTCGGTCCTTCCATGCTGGTTGATTTTCGTGGCGCAGCGTTGCCGGACCCGACGGGCCCGAGCTTGTGGCGTCCGGCACCCGCGACCGGCGCGATGCCGCGGCTTCGTCGCGCATCGATCACCGAACGGATCGCGCGCACAATTCCGACATAGCCGGTACAGCGGCACAGGTTGCCGCTCATACCGACGCGGATCGCCCGCTCGTCAGACGTACCGAGACGCAGGACAAGATCGCGCGCCGATATCAACATGCCCGGCGTGCAATAGCCGCACTGAAGTGCGTGCTCACGGCTGAAGGCGGCGCGCAACTCGGTTGCGATCTCGTCGTTATCGAGACCTTCGATCGTGGTGACGTGCGCGCCGTCGCAGGCCGCCGCAAAAGTGATGCACGAGCGTGCGGGCATGTCGTCGAGTAACAGCGTGCAGGCGCCGCATACGCCATGCTCGCAACCCAGGTGCGTCCCCGTCAGGTCGAGCTGCTCGCGCAGGAAATCCGCCAGATGGGTGCGCGGATCAACCGGCTTGTTGACCGCGCGTCCGTTGACGGTGAGACCGATCGTTGTCATGCCGCGGCCTCGTCGATCGCGCGGCGCAGGATCGCGATATGGATGTGCCGGTCGGCGGCGTTCACAATGCCGGCCTTGATCAGGAGAGCATCCGCCGCGCTCGCCACGAACTCGCGTTTGAAGTTGCCGGTGATTTTCCCACCGAACAGCGGCGAGGCGTCGGCCAGAACGATCGGTGGCGCCTCGATCGCGCCGATCACCACGCGCCCGGTTGCCGCTTCCGGATCGATCAGCACGGCGGCAATGGCGTGGGCAAATTCGCCGGGCTTGCGGCAGGCTTTCACGTAACCCCAACGCGCAGAGGCGCGCATCACGGGAACGCGCACCGCCTCGACCAGTTCGTTTTCTGCAAGCGCTGACTCCAGCGCGCCGGTCATGAAATCTTCGATCGCGAGGTCGCGATGGCCGGCGGGACTTCGCAAACGAACCTTGGCGCCAAGCGCCGGCAAGGCCGAAACCCAATCCGCCGCCGGATCAGCATGAGAAAGCGAACCGCCGATCGTGCCACGGTTGCGGACGGCGCGGTAAGCGATCCCGCCCGCGACCCGCCGCATCGCATCGTGGGTGACATCGGGAATCCGCCCGTCCTCGATATCGCCATGCGTCACGCAGGCGCCGATCACGAGTTCGTCGCCGCTTCGTTCGGCATGCTTGAGTTCGCCGAGCCCGGTAATATCGATGATCAGATCAGGCTGGACCAGGCGAAGGTTGAGCATCGGACCGAGCGATTGGCCGCCGGCCATGATCTTCGCGGCGCCCTTGGCTTCATCCATCAGGGCGATGGCCGCATCCAGGCTTGCCGGCCGCTCATAGGCGAAGGGGGCGGCTTTCATGCGAGCCGGCTTTCCGAGCCGCGCGCCTTCAGCACGGATTCGACCAGCCGGCGCGGCGAGATCGGCGAATGCAGAAGTTTGACGCCAAGCGGCCGCAGCGCGTCGTTCACGGCATTGGTAATCGCCGCCGGTGGCGCAATGGCGCCGCCTTCGCCGATCCCCTTGACGCCGAACATGGTGTAAGGCGACGGCGTCTCCATGTGATCGAGGCGCGGCTCGGGGACTTCCGTCGGCCCCGGCAGCAAGTAATCCGCCAACGTCGTGGCGAGCGGCTGGCCGGCGGCGTCGAACGGCATCTCCTCGTAGAGCGCGGTTCCGATGCCTTGGGCGAGACCGCCGAAGATCTGGCCATCAACGACCATAGGATTGAGCAGCACGCCGCCGTCTTCGACGATCACGTAATCCAGTATCTCGATGTCGCCGAGGTCGGGATCGACAGCGACCGTCACCGCGTGCACCGCATAGCTGAAGGTGCCGCTGTCGCGCTGCGGCTTGTAGCCGCCGGTCGCTTCCAATCCGGCGGGATCGACATCGGGCGGCAAATCCTGTGGCCGCCGGTACCAGGTGTGCGCGATCTCGGACAGGCCGATGCTGCTGTTTGGTCCGCAGACGCGTCCGTCGCGCAAGATCACGGATGCCGGATCGAGTTGCAGCAGTTTGGCGCCGATACGTTTGGCGCGTTCGGCAATGATCTCGCAGGCGGTGCCGACCGCGCCGCCGGCCATCACCGCCGAGCGCGACCCCCAGGTTCCGGTCGAATAGGGCGTCATCGCGGTATCGCCGTGGATGACGCGGATTTTCGCGGTGTCGATGCCGAGAATCTGGTTGGCGACCTGGGCCAGCGTCGTCTCCATGCTTTGGCCGTGCGACTGCACGCCGACCCGCAGCTCCAGCCCGCCGTCGGGCGTCATGCGCGCGGTGGCCTGCTCGTGGCCGGGCACCATGGGAATGCCCCAGCCGGAGTAGACCGACGTGCCGTGCGCAGCCTGTTCGCAATAGACGGACATTCCGAAGCCGATCAGCCGCCCGTCCGGCTCTCCGGTCTTCTGTCGCTCGCGGATCGCGGCGACGTCGACCGCCTCAAGCATACGCCGCATGGCTTCCGGATAGTCGCCGCTGTCGAAATGCTTCTTGGTGATGTTCTCGAACGGCATTTCCTCGGGGGCAACCAGATTACGTATCCGCACCTCATGAGGCTCTAACCCCGCTTCCACGGCAACCGCGTCCAGCATGAGCTCAAGCGCAAAACAGACGCCGGTTCGCGCCACGCCGCGATACGGCAGAATCGGGCACTTATTCGTCGCCGCCGAATAGGTGCGGCAGCGATAGGCCGGCATTCGATAGGGGCCCGGCAAAATGCTGACGACCTGCGCGGCTTCGAGGCAGGCCGAAAAGGGATAGGACGAGTAGGCGCCGGAATCGACGGTTGCCTCGCAATCGATGCCGCGCAGTCTGCCGTCGCGATCGGCATAGACGGTGATCTTGTAGTGATGCTCGCGGCAATTGGAACTGGCGCTCAAATGCTCGCGCCGATCCTCGATCCAGCGGACGGTCATTCCTTTATAGAGAGCGAGCCAGGAAAGGCAGACTTCTTCCGGCAGCAGAATTCCTTTATGCCCGAAGCCGCCGCCGATATCGGGCGACACGACGCGAATGCGTCCCTGCTCGATGCCGAGCGTGTCGGAGAGTCCGTTGCGCACGATGTGCGGCATCTGCGCGCCGGTGTAGAGCGTGAGCTGGTCGAGCCTGTGATCGAAGGTGGCGACGACACCGCGGCCCTCGAGCGGCGACATGCATTGGCGCGCGGTCGAGATTTCATGGCTGACCTTGATCGGCGCATCGAACGCTTGCGTGATGTCGACCTCGAAGAAACTTTCGAGGAAGACATTGTCGCCCCAGTGCTCGTGAACCAGCGCGCTGCCGGGTTCGCGCGCTTTTCGCATATCGTAAACGGCGGGTAACGGCTCGAGGTCGAGCGTGACTGCGGCGGCGATGTCTTCGGCCTCGGCCCGCGTCTCCGCCACGCACATTGCCACCATCTCACCGACATGGCGGACCTTGCCGGTCGCGAGCACCGACTGCTCGGAGACCTTGAAACCGGGCAGCGCCGTTACCGCGCGGATCGGCTTCACATTGGTCAGATCATCTGCCGTGAAGACAACGTCACGATAGCGCTCTGGAATATGAATGGCCTTTATCCGGGCATGCGCCAACGGGCTGCGAACGAAGGCAACATCCTGCAGGCCCGGCAATCTGATATCGGCAACGAACTGGCCACGGCCGCGCAGAAAGCGGTCATCCTCCTTGCGGAGGAGCCGGGCGCCAACGCCCTGTCCAGTTTCCGCCGTCGCGGTTGAATCAGGCGCAGGCCCGTGTTCGACGGATGCCATCCCCTTTGCCGTTCCCTTGCCTTGGAGCTAGCCGCGGAGGGCTAAGCGGCCACCGCGCGCGGCAGGATCGGGGCGATGGCATCATAACGGATGCCCGCCCGCAAGCAGAACGCGGGCTGCAACAGACGGTCGGCAACCACTTCCGTCTTTTCATTGTCGCGCAGGATGTACCGGCCGCGCTTCTCGTCCAGCACTGTGACGTCGGCATCGACTCCGGAGCGTAGCGTGCCGATTTCGCTGGAAAGCCCGAGCATTTCCGCCGGATGCGAGGTCACCATCGGAACGACCTGCTCGAGCGTCAGCCCCAGCGCCATCATCGAACTCATGGCTTGCACCAGGCTGAACTTGGCCTGTCCTGCGAACGGATGATTCTCGTCATCGGCCGCTTCGTCAGGTGTTCCCGCGGGCGCCGGAATGTGGGTGTTATAGCCGTGAATATCGGCGCCCAGCGTGGTCGGCATGATGCCGGCGGCGATCGCCTTGCGGGCAAGACGATAAGAGAAATGACTGCCATGGCCGACATCGACCTTCAGCCCCTTGTCGAGGGCGGCCTGGATGACGGGATGCACCTCGCCCTCGCGGTTGACGAAGCCACCGGGGTGACGCGTGAACGGATGGGCGAGAACGTCGCCGGCGCGCAGCAGTGGAATCACGCGCTCGAGGATGGTATCGACGTCCTCGCCGTTGGTGCCGCTGGCCGGCAGTCCCCAGAGTTGACCGAAATGAACATAAACCGGCAAATCGGCGCGGCGTCCGATCTCGGCCGCCATTTCGATGACGCGAATGCCCCAGCGGGCAAAACCGCCGATTTCAGCGTGGGCCTTGATGCCGCGAACGAGGTCGCGGTTGGCGGTCGCCGACTTCACCGTGGCGTCGATGTCAACGCATTCGGGACTATAAAGGTTGGGGTAATAATGTCCTTCCAGCCCACCGACCAGATAGGCGGACAGAAAGGCCAGCGTGCGCGACTTCGCCTGTTCGACAATGAAATGCCGGAAGCCCGGCAGGGTCATGCAGGACGGGCCACCCTGATCGACCAGGGTGGTCACCCCGGATTGGACGCCCACCATGTCGGCATTCACGCCGAAGCGGCCGGTGACATATTGATAGACATGGGCGTGGGTATCGATTAGCCCCGGCAAGACGATCTTGTCGGTGACGTCGATGACTTCCCTGGCGCTGGTCGGAAGGATATCGGATTGAACCGCGGCGATCTTGCCGTTACGAATCGCCACGTCTTTCAGGCCGTCGATCCCTGCGGCCGGATCGATCACGCGGCCCCCGCGCAGGAGCAGGTCGAAGCTGGTGTTCACGGACATGGCTGATATCCTCTTCCAGAGCCGGTTTTATTGTCGATTATAGAGCCGGCCGAATGCGAAGTACACTTCGTATTTTGCATACAGGCGTTTTGAATAGAGCAGCATTCGTACCATAGGCTGCATCAAAAGGGTGCAGCGAGAGCGAGGCCATGGCGAGCAGAAACGGGAAAACAGTACAGCGGCGCAATGGCGCCTGGCCGCTGGAAAAGCGGCCGGGATTTCTGATTCGGCGACTGCACCAGATCCACGTCGCGTTGTTTCAAAAAAAGTGCGCCGCGTTTGATCTGACGCCGCTGCAATACAGCCTTCTGACCGCACTGGCCCGATGTGGAACCGCCGATCAGACCACCTTGGCGGCGGAAGTCATGCTCGACCGCACCACCACGACAGGCGCACTTAAGCGCTTGCAATCCCGCAAATTTATCGAACGAACCGTACATAGCCGGGATCGTCGGGCGCAGATGTGCCGGCTGACCAAATCCGGTCTACGTCTGTTACGGCAGATCGAGGCCTCGGCGCGTGCAGCGCATCATGAGACGCTGGAAGGTCTTAGCAAGGCTGAGCAAAAGCGGTTCATCACGATGATGCAGAAGGTCGTGGCCGCACGCACCACAGAGGAAGAAACCGCAGCAATACCGGACTGATGGGCCGCGACGGCCGGGCGGGCGACTATAATCTGTGCAATCTGCCTGAAAAGCCATCGTTCGGGCCAACGCGCTTCGGGGGCGGACCGCGGCTAACGCGTAATTGCGAAGTACACTTCGCATTTTGGCAGATATGACAGGGACGCTGCGGCGGCGATTCCTCGCCAGACAGAGGGACTTGGCGCCAGAAGTCCGGTTTGAGGGCGGGGGGAAGCCTGACGCCGCCGAGCTGCCCTCCATTTGGCATGTCCTTTGCTCCTTATTTCCTCATTGAGTTGGCGGCTAGGGTTCCGCATCGCGCGTTCGCGATGGCTGGTCCGAGAGCCGCCGCCTGGGCGGGAGAAATCCGCGCAGACCACGGCGGGATAAAATCCCGGGAGACCTCAGTAGCCTTGGTTTGGCGCTGCGCAGGTCGGTGCCAATTTCCAGGATTTTGAAGCGGTGTGGAGTTGGTGATGAACTGCCTCAGGTCTCGACCCATGGTGCCGAAACTTCTCGTCGGCAAAGTTATCAACCGCACCAAGGATCGCCCTCATCGTACGGGGCTGCGCTGATGTCCGGGACTGCGGACATGTTGGCGCGCCGCTTTGGCGATAGCGGTCCCTCGGCCGAGGGCGCCGAAGACAATGAGTTGGTCCGCCGCGTTCTCGCCCGCAAGACGGTGCGCCGCTACAGCGAGAAGATGCCGAGCGAGGAATTGCTGGATCTCCTGACCGCTTGCGCGTTGAGCGCATCAGCCAAGTCGGACTTTCAGCAGGCGTCTATTCTGCGTCTGCGCGATCCCGAGAAGCGGGCCGCGATCGGCGCGTTGTTCCCGAGCATGCCGTGGATCGGCAATGCGCCGGTCTTCTTCGTATTTCTTGGCGACGCAAGGCGGCTTGATCGTATCGGAAAATTGCGCGGCAAGCCGGTCGACAACTCCACGCTCGAAGGCTTCTTCAACGCGAGCATCGATGCGGCACTCGCGATGCAGACCATGATCCTCTGCGCCGAATCGAGCGGGCTCGGGGTCTGCCCGATCAGCGTCATCCGCAACGAGATCGACAAGGTCGCCGAAATTCTGGCTCTGCCTGACCTCGTCTTTCCGGTCGCGGGACTTTGCATGGGTTATCCAGCGGCTGAGGGGTTTGTCAGCCTGCGCCTTCCACGTGCGGTGACGACGCACACCGACCGTTACGATGACAGCGCGCTGGCGTCCTCGATCGACGACTACGACCGTCGTCGTGATGCGATCCACGCCATTCCGAAAGACCAGCAGCGGTCCAATGCCGAGTTCGGCGAGGCCGCCTTTTACGGCTGGTCCGAAGACAAGGCCCGCCAGGCCGCCAAGGCCGAAGGCGCGGCGTTTCCGCCTTATCTGCGATCTCACGGATTTACGTTCGATTGATTGGCCACCACAAAGGGAGACCCTCGATGACGACCGTTTCGATTATCCGCAATTCAATGTCCAGACGTCTTGCGCTGGGTCTGGCCGCCGCTTTGCTCGCAACGCCCGCTCTGTTTGGCGGTGCGCAGGCCGGAAGCATGGACGAAATCAAGACCCGCGGCCTGATCGTTGCCACCGAAGACGATTTCCGTCCCTTCGAATTCGTCAAGGACGGCAAGGCGACGGGCTTCGACAACGAACTGATCGAAGACATGCGTAAATCCGCGCCGTTCGAGATCAAGCAGCAGATCCTGCCCTGGACCGGCATTCTCGCCGGCGTCAGCACCGGCAAATACGACGCTGCCATCACGGCGGTCATCATCACCAAGGAAAGACTGGCGTCGCTCGAATTCACGAGCCCGATTGCCGACGCAACCCACTTTTACCTCAAGCGCAAGGGCGACAAGAGCATCTCCTCGATCAAGGATCTGAACGGCAAGACGGTCGGTGTGCAGGCCGGCAGCGCCATGCTGGCGCGGTTGCCGGAACTCAGCGCCATGCTGGAGAAAGAGGGCGGCAAGCTCGGCAAGGTCGTCGAATACACCTCCTATCCGGAAGCCTATCAGGATCTCGCGCTCGGCCGTGTCGATTACGTCGTCAACACCGTGATCAACCTGCAGACGCTGGTCGTCGAAAAACCCGGCACGTTTGAATTGGGTCAGGCTGTCTCCGGCAAATCGTACCCGGCCTGGGCCGTCGCCAAGGGCAATACCGAGCTGCTCAATTTCCTGAACGGCTTCATTGCCAAGGAAAAGGAAAGCGGCCGCTTTGCCGAGTTGCAGAAGAAGTGGTTCGGCGATTCCTTTCCGAATCTGCCGACGAAGTGGGACCCCGAGTTCTAATCCAAGGTTCGGCTGATCGGTCATGAGCTGGGGCGATCTGCTGGCCATTCTTCAGGGTGCCGTCGTGACAGTGACGCTGTCATTCGCCGGCATCCTGATTGGCTCGCCAATCGGCCTCGCCTTGGCGGTCGTGCGTTGGGCCGATGTGCCGATCGCTGCGCGTGTCGTGGCCGTCTATGTCAGTATCCTGCGCGCGACACCGCTGGTGACGCTGCTTCTCCTGCTGTTCTTTGCGCTGCCCAATATCGGGATCGCGGTCGACCCGATCTCGGCTGCGATTCTCGGTCTGGTCATGAGTACCGCCGCATTCAACTGCGAAGTCTGGCGCGCGTCGCTGATGAATTTTCCGAAAGACCAATACGAGGCGGCACAGTCGGTCGGTATGAACGCAACCCTCAGATTCCGCCGGATCTTGCTGCCGCAAATCGCACGGGCCAGCCTTCCCGGCCTCGTCAACGAGATGTCGCTGTTGATCAAGGTGACGCCAGCACTCGCGGTGGTCGGCGTGGTCGATATCACGCGGGCGGCGGTACGGATCGGCGCCGAGACCTACGATCCGCTGCCGCCTTTCCTGGTCGCGATCGCGCTCTATGCGCCGATCGTGTTCCTGCTGGTTTTGCTGCAACGCTGGATCGAACGACGTCAGATCAGGGTTGAAGCGGCATGATCCATGATTTCGGCATCGTCTGGAGCGAGCGCAGCCTGCTGCTAAGCGGGCTTGGCAATACCGCCATCCTGTCGGTGCTGTCGGCTGTCACGGCGTTGCTGATCGGATTTATCCTGACGCCGGCGCTGATGTCGAAGCGTGCCTGGCTCGCCTGGACGGTACGCAGCTTTGTCGACGGCATGCGCTGCCTGCCGTTCCTGCTGCTAGCCTATGTCGTCTATTATGGCTTGCCGTCGCTCGGGCTTCGGCTGGACAACTGGACTTCCGGGCTTGCGGCGCTGACGATCTACAACGCGGCCTACATGGCCGAAATCCTGCGCGGGGCCTGGGCTGCGCAGCCGCGCGAGCCGATCGAGGCCGGCGTCGCCTTCGGGTTTTCGAACCTTTCGCTGTTTCGTCGTATTGTCCTGCCACCCTTGTTGCTTGCGGCGGGGCCGGTGATCGGCAATCAGATGATCCAGATCGTCAAGGACAGCGCCTTTCTGACCATCATCGCGTTGCCTGAACTGACCCATGCGGCGGCCTCCATTCAATCGCGGCATTATGTTCCGTTTGCAGCTTTCATCACCGCAGTGTTCCTCTATTGGGGCCTGTGTCTCATCATCGAGGCAGGCGTAAGCACGATCGACCGCATGGCGGCGACAAGACGCTAGTGGAGGGTGCGAATGTTAGAATCGGACCACTGGGAGCCGTGATGAGAGACGTCACCAAAGTTCTCGACGTCGTCGGAATATCCAAGCGTTTCGGCGATCTCGAAGTGCTGCGCGACATCAGTTTCCAGGTTCAGAAGGGCGAGACCGTCTGCGTGCTGGGCCCCTCGGGCTCCGGCAAGTCGACGCTGTTGCGCTGTATCAACTGGCTTGAACGCCCGGATGCCGGCCAAATCTATCTCAACGGCAAGGAGGTCGGCATCACCGGTGGCGGCGTCGTCATGGGCGACCGAGAGCTGTCGCAGATCCGGACCCATATCGGCATGGTGTTTCAGCATTTCGCGCTCTGGCCGCATCTAACGGTGCTGCAAAACCTGATGGAAGCGCCGATCCAGGTGCAGAGGCGGCCCAAGGCCGAGGTGAGAGAGGAAGCGCTGGCGTTGTTGGCCAAGGTCGGCCTCAGCGACAAGCGTGACGTTTTCCCGGCCAAGCTCTCAGGCGGGCAAAAGCAGCGCGTCGGCATTGCGCGGGCGTTGGCGATGCGGCCGGACCTGCTGCTGTTCGACGAACCGACCAGTGCGCTCGATCCGGAATTGGTTGGCGAGGTCCTGGTCGTGATGCGGGAACTTGCGCGCGAAGGCATGACCATGGTGATCGTGACCCACGAGATGGGTTTTGCGCGTGAAGCCGCCACGCGGGTGCTGTTTCTGGATCATGGGCGTGTGGTCGAGACGGGACCACCAGAGCAATTTTTCTCCAATCCCGAAACCGACCGCGCGCGCCAGTTCATTCAGCGATATGCCGGAGAGACCGCCAGCGGCAGGCGTTGAATAAAAGCCTGCGAGGGAGTTCGCGAATGGATCCGATTTTTCACTTTCTACCCGACGCGCCAAAACCGGTCGCGCCTTACAGCCACGCGGTCGAAGCAGGCCCCTTTGTATTCGTGACGGGACAATTGGCGACCGATCCGGACGATGATTCGACCCCGATTCCGCACGGTATCGAGGCGCAGACCCGCAAAGTCATGGACAATCTGGCGCGCGTGCTCAGAGGATGCGGGATGTCCTTTGCCAACGCTGTGTTTGTCCGGATCTATCTCACCGATTTCAAGCGCGACTATGCACCGATGAACGCCATCTTCTCGAGCTATTTCACCGACGGCCGCCGCCCCGGCCGAACGACCGTGGGCGTCACCGATCTCGCTCGCGGCGGCATTGTCGAGATCGATCTGATCGCGTTTAGACCGTGAGGGGACCCATGGAAAATCTGATTGAAATTCCGGCGCGGCGCGGCAAGGCCGCTTTCGTCTCGGCGGGTCAAATTGTGAGCGTCGTCAATACCCATGGCGAACAGGTCGTCGACACCTGGGCCTTCAACCGGACCGACCTTGGCGAGTTCATGTCGAATGAACATACCCGCGCCCATAGCCTGCATCTGGTGCCGAAGCCCGGCGACGTGCTGCGCACCAACAAGCGGCGGCCGATCCTGACCTTGATGGAAGATACTTCAGGCGGTGTTCACGACACGCTGATCGCCGCCTGCGACCGCTATCGCTACGCGTTTCTCGGCGTCGAGGGCCACCACGACAACTGCACGGATAATCTCTTTGCCGGCATGGCCGAACTTGGCCTGGTGCCGCCGGAGGTGCCGAGCCCGCTCAACCTGTTCATGAATATTCCCTGGGACAAGGAGGGGACGCTGGGTTTCGCGGCGCCGCCACGGCCGGTGCCGGGTGGTTACGTCCGCCTGCGCGCGGAGATGGATCTCGTCATCGCCTTCTCGGCCTGCCCGCAAGACATCCTGCCGATCAACGGCAAGGCGGGAAAGCCGGTCGAGGCTCATTTCACGGTTAGCGGATAGCATTTCGGAGCAGATCAAAGATGGCCCAGACCCGAGAGCAGATTGCCGAAAACCGGCGCCGCTACGATGAACTTCGCGCCGCGGGGCAGGAGTTGACGCCGAAGGGATTGCCGGAGCCAACCGCGCTCAACGGCGCGCCGATTGCGCCCGATGCGGTAATCCACCGCGAGACGGTGCCGTTCGGCTGGTACACCACCTTGCTCCTGCGCCGGGGTGAGGCGCTGCGGATCATCGATGATGCGGGCCGGGCCAGCGTATCGCTGCTGGCGTGGCGTGAGGAGGATCCGTCCGAGCGGATCAATTGCGCCGACACCATCAAGGTGCAGTGGAGTGCCGCGATCTCGAAAGGCCGCGTGATCCTGTCCGATATGGGGCGCGCAGCGTTTTCACTGATCGAGGACACCTGCGGGTCGCACGATCTTCTGGTCGGCGGCTCGACGCCTGCTTCTGTGCTTGCCTCGTCTGGTGTGAGCGGGCGCAATACGCAAGAAAACTTTCTGGCGGCCGTCTCCAAGATCGGGCTCGGCGTTCGCGACATTTCGCCGTGCATCACATTTTTCGCGCCGGTCGCGCTCGACGATGCGGGACGCTTTCTTTGGAAAGAGGGTCGCAAGCGCGCGGGCGATTTTGTCGACCTGCGCGCGGAAATGAATCTGATCGTCGCGGCTTCCAATTGTGCGCACCCGCTCAATCCATCGCAATCTGCCGGCGGCACCACTACGCTGATCAAGCATCGCGTGCCGGCAGCGAGCCGGGACGACCTGTGCCGAACGGCCTCGCCGGAGGCCATGCGCGCCTTCGCCTTTACGGACCGGCTCTACGCTTAAAGGAGAATTGTCGCATGACCGATGCCGCTATTTCGGATTTGACCTATGCTTTCGACATCCCCTCGGAACGGCCGTGGTCGCGCGTGCTGAAAAAAGGGCAGACACTGCGGATCATCGACAGCGAGGGCCAGCAGGCGGTCGATGCCTTGCTCTATTGCGCCGACGATCTGGCCGAGCGTTACTCTTCGCAGGATACGCTGCGTGTTCAGGGCTCCGCCTACATCGAACTCGGGACGCGGCTGATTTCCAACAAGGGCCGCGTGATGGCGAGCATCACCGCCGATTCCTGCGGCCGGCACGATACGTCGGCGGGTTGCTGCTCCTGTGAAAGCAATGCGGTCCGGTTTGGCGAGCCGACAAAATACCAGCACGCCTGCCGCGAGAATTTCATTCTCGAACTGTCGAAACACGGTCTCACCAAGCGCGACATCGTTTCCAACCTGAATTTCTTCATGAATGTGCCGATCGACCCTTCCGGAAATTTCACGGTGGTCGATGGAATCTCCGCACCGGGCAATCATGTCGATGTCACGGCGGAAATCGACGTGCTGTTCGTGATTTCAAACTGCCCGCAGGTGAACAATCCCTGCAACGGCTTCAATCCGACCCCGATCCGGGTCGAGATCCGCGACGCGCCAGGAATGTAGTTCGGCGAGGGTTGTTCGACTGGGATCGTAATTCGATCTTAACCTTGCCGTTTAGGATTTCCGTAAAAGGTTATACGTTATTCGTCGCTAGAGCCCATTCGGTTCTGATTGAATCAGAACCGGGCTCTAGTTTTTCTTTGACGCGTTTTCTTCACGCGAACCGGTTTCCACTTCGCTCGAAAACGCTATAGCTACGCTGCGAGAGAAGCCCGCACGTTATCTATCCAGAACGGTTTGCTTGGACAGAATAACGGGACGGGACGCTAGCCGTGAATATTATCTCCAGATTTTTGAAGGACGAAACCGCGGCCACGGCCATCGAGTATGGCCTGATTGCAGCCGGCATTTCCCTTGCGATCCTTACGGCGGTGAATGGACTGGGCTCCAGGCTCAATACCAAATTCACCGCGATCAACACCTCGTTGAAGTAAGTTTCTGGCGCGCCGTTCTCAGCGGCGTGCGCAGAATACAGACCCCTGCCTGCCCGTGCAGGCTTCCCCCACTTGCGCCGCGCGGGCGGGGGTCTGTCAATTTTCAAGGCGGCGCTGAAGAACGCTTGCGAAGGCGTCGCTGAGCGCAGCGCGCAGACCATAGTTAACACCGCGGTAACACCGCGCAGAAAGTTGCTTCGAACGGCGAAACGGCGTTGCAAGTTCATGTCGCTATGATGCGTCGATAACGGTGGGCCAAACACCTCATCGATCGCCAAACACGAATAGACCGGGGAAAACCATGCGCGGGCTGTTTCTGACTTCATCTGTTGTCTTGATGCTTTCGTTCGCATCCAACGTTGCCGGCGCGGGCTCGCGCATCATCGAGGTCGCGCCTGCGGAGGTGCCGGCCGGATTCGAGACTTACAAGGGTTACATCTACGACCTGTCTGAAAACGTCGACCGAAAGGACAAGGCGGCGATCACCGATCTTCTGCAGAAGCAGCTCGACATCGTCGAGAACGCCGGCCTTAGCCCGAAGGTGATGCAATTCTTCCACACGGTGCCGATCATCGCCAGCGAGATGGGCTGCACCGACCTCGGACCGCCGATCGCCTGCTATAGTTCGATGCGTCAGGAAACGTCCGCGCGCGACCACACCTTCACGGTCTGGGACCCCAAGACCATGAGCTGGAGCAACCCGAATTTCGTTGACCTGGCGGCCGACGCCGGAACCGGCGTCATCAGGTTCCGCCCGAACATGCTGAAATATGCAGAGGACCCGGTCATCCTGCACGAGATGATGCATGCCTATCACAACAAGCTGGTAGGCAGCGGATTCGAAAATCTCGGCATCAAGGCCATGTACGCCAAAGCCGTGAGCCAGAACGTCTTCCCCAAGGACGACTATGTGATGACGAACGCGCACGAGTTCTTCGCGGTGACCGCAAGCGTTTTCCTGGCCGGCAAAGGAACCATCTCCGAGCCGAAGACCCGCGCGGCGCTGAAGGAAAAGATGCCGAAATATTACAAGTTCCTGGTTGAGCTGTTCGGGTTTGATCCCGAACCGTCGACCACGCCGGTGGCAGAGAGCACCGCTCCGCCGCCGTCCGACGCGATGGCGCCCGGGGGCACCTGAGAACCGCTTTATCTACCAGTCGGCGCCGGATCATCCGGCGCCGATTTTGTTTATTCGATCTTGATGCCAGCGGATGTGACGACTTTTTCCCACTTCTCCGTCTCGGCCTTTATCATCGCACCGAAATCTTCTGATGTGGCGATCAGCGGCTCGCCGCCGAGTTCGATCAGGCGCTTCCTGACCTCCGGTTCGGCCAGCACCGCATTGATCTCCCGGTTCAGCTTGGCGATCACCTCCGGGGGCGTCTTGGCGGGCGCGCCCATTCCGAACAGCGCGCTGGCTTCATAGCCGGGAACCGTCTCGCCAACCGTCGGCACGTCGGGCAGCTCCGGCGAACGTTTCTCCGTGGTCACGGCCAATGCCCGCAATTCGCCGCCGCGAATGTGCCCGATGATCGAGGGCATATTGTCGAACATCACCTGGACGCGGTTGCTGATCAGGTCGGTGGTTGCAGGCGCAGCGCCCTTATAGGCCACATGCAGCATCTTCGCGCCCGTCATGGCCATGAACATCTCGCCCGACAGATGCACCGAGGTCCCGTTGCCCGATGATGCCAGGTTGACCTTGCCGGGATTGGCCTTCACGTAAGCGATGAATTCGGCGACGGTCTTCGCCGGCACGTCCTTCGGCACCGTCATCACGTTCGGCACGCGAAGAAACGAGGCAACCGGCGCGATGTCGCGGATGAAGTTGAAATTGAGATTGGCGTAAAGCGAGGCGTTGATGAAATTGGCAGGATTGATCAACAGCACGGTGTAGCCGTCGGGATCGGCGCGGGCTACCGTTTCAGTGCCGATGTTGTTGCCGGCGCCGGGTTTGTTCTCGACGATGAGTTGCTGGCCGAGCCGCTCCGACAGCCGCTGCCCGATCAGGCGGGCGATGATGTCGGTGGAACCGCCGGCCGGATATCCGACAACAAAGCGGATCGGGTGCGTGGGATAATCGGCCGCCGAAGCCCCACTGACGGGAAGGACGAACGCGCACAGGCTGGATAGAAGCCAGGCCATCGCGGTGCGGCGGAGCATCATGTTTTTCTCCCTGAGCGACCGAATTTCTTCGGATTTCGATCTTGTTGGACAAGAAATTATCGGCTTTGTAACAAACAAAATCAGGTGCAGCCAGCGCTGTGCGACTACGACGAAAGGATTGCCATATGACAGTCAAGGTCAACGCACTCGATCATATCGTGATCAATGTCGCCGACGTGACGCGCAGCGTCGACTGGTATCGGAAGGTGCTGGGTATGGAGGTCAAGGTGTTCGATCCCGGCCAAGGCAAGCCGGTACGGACGTCGCTGATGTTCGGCGGCCAGAAGATCAACGTGCGGCCGCGCGGCGCCGACAAGGTCGAATGGTTTACCGCCGATCACGAAGTGCCCGGCAGCGATGATCTGTGCTTCCTCACCGAGAGCACGCCGGATCAGGTGGTGGCGCACCTGAAGACGTGTGGCGTCGCAATCGAGGAAGGCCCGGTGACAAAACAAGGCGCGCGCGGCGCGCTGCGGTCGGTCTATTGCCGCGACCCCGACGGCAGCCTGATCGAGATTTCGTCGTATGAGGGCGGGGTGGCCTAGTGTTCCCTGATTTGATCGTTTCGTCATTGCCTGTGACGAACGCAAAGCGTTTGCGCAAAGGAGCATAAGAGACGGAGCAATCCGTACCCCTGCTTGGTCCTGGATTGCTTCGCTAACGCTCGCAATGACGTTGAGGTGCCGGCTCGCTCAGTACGCGCCCAACGTCACCGGACGGAAGGCGACCAGAAGATGCTGGTCGAGCTTGCCTTCCATCTTCTCCATGATCTGGAAGGCCCTCGCGTGGGTAAAGGGGATCCGGTAGGGGCGCGATTCCACCAGGGCCGCGTAGATGTCGACGATCGTCGTCAGCCGCACGATGTCGCTGATTTCCTCGGCACGCAGGCCGTCGGGATAGCCGGTGCCGTCGAGGAACTCATGGTGGTGCAGCACGACGTCCAGCATCTCGGGCGGATAGCCGCCCTGGGCTGCCAGCGCCTCGAAGCCGAGACGCGGGTGTTTGCGCATCTCGTTCTTTTCCTCTTCGTTGTGCAGGCCGGGCTTGTCCAGGATGGCCGTCGGAATGAACGCCTTGCCAACGTCATGCAGCAGTGCTGCCCGCACCAGGCGGCGCTGGTCGTCCTCGCGCATGCCCAGATGCTGCGCGAAGGCAACGGCAAAACCGGTCACGAACAGGCAGTGACGAAAACTGTCGGCGTGATGGCAGCCGACCGCCGTCAGCCATTCCCGCAACGAGGAGTGTTTCAGCGCCTTGAGGATCCTGTTTTCGGCCTGCACGACGTCGCTGAACTTCAGCGGCTCGCCTGCCGGAAGCTTGTGGAAAATCTTGACCATCACCTCATGGGCTGCGGCGACACCCCGGTTCAGGGTCTTGCCGCGCTCGCTCGCATCAAAACTGTTGCTGTCGGGGAAGGCGGCGCGGATGCGCTGCAGGATCCCGGCTGCATCGAAGGGACGGGCGATCGTGTCGGTCGCACCCAGCGCCCAGGCCTGCATCGAGCCGTGATGCAGCGCATCGGCCAGCACGAACAGGCGCGGCATGGTGCGGTAGGATTCGTGCTGCAGCTTGTTGCGAACCCGCTGCACGCTCTCGGCGGAACGCAGATTGATATCGACCACGATGCCGGAGATCTGATCGGCCGGCGCGTCGGGTAAATCCGACGTCGACACGGTGTGCACCTCGCTGACCGATTGAAGGATGCGTTCCAACTCGCGACTTTTGTCGTGGTTGTCGGAAGCCAGCAGCAGGCGGCGTTTGGTCGAATTGGCTGGGGCTGACATGGACCCTCTTGGTCGGTGCGGACGGTTGGGCCGCAACCTAGCCTAGAAGACATTCCCTGAGGCTTAAGAGAGATCGTCAACGCCGAGCTTCTGCGAAAGGTAAAATTTGAAATGACTTGATTCGGACCACGAAAAAAGCCGCCGGAGAAAACCCTCCGGCGGCTGATATTTGTCGTTGGTTTGAAGACCTTAGGCCTTCATCGCCGCCTTGACCGCGTCTGGGGTGATCGGCAGCGAGCGCACACGCGCGCCGCTGGCGTTAAAGATCGCGTTGGCCACAGCCGGGGCGATCACGGTCACCGCCGGTTCTCCGACCCCGGTGGCGTGCTCGCCATTGGCGATCACGCTCACGGCGACTTCAGGCATCTGGCTCATCCGCAACGGCGTGTAGGTATCGAAATTGGTTTGTTCGATACCGCCATCCTTCAGCGTCGCCTTTTCGTACAGCGCAAGCGACAGCCCCCACAGCGCCGCGCCTTCGACCTGGGCGCGGATGTTGTCGGGATGCACCTGCGTGCCGACGTCGGTGGCCACCGTTAGCTTCTTGACCTTGACCTCGCCGCTCGGCGCGACCGCAACATGGGCCGCGCAGGCGGTGAAGCTCGCCGTTGCTCGTTCCTGCGATGACACGCAGGCGACGCCGATGCCCTCGCCCTTCGGCAATTCCTTGGTGCCGTAGCCGGCGAGACCCATTGCCGCGAGGAGAGCGTTGCGCAGCCGCTGCGCGCCGCCGTTGTTGGCGCCCTTGCCGTCAAGCATTTCGATCCGGAATTGAGCTGGATCCTTGCCTGCCGCGTGTGCAAGTTCGTCGACCATGCTTTCGACCGCCCAGAAGGTCCAGCCGGGTGCCACCGACCGCAACTGACCCGAAGGCGTGGCGGTCTGGGCCATCTCGTTGAGGATGGCGCGGACGTTGTGATTAGGCACGGTATAGAAGAAGTCCGCACCATTCACCGTGAACGCGTCAAGCGCCCCCTTCTTGTCGACCGAGGGCGACAGGAAAGCAGGAATGCCCCATCGCTTGGTCGGCCAGGCTGCTACCACGTCGTGGTTCATCGCGACCAGTCTGCCGTCGCCGTCCAGTCCGGCCTTGACCTTCTGGAACGTCAGCGGGCGCGAGAAGTCCATCGTCATGTCGTTTTCGCGCGTGTAGATGATCTTGACCGGCTTGCCGACGGCTTTCGACGCCTGCACTGCCGGCACCAGCATGTCGCCCTCGAGACGCCGGCCGAAGCCGCCGCCGAGCCACTGCTGATGCATCACGACAAACTTCGGATCGACGCCGGCAGCTCCCGCTGCGATCGCGCCGGAGCGTGTCGCAAACTGATTGCCGGTGTAGACGTGCCAGATGTCGCCCTTCTGCTCGGCCGTGGCCGTCATCGGCTCCATCGGCGCATGGATGTTGATGCTGGTGGTGTATTCGGCCTCCAGCACCTTCGCCGCCGTGCCAAAGGCAGCAGTCGTGTCGCCGTCCTTGACGAAGAACAGACCGGAGTCATCGAGCCCCTGAAGCCGCTTGGCTTCGGCCAACAAGGATTGGCTCGACAGTTTGGCGTTGGGGCCGCCGTCATAGCTGACCTTGAGCGCCTCGGCCGCCTTGGTCGCACCGGCAAAAGTATTTGCCACCGCTACCACCCAGCCGGTCGTCGACCCGGTCTTGTCGTCAAGGGTTACCGCCTTGATGAAGCCCGGTACTTTCTTCGCTTCGCTGTCGTCAACCGACTTCACCGTGGCGCCGTAGCGCACCGGTGGCGTCACGACCTTGCCGTAGACCATGCCCGGCAACATGACGTCGATGCCGTATTTGGTGGTGCCGTTGGTCTTGCCGGGAATGTCGAGCTGCGGAACCGAGACGCCGATCATGGTGTACTGGTCAGGTGTCTTCAGCTTGATCGCTTTGAGATCATCGGCAGAGAAAGTCTTGGTGATCTTGCCGCTCTTGACGACGTCGGCAAACGTCATCGACTTCTTCGACTTCGGATCCGTGATCGTTGAATCTCTCACGATCAGCTGACCGGCGGGGATGCCGCCCATCGCCGCCGCAGCGGCTTCCGTCAAGGCGATCCGCCCCGCCGCACCCGCGCGGCTCATCGCGTCGAAGTTCATCATGGTGCTCCAGCTACCGCCAGTGACCTGCGCGCCGAGCACGGGATCGTTGAACTTCGGATCGTTAGAGGAGAGCTGAACGCGCATGTCCTTCCAGTTCGCGCCAAGCTCTTCGCAAACCAACTGCGCCATGGTCGAGGCGATGTGCTGGCCCATGTCGGCCTTGCCGCTGGTGACCGTGACTAACCCGTCGGGCGCGATCGAGTACCATACGCTGGGATCGAAATTGCCGGCTGCGGCAAAAGCGTCGTTCATGCCTGGAAGCGTGGCATAGCCGAGCACGAGGCCGGTGGCCGCCGAGCCAACGAGGAACGAGCGGCGGCTCAGATCGGCCGGCTCGTGACGGGTGATTTTGATGTGCGAATTCATGTGGCCCTCCGCTCGTTGCCGGCGTTGGAGGCGGTGCGCATTTCGGTGGCGGCGCGCATGATTGCCTTCTGGATGCGAGAATAGGTCATGCAACGGCAGAGATTGCCGTCCATATGCGCAACCACTTCTTCCTTGGTCGGGTTGGAATTCTTTGCGAGCAGCGAGGCTGCCTGCATGATCTGGCCGGACTGGCAGTAGCCGCATTGCGGGACCTGCTCGGCGATCCACGCCTTCTGCAGGGGATGATCACCCTTGGTGGACAGGCCTTCGATCGTGGTGATTTTCTTGCCGACGGCGTCGCTGACCTGCGTCTGGCAGGATCGTACCGCTTCGCCGTTGATGTGAACGGTGCAAGCGCCACACAGCCCGGCGCCGCAGCCGAACTTCGTACCCGTCATTTGGAGTTGTTCGCGGATGACCCAGAGGAGAGGCGTATCGTTGGCCGCCTCGACGGACAGAGTCCGCCCGTTGATATTGAGACTAGGCATTGTTTCTTTCCCTGCCGGTGATGAAAACCGCTTACGGCGGAACTCATTTTTCTTGTTGGGGCGGCACCCACCGGGATGGTGCCAAAGCAAAGAATGATCGCGATCGGTTCGCGAGGCAATGAAAATCCGTCGCAGGAAAATCCCGATCTTGTTGTGTGCATTGCGGCAGCGATGTTGCCATATTCCAGGAGCAATATCGGAGGCGTCATTTCCATTTGGCGGAAAAAGCGGCAACCTCTGTTTCGCCGCTTGCCACCCGCCTCGACAATATTTCGACCTCAGCTATCCAAAGGACAAACCGTGGGACACGACATCAAACTGACGGCTTCGGACCATTTTCAACTGGGCGGCTACCGCGCCGACCCTTCCGCGGCGCCGAAAGCGGCGGTGGTCGTGATCCAGGAGATCTTCGGCGTCAATCACCATATCCGTTCGGTATGTGATCGTCTGGCGCGCGAGGGCTATGTTGCGGTGGCGCCCGCGATCTTCGATCGCATCGAGCCGAACTTCCAGTCGGGCTACTCGCCGGATGAAGTGACCGTGGCGCGCAAGTTCGTCGCTAACCCGGATTGGGCTGCGATGTTGCGCGACACCCAGGCCGCGATCGATGCCGTCAGGGATGTCGGCCCGGTCGGTATCATCGGCTTCTGTCTTGGCGGCAGTGTTGCATATGCGGCCGCGACCAAGCTCTCCGGCCTGAAGGCTGCGATTGGCTATTACGGCGGCGCGATCGTTCGTTCGGCCGGTGACAAGCCGAAAGTGCCGACGCAATTGCACTTCGGCGAAAAGGACGCCGGTATTCCGCTAACCGATGTGGAAGCGATCCGCGCCAAACGTCCCGATGTCGAAATCCACATCTATCCGGGCGCGCAGCACGGCTTTAACTGCGACGAGCGCGCAAGCTACGACAAGGCAAGCGCCGACATCGCCTGGCCGCGCAGCCTGGATTTCTTCGGCAAGTATCTGAAAGCCTGAGATCAGAACCAGCGTTCGCCGACGAGGACGGTATCGCCGGGACCGATGGGGGTGCCGAGCGGAACGACGACGCGGTCGGCGTTATGGGTCAGCGTGACGCTGTCGCGCCTGGCGCGGGGCGAGAAGCCGCCGGCAATCGCGACCGCACTTTCGACGCTCATATTCGGCACGTAGGGATATTGGCCGGGAGCGGCGACCTCGCCGAGGATGAAGAAGGGACGATAGGCCTCGACCTCGACCGCCACTGAAGGCTCGCGGATATAGCCGTTGCGCAGTTTGGCGGCGATCTCCGTGGCTAATCCCGCCGGCGTTCGTCCGCGCGCCGGAACCGCGCCGATCAAGGGCATGGTGATCGCGCCGCCGGCATCGATCGCGTAGGTGTTGGTGAGACCTTCCTGACCGAACACCACGACGCGCAGCTTGTCGCCGGCATCCAGGTGATAGGGCGCATCGTGGCGGGCGGAGATGGGCGCGGCGGCGTAGGCGTTTTCAACCGGCGCGTAAGCACCCCGCGGCGAAGCCTCGAAGCTTGCACGAAGTGCGCTGATCGCGCCGCCGGAATCGGCTGAGGCCACCGGTGAAGGGGAATAATAAGAAGGCTGGCCATAGGCCATGGCGTCGAGGTCGCTGCGCGGCGCCATCGCGACCTGATTCCCCGTTTGCATGCAGCCCGCAAGCGCAAGCGCAGCCATAACACAAGCTGTTTGGGCGCGAACGCCTCGCATTGGAGAACCCACGATCAATTCTTGATTCCGATTAAGGACTTTCATGGTTAACAAAACATGACCGTGGCGGATGGATGGCTCCCCCGATAGGGCCAAAACCCCGGGAATTAACCCAGCGGCAACCTTAATGGAGTGTAATCATACTGTATTCGGTAGAGTCGTGGCGTCCCGCGGGGAGTGAGCGATGCGTTTAGCGTTCTGGCGTTCGGGCGAGGCGGTGGCCGCGCCGGCCGACCCCGATGTCGCGCCAGCCACCGCCAGCCAGGTGACTGCGCCGGCCGGGGAACTGGATTTCGTAGCGATCGGTCAGGCGCTCTCGCGCAAGCGGAACTGGATTATCATTCCGACCGTGCTGGCAGCCGTGCTGTCGATCACGGCAGTGAACATGATCACGCCTCGGTACAAGTCCGAGGTGCGGATTCTCATCGACGGACGGGAAAACGTTTTTTTGCGTCCCAATGGCGAGCGCAACGACGATCGCAATGCACTTGATCCTGAAGCCGTCACCAGCCAGGTGCAACTCCTGCAGTCGCGAGATCTCGCACGCGAGGTCATCAAGAAGAACAGGCTCGCCGAACTGCCCGAGTTCGACCCGGTCTTGCGAGGTTTTTCCCCGCTGAAATCGCTACTCGCTTTGATCGGGATCGGCCGCGATCCCATCTCGCTGACGCCGGAAGAGCGGGTACTGGATGCCTATTACGATCGCTTCACGGCTTATGCAGTCGATAAATCGCGTGTCGTCGTTGTCGAATTTCAGTCGCGCGATCCTGATCTGGCGGCGCGCGTCGCCAATTCGATCGCCGACGGTTATCTGGTGCTTCAGCAGGACGCGCGGCGCGATCAGGCGAGGTCAGCAGGGCAGTGGCTCGCAGGCGAAATCGAAAGCCTGCGCAAGAAAGTGGCGGACGCCGAATCCCGCGTCGAGGATTTTCGGTCCAGGTCCAGCCTGTTCGTCGGCACCAATAATACCACGCTCTCCAATCAGCAGATGGGCGAGCTGAATACGCAATTGAATAACGCGCGCGCGCTTAAATCCGATGGCGAATCCAAGGCGCATTTGATCCGCGAAATGCTCCAGACAGGCAAACCAATCGAAGCCTCCGAGGTGTTGAATTCGGAACTGATCCGCAGGCTGAGCGAACAGCGCGTGACGCTGCGGGCGCAACTCGCCGAGCAATCATCGACCTTGCTCGACAACCATCCGCGGATCAAGGAACTCAAGGCGCAACTTGCCGATCTCGATCGCCAGATTCGCGACGAAGCCAGCAAGATCTCGCGCTCGCTGGATAACGACGCGCGAATTGCCAGCGGCAGGGTCGAGGGCCTTAGTGCCAACCTCGATCAGTTGAAGAAGCAAGCGAGCTCCGCCAACGGCCAGGATGTTCAGCTTCGGGCCCTTGAGCGCGAGGCCAAGGCGCAGCGCGACCTTCTGGAATCCTATCTGGCAAAATATCGCGAGGCGACCACGCGCGAGAACATCGAGGCCGCGCCGGCAGACGGTCGGATCATTTCCCGCGCCAGCGTATCCAACAGCCCGGCCTACCCGAAGAAGCTGCCGATCGTGCTGATTGCGACACTCGCTACCCTGATGCTGTCCAGCGGATTGATCGTCACGGGAGAATTGCTGCGTATGACGATCCCGCGCGCGGCGGCCGCGTTTGTGTCGGTGTCGGCCCCGCTGCGCGATCCGGTTGCGAAGGTCTTTGCCGCTCCCGTCGAACCCAGGTTTGCGGCCGAATCCAGGCCTGCTATCGAATCCGTGCCTGTTATCGAATCAAAGGCCGCCGTCGAGTCCGTTGCAGTCCCGCTTGCGCCGGAGATCGAATCCGAATTGTCGGAGGTCGAGCAACTCGCCGAAAAGCTGCTTGCCGCGGGCGTGGCGGCGCGCAAGGTCACCATCCTCGGCACCGCCTCGAGCGAGAGCATTACTCTGACGGTGCTAACCGTTGCGCGCCTGATCGCACACAGTGCAAGGGTCGTTGTGGTCGATCTGGCGGCGACTACGCCGACCATCTCCGCCGTATCGGTCGATCCGAACGCGCCGGGGTTGGCGGAATTGATGCAAGGCGAGGCTTCGTTCACGCAAGTCATCACCAAGGACCGGCTATCGCGGGCGCATCTTGTGAGTTCAGGACGGCCGGGATCGGATCGAACCTTGTTGCAATCGCCGAGGCTTGGCCTTGCGATCGATGCGCTGCTGAAGGTCTATGACCACGTTCTGCTGGATGCCGGAAGTGCCTCGGACCTGCCTGCAGAATTGCTGACGACGCAGGCGCGCGCGGTGGTGGTGCCGGATGCCTCCATGGCTGCCGAGGCGCGGAACCGGATGTGCGATCAGCTCAAGGCCGTCGGCTTCAGCGACGTGACAATGCTGAGCAAACCGGTCCCGCCGCCGGACGCGGTCGAGCCGGCGCCACGGGTGGTGGCGGCGTAATCTCCGTTCAATGCAAGTGACGATGCGTCAGCCGAACGCGCGGCGCAGCTTCTGCGCCAGCCGCAAAAGTGCTGGATTGCGCTTCACGAGACGCTTGGTGCGATTGGCGGTCGACATCGCTATCGCCGCAGCGGAGCCGCGTGGGCCGAGCGGAACGAAGCAATCAAAAATGGGCTCGTCCGCCTTGCAAAACAGTTTTTTGTAACCGTCAGATCCGATGCCGAGGTCGAGGGCGTGGTAGCCGTGTTCCGCGTAGTGATCGATGATGTGGCGGATCAGGATGAGTCCGGGACTGTAACGCGACACTGCCGATACCGTGTAGGTGTTGAACATCATCGAGAAGCGGTAACCGTCAGCGACGCCGGCGAACAGCGCGATGACCTCGCCGTCGTTTTCCAGGGCGTGTATCTCGATCACCCGTCCGCCATCGACTCGCGGCGTCATGCAGGCGGCGCGAATGAAATCCTCGACACCGGCTTCCGCAAACACATTTGGTAATTTCTGTTCCGCCATTCGCAGCGGCTTGATCCGGAAGAAGGCATCGAGCAGGCGCCTGACGTCTGCGTCGCTGGCGGCAAGTTGATAACGGTAACCCGGCAGCGACTGCAGTTTGCGTTCCTTTGTCTTCAGGCGCTGGCGCATGGAACGGCTGATGCGCGTCGTCTCGGGCGCGCCCGGCACCATCGTCATCACAGGACAATCGTTGGCGGACGTCTGGTGCGGCAGCAAGGCAAACGGGTTTGGCAGATCCTGCCATGTGAGAGGTTGCTGATGGAACGCCAAAACGTCGACGCTTTCGCGCTCGTGGATCGCGGCGAAGACGACGTCCAGGTCGGCGCGGGATGCCACAGTGGCAAAATCCCGATTCCATATCGCCATGTTGAAGGTGGCGTGCTTGCCACCCATGAAGTGGGCGCTCCGAACGCCCCAGCCCTGTTTGAGCACGAGCGGGAGCAGCAGCAACGGCACGCGGTCACGGTCATAGGCGACGACGACGAGCGGCCGTAAGCCCTCGCGTTCGCCAACACTCTGTTGCCAGGGGCGCAGGAAATCAAATCGTTGGTACGGTGTAGAAAGGTGGTGTTGATTTTCCAGACTTCGCCAGACCGTCTCAACCTGGTCAATATCGGCAAATATATCGACTGCGGCGATGGGACTTTTCGACCACGCCGGCGCACCGGCGTTGCGGCTTTCGATCGCGGCAGCCATGGTCATCGCAATACCTGTCCGCAGATGTCCGTGTAAGGGATTACTTAACGTTTCGCTTCAGCCGACCTTTGCAAAGAAATGTCAACAAAGGGTAATGACAATAACGTCGCGGCGAGCCGAAGCTTGGTTCGCGACGAAGCCCGCAGCCTCATCTGAAACACCCGCTGAAAGACGAGACGTTGTCATCTGCTACCGGACTTCTGACGGGCATCAAGCTGGAACTCGCTTATTTCAGCGGTCATGTGTGGTTCAAACGGCGAGGTGCGGGCGTCATTCTGCACTTTGAACGGGTCCGGCCCCGCCATGCCGGCCGGTTTCAGCCGCAGCTATCCAACGAGGTCACGCCTGCCTTTCTGGATCGGACGATCCGAGCTTTGAAGCGCTGGAAGTACGACATTGTTTCGATCGACGAGGTCTGCCGCAGGGCGGTCACACTGGCCTCGCGACGGCGGTTTGTTTGCCTGACGTTTGACGGTACCTACAAGGACGTCGCCGCGTCCGCTTACCCCGTACTGACGCGACACCGCGTTCCCTTCACCGTCTATGTGCCGTCGGCATTTCCTGACGGAATCGGTGAAGCGTGGTGGCTGGCGCTTGAACAGGTGATCGCGCGGGAACGGCGCATCAGCCTGTTGGTGGGCCGCAACGAAATGCACTTCAATGTCCCGACGACGGCGGAAAAATATCAGCTCTACGATTTTCTGTCGGGCTGGATGCGTTCGCTGGAGCCGGCGGACTTGACGGCCGCCATCAAGGATCTCTGCACGCGCTACGCTGTCGATCTTGCAGCACTGTCGCGGGAAGCCTCGCCCGACTGGCGCGACCTCGAGACCCTGGCGGCCGATCCGCTGGTGACGCTTGGCGGCGCAACCGTCAACTTTCCCGTTTTATCGAATATGAAAGAGGCGGCCGCGCTGCGGGAAATGACGATGGGGAAGGCGGTCATCGAGGCCGCACTGCGACGTGGCGTCAAACACTTTGCCTATCCCTTCGGCGACCGGAAATCCTGGCAGCGCAAGCATATGGCGATGGCGGAAGAAGCCGGTTTCGTCAGTGCCGTCTCGACCATCCCCGGCGTGATCGAACCGGCAGGGCATACGCAGCTGCTCGCGCTTCCCAGAATGACCTGGGACGGAAGGCTGCGCTCGATGCGCGCCATGCGCGTGATCCTGGCAGGCGCCGCCCTCTAAGAGCGGGCGTGTCGGGATCAGGTAGGGTCCGGCCGCGACATCCAGCTGACGATCGGCATCGCCGGCAGCACCCAGCCCATGCCGGCCACGACATAGAAAATCGCTTGCCGCAGGCCCGAGTCCGCCAGCCACGGCATCTGCGCCACCGTCATTCCCGTCAACGACCACACGGCCGCGAGCAGCAGCAGCGCGATAGTTCCAAATAGTTTGCGGGTGCGTATTTTCATGGCGGAAACAGTCGGTTTTGCCTCGATTTACGCGCTTTGCGCGCGGGAAGGGGCGGACTATAAGGTGCGCGTTCGTGGAGTAAAGTGCGACGCCGATGGCCATTGTTTCTGCCGCTCAAACCAAAGATCTGCGTTGGGTCCGCTGGTGGCTGATCGCTGTTGCCGCATTGATTGCGGTCATGGTGCTGGTCGGCGGCGCCACCCGGCTGACGGAGTCCGGACTATCGATCGTCGAATGGAAGCCGGTCACCGGCGCCTTGCCGCCGCTCAATGAAACAGCATGGACGCAGGCCTTTGACGCTTACAAGGCGATTCCGCAATACCGCCAAATGAACGCCGGCATGTCGCTTGCCGAGTTCAAGACGATTTTCTGGTGGGAGTGGAGCCATCGGCTGCTGGGGCGGGTGATCGGCGCAGCTTATTTGCTGCCGTTTCTCTGGTTTTTGTGGCGCGGCGTTCTCGGCGGCGAGTTGAAGCGGCGGTTGTGGGGAATTTTCGCTCTCGGCGCGCTGCAAGGCGCTGTCGGATGGTGGATGGTTGCCTCCGGGCTTTCGGAGCGGGTCGAAGTCTCCCAATATCGTCTCGCGACCCATCTCGTGCTGGCGCTCCTGATTTTTGCAGGCATCGTCTGGACGCTGCGTCGTCTCGGCGACAACTCGCCTTCGGGGGCGCCGCTGCGGTTGAAAATCAACGCTGTCGTTCTGCTGGTGCTGACGTTTGTGCAGCTTTATCTCGGCGCGCTGGTGGCGGGGCTCCGCGCCGGCAAGATCTACAATACCTGGCCGGACATCGACGGCGGGTTTATTCCGTCGGCCGCGCGGCTTTTCTTCGACGCGCCGTGGTGGCGCAATCTGTTCGAAAATGCCCTGACCGTGCAGTTCGAACACCGGATGACGGCCTATACGCTGTTTGCGCTGGCGGCGTGGCATGCCGTCGACGCCGCGCGCTCCCGCGCCGTGCGGCCGGTGATCGATGGTGCGCTGTGGCTTTTCGGAGTCGTGACGTTGCAGGCGACCCTTGGCATCCTCACGCTGCTCAATCAGGCGCCGATGGATCTTGCGCTCACCCATCAGGCGGTCGCGATCGTCTTGCTGACGCTGGCGGTACTTCAGGCGGAGCGCCTGACGCGGATACGGCGTGAGCCGTTCGTGCAGGAGATCGGCCAGCCGGTCACGGCTACCCGCTAGCAATAGCCGAGCACGCCACAGGCATAGGGTAACCGGAAGCGGTAATTGATGTTGGGGCCGCCGTAGTAGGGGCCCTGATATTCATAGGAATGGTTTGTACCGTAGTAGCCGGGAAGTGTCGCCGACCCCAACAGGATCGGCGTACGAGGCGGAAAATGGACCTCGGGAAAAGCCTCCGATGGCGTAAAGAGGAGATCGGATTCTTCCTCGACATGGGCGGTCCGGCCGTGCCGGGGGGCTTTGCCATAAACAGGTGCGCCGGAATCCGGCATGTCGGCGGCAACGGCCGGGCTGAAAGCAAATATCGCAGCCGTCAACAATAGTATCCCGCGCAACATGGTGCCGCTCCGAATCATCGTAGCGATGATTCAACCACCTTTGAGCGGAGCGAGTGTTAACGAGATCAGAATCTCAGCCCGGTCGCAGCGCCTGATCGAGGTCGGCGATCAAATCTTCCTTGTCCTCGATGCCGATCGATAGCCGCACCACATCGGGGGCCGCGCCTGACTTGATCTTGGCGGCATCATCCAGCTGGCTATGGGTGGTCGAGGCCGGATGAATGACTAGCGAACGGGTATCGCCAACATTGGCCAGATGCGAGAACAGCTTCAGCTTCGAAACCAGATTGACACCGGCGTCATAGCCGCCCTTGAGACTGAAGGTGAAGACGGCGCCCGCACCCTTCGGCGCATATTTGCGCGCGAGGTTGTTGTATTTGTCGCCGCTCAATCCGGCATAGTTGACGGTGGCCACCTCTGAATGCGGCACCAGCCATTCGGCGATCGCCTTGGCGTTCTCGCAATGCTTTTGCATCCGCAGCGGCAAGGTTTCGATGCCGGTCAGGATCAAAAATGAGTTGAACGGCGAGATGGCGGGGCCGAGATCGCGCAAGCCCAGCACGCGGCAGGCGATCGCAAACGCGAAGTTGCCGAACGTCTCCTGGAGCTTGATGCCGTGATATTCCGGCCGGGGTTCGCTGAGCATCGGATATTTGTTGTCCTTCGACCAGTCGAAGGTGCCGGCATCGACGATAATGCCGCCGATCGAGTTGCCATGGCCGCCGAGAAATTTGGTCAGCGAATGCACGACGATGTCGGCGCCGTGATCGATCGGGCGGATCAAGTATGGCGTCGCGAGGGTATTATCGACGATGAGGGGGACGCCGGCCTTGCGCGCCACGGCCGAGATTGCCTCGATGTCGGTAATGGTGCCGCCGGGATTGGCGATCGACTCGATGAAGATCGCTTTGGTATGCGGCGTCACCGCGCGCTCGAAGCTTTCGATATCGTCGGAATCGGCCCACACCACGTTCCATCCAAAACTCTTGAAGGCGTGGGTGAACTGGTTGATCGAGCCGCCATAGAGCTTGCGTGCCGCGATGAACTCGTCGCCGGGATTGAGCAACATCTGGAAAACCACGACCTGTGCCGCGTGACCGGACGCGGTTGCCAGCGCCGCGGTGCCGCCTTCGAGGGCTGCGACGCGCTCTTCCAGCACCGCCTGGGTCGGGTTGCCGATCCGGGTGTAGATATTTCCAAACGCCTGCAAACCGAATAGCGAAGCGGCATGGTCGGCGTCGTTGAACACGAACGACGTGGTTTGATAGATCGGCGTCGCCCGGGCCCCGGTCGTGGGATCGGGCTGTGCGCCGGCATGCACGGCAAGGGTGGCAAAACCGGGAATGCGATCGGTCATTCTTGCTCCTTTGTGTCGGTCTCATGGTGCAGACGAACGCAAGCCGTCGCGAGACAAATCAGGTGAATATCGTTTGAGACGCTATTGCGCCTCCTCCCTTCGAAGGACAATCGCGTCAGCCGCCTCTGCCGTCAAGGCAACACGACAAATCAGGCATTATTCGTGATGGCCGTGCTTCGCGGCACGGTGACGCAGAAAAAATGTTTCGCAATAGTGTCAGGAAAGATCGGTTTTGTTTTTTGACGCGCGGTCAGATGCGTCAGTCGTACCGCCGCTGACGCTGTTGCGGCCGAGCGAAAGCCGCATGCCTTGCGTGGGCATCGGCGCACGCTTGGAGCTCAGGGTGCGTGAATTAACGCCCATCCAGGAGATTTCCGAAGAAAGCCGACCATATTCGATCTTGGGGCAGCGGTTCATCACCACTTGCAGGCCCGCAGCTTCGGCTTTTTCGGCGGCCGCATCGTCGCGCGCGCCAAGCTGCATCCAGATTACTTTTGGCAAGGGTGTCATTTTCAGCGCCTCATCGACCGCCGGCATGATGTGGCTGGAGTTTCGGAAGATGTCGACCATGTCGATCGGGCGGTCGATGTCGAGCAGGGACGCGACGAACGGCCTTCCGAGCAGGCTCTTGCCGACGTGACCGGGATTGACCGGGATCATGTCGTAGCCGCGCTGGGCGAGGTATTTGAAGGCGAAATAGCTCGGCCTGACATTGACCGGCGAGGCACCGACCATGGCGATCGATTTCACGCCGTTGAGAACCGCGCGGATGTAGGTGTCGTCGTAGCTGTCGTGATTCATTTATCCTGCCATTTCGGCTTGCGCTTCTCGATAAAGGCGCCGATTCCTTCCTCGGCGTCGCGCGCCATCATGTTCTCGGTCATCACTTCGGCGGTGTAGCGATAAGCCTCAGCGAGGCTCATTTCGGCCTGACGATAGAACGCAGCCTTGCCGATCTTGATCGTGTAGGCGGATTTGCGTGCAACCTTTTGCGCCAACGCAATCGCCGCATCCCGCTCAGTGCCGGCAGGCACAACCCGATTGACGAGGCCGATGTCGCGTGCCGTCGTGGCCGAGATGGGTTCGCCGGTCAACAGCATTTCCATCGCCTGCTTGCGTGGAACGTTGCGCGACAGCGCCACCATCGGTGTCGAGCAGAACAGGCCGATGTCGACGCCGGGGGTCGCAAAAGTCGCCGCTTCCGAAGCCATCGCCAGATCGCAGCTGGCGACCAACTGGCATCCGGCGGCGGTGGCAATGCCCTGGACCGCGGCGACAACAGGCTTTGGCAGATGGACGATCGCCTGCATCATCGTGCTGCAGGCGGTCATGATCTCGGCGAAATAGGACCGGCCGCGATCGGCGTCGCTGCGCCGTGCCGTCAGTTCTTTCATGTCGTGGCCGGCCGAGAACGCTTTGCCGGTCGCGGCAATTACCACGGCGCGCACTTTCGCGTCATCGTGGATATCCCGCAGCGCGGCATCAAGCGCCGCGACCAGGCCTTCCGACAGGCTGTTTCGAGCGTCCGGCCGGTTGAGTGTGAGAATGGCGACGTCGCCGGCCTGTTCGCGCAACAGGATCGGCGGTTGCGAAATGGGGCTACGTGCTGTTTGGCTCGTCATCGAAATATTCGCCAGCTAACAGAGTGTAATGTACGAACTTAATGTAACAAGCTGGGAGAGGCGAGGGCAGGCGGAGAACATGGCCATAGCAAAAATGACGGTGGCTGACTTGGAAACATTCCTGCGGAGGGAGTTTCCGCAAGCTTTCAGTGCCGGCGACATCAAGATCGAAGCGGCCGACGGCGTCTCATGCCAGCTCAGGCAGCGTTATGGCGATCAGATGCTGCGCCCAGGCGGAACGATTTCCGGCCCCACGCTGATGGCGCTTGCCGATTTCGCGATGTATGTCGTGCTGCTCTCGGCGATCGGCCCGGTAGGTCTGGCCGTCACCACGAACCTCAACATCAACTTCCTGCGCAAGGGTGTCGCTGGACAGGATGTGCTCGCCGTGGCGCGGATTTTGAAGCTTGGCAAGCGGTTGGCGGTCGGGGAAGTTAACCTGATGTCGGACGGATCGCCCGAACCAATCGCCCACGTGACCGCAACTTATTCCATTCCCGTTGTTGAGAGAAATTAGAGGTAATATAAGACCATATTTATAAAGCTTTGTTTTTGCTTCAGTATTTACTTGGATTTGGCGTTGACGCCGCTGCAAGACCTCTCTAGAAACCGGCACAGTTCGGCGCACGATCAGCGCGCCTTTCCCTTTTTCACGGATTACTCACATGAAAACGTTTTCGGCAAAGCCGGCCGAGGTGACGAAGAAGTGGGTGTTGATCGACGCCAAGGGTTTGGTGGTCGGACGCCTCGCCTCATTGGTTGCCATGCGCCTTCGCGGCAAACATCTTCCAACCTACACGCCCCATGTCGATTGCGGCGATCACGTCATCATCATCAACGCGGCGCACGCCGTGCTGACCGGACGCAAGCGCGACAACAAGGTCTATTACAACCACACCGGCTTCATCGGTGGCATCAAGGAACGTACCGCCAAGTCGATCCTCGAGGGTCGCTTTCCGGAGCGCGTGGTGGAGAAGGCCATTGAGCGCATGATCCCGCGCGGACCGCTCGGCCGGGTGCAACTGGGTAATCTGCGCGTGTATCCGGGTGCCGAGCATCCGCACGAAGCCCAGCAGCCTGAACCGCTCGACATTGCCAAGATGAATCGCAAGAACATGAGGGCCGCATAAGATGGCTGAAACCGTGCAGTCGCTCGACCAATTGTCGCAACTCAAGCCGGCAACTCCGGAAGCGCCGAAATACGTCAAGAAGGTCGATAAGTTCGGCCGTGCCTATGCCACCGGCAAGCGAAAGGATGCGGTCGCCCGCGTCTGGATCAAGCCTGGTGCCGGCAAGGTGACCGTCAACACCCGCGAGGTCGAAGTTTACTTCGCCCGCCCGGTGCTGCGGATGATGATTCAGCAGCCGCTGATCGCCGCCGCTCGCGCTGGCCAGTATGACGTGATCTGCACCGTGACCGGCGGTGGCCTTTCGGGCCAGGCGGGTGCGGTGCGCCACGGTATTTCCAAAGCGTTGACCAACTTCGAGCCGGATCTGCGCAGCGTGCTGAAGAAGGGTGGTTTCCTCACCCGCGATTCACGCGTGGTCGAGCGCAAGAAGTACGGCCGCGCCAAAGCCCGCCGGTCGTTCCAGTTCTCGAAGCGCTAATTGCTTCGTTAAAATTGCCGCGAACGCGGCCCTCTCTCGAAATGAAAAGCGCCCGCCTGCGGGCGCTTTTTCTTTTGGCATTTTAGTAATGAGTTGACGCAGTTTTTCCTGAAAACTTGCGCACCGAGTCAAACGGATTGCCAAGGCGGCGGGGTTAGCGTGGCAAATGCGAAGGTCTCGTTTTGGCCCCCGCGCCTTGCAATTGTGCATCACAAACTTTTCGGTGACACCATGTCGCTCGATACTTCCACGCTTTATGCCGTTGCCGCGATGATCGCGGCGCTGCTGGGAATGATGCTGTTGTTCTTCGGTCTTCAGGAGAAGATTGACGCGCTGAAATGGTGGGGATCGGCCTATCTGCTCGGAGCAGTCTCCGTGGCGTTGTGGACGTTCGGCAGTGCCAGGTTCGGCGATATGTTCGCGCTGGCGCTGAATGCCGTCGGCTTCTTGACCTGCGGCATGGTCTGGAATGCGTCTCGGCTGTTTCACGGTCGTAAACCGAATTATCCGGGACTGGTGCTCGGCGCGCTGGTCTGGATTGCCACGGTCATGACGTTGTCGCCGGGCGCGACCGCGCTGCGGATGACCATCGGAGCAGGTATTGTCGCGGTCTATGCGGCGCTCACGGCCAACGAATTGTGGGCCGAGCGCCGCCGGACCCTGCGCAAGCGCTGGCCGTCCGTCGCCGTCCCCGTGCTGCACGGTTTCGTGCTGATGTTGCCGATTCTGCTCGGCGATTTCCTGCACCCGCGTGATCGCGCCTTTGACGATAGCATCTGGGTCACGGTCTTCGCCATCGAACTGGTACTTTACGCGGTCGGCACCGTCTTCCTGATCTTCATGCTGGTTTCCGAACGCGCGGTGACCGTGCACAAGAATGCAGCCTCGGTCGATCCCTTGACCGGCATGTTCAACCGCCGCGGTTTTGCGGAGGCCTGTTCGCGGGTCATCGAGCGTGAAGCTCGCGCGGGGCGCCCGGCGACGGCGCTGATCTTCGATATCGACCACTTCAAGTCGATCAACGATCGTTTCGGCCATCCTGCGGGCGACGAGATCCTCAAGCTGTTCTCCGCCGTGGTCGTCAGCAACTTGCGGATCAGCGACCTGTCGGGGCGTGTCGGCGGCGAAGAATTTGCCGCGCTCCTGACATGCCCGCTCGAGGAAGGTGTGATCGTCGCCGAGCGCGTGCGCGAGGCTTTCGAGGCTTCCGGCATCGTTTGCGACGAAGGTCCGGTCGACACCACCGTGAGCATTGGCGTTGCGGGCGGGCCG